>Ga0308165_1003805_pt1 | contig 15722 bp, 17 predicted proteins | sample PhyWR2_FD_201032 | JGI IMG/M metagenome (GOLD analysis project Ga0308165, IMG submission 201032) | Phyllosphere microbial communities from UC Gill Tract Community Farm, Albany, California, United States - DLSLW.R2 | ecosystem: Host-associated > Plants > Phyllosphere > Unclassified | place: USA...
GCAGCGGCCTGGGCCAGCTGGTCGACGCCGCGCTCTACGACAGCGGCATCTCGCTGCTGCACCCGCATGCGGCCAACTGGTTCATGGACGGCAAGACGCCGCAGCGCTCGGGCAATGCCCACCCCAACATCGCGCCTTACGACGTGCTGCAGACCGGCTCCATTCCGCTGTTCTTTGCCGTGGGCAATGACCGCCAGTTCAAGCTGCTGTGCGAGCACATCGGCTGCGCGCAGCTGGTGCAGGACAGCCGCTTTGCGACTGCCGGCCAGCGTTCGGTGCACCGCGAGGCGCTCAAGCCCCTGCTGGAACAGGCGCTGGCGGGCTTCGAAGGCAATGCCCTGGCCACGGCGCTGATGGCGATCGGCGTGCCGGCCGCGCCCGTGCAGGCTGTGGATGCGGCGCTCGCGCACCCGCACACGCTGCACCGCCAGCTGCGCGTGCAGCTGCCCGGCTACCAGGGCGTGGGCTCGCCGATCAAGCTGTCGCGCACGCCGGCGACCTACCGCCATGCGCCGCTGACCCCGGGCGAGCAGTTCGATTGACGGCTGCGGCTCAGAGCTTGCGCAGGCGCGCCAGCGCCGCGTGCAGCGTCGCGTCTTCCTTGGCAAAGCAAAAGCGCACCACGCGCTGGTCGAAGCCGTCGCCGTAGAACGCCGACAGCGGAATCGCCGCCACGCCGATCTCGCGCACCAGCCATTGGCAGAAATCGGCTTCGCTCAGATCGCTGACGGCCGAGATGTCCACGCACTGGAAGAAGCTGCCGGTGCTGGGCAGCAGCTTGAGCCGCGAGTCGGCCAGGCCCGCGCGAAACAGGTCGCGCTTGGCCTGGTAGAACGCCGGCAGGCCCTGGTAGCGCGCGGGCTCGGCCAGGTAGCTTGCCAGGCCGTGCTGCATGGGCGTGTTCACGGTGAACACGTTGAACTGGTGGACCTTGCGGAACTCGGCCATCAGGGCCGCGGGCGCGGCCACGCTGCCGACCTTCCAGCCGGTGACGTGGAAAGTCTTGCCGAAGCTCGAATTGATGAAGGCGCGCGCCGCCAGGCCGGGAAAGCGCGCCGCGCTCTGGTGCTCGGCGCCGTCAAACACCATGTGCTCGTAGACTTCGTCGCTGATCAACAGCACGTCGGTGGGCGCGAGCAGCTCTTCGAGCGTGCGCATTTCCTCGGCGCTCCAGATGGTGGCGCTGGGATTGTGCGGCGTGTTGATGATCAGCAAGCGCGTGCGCGGCGTGATCGCCGCCGAAATCCTGGCGAAGTCGGGGCGGAAGCTGCCCGGCGTCAGCGGCACGCGCACCGGCACCCCGCCGGCCAGCAGAATGTTGGGAATGTAGCTGTCGTAGCAGGGGTCGAGAACAATGACCTCGTCGCCCGGATGCACGCAGGCCAGTATGGCCGTCAGAATGCCCTGGGTCGCGCCCGCGGTGATGGTGATCTCGCTGTCGGGGTGGTAGACGCGGCCGTGCAGCGCCGCGATCTTGGTTGATACCGCCTGGCGCAGCGCGGGCACGCCGGGCATGGGCGGGTACTGGTTGTGGCCGGCCAGCATGGCCTGGTGCACGGCTTCGATCAGCGCCGGGTCGCAGGCAAAGTCGGGAAAGCCCTGGCCCAGGTTCACGGCCTGGTGCTCGGTGGCCAGGGCCGACATCACGCTGAAGATCGTGGTGCCGACGGCGGGCAGCTTGCTGGCGAAAAGAGGCGTGCGGGGTGCGGATGCAGCAGGGGTAGAGGTCATGGTGCAGCAGGAAAAACAATAAGGCACCGCGGGCCGGTGCGCAGGTCAGTCGGAAGAATCAGAGTTCGTAATCGGCCACATGGCCGTTCATGGCGCGCACCACCAGGTCACGGCTCAAACGGTCGCTGAGCAGCTCGGCGAACTTGTAGACGAAGTTGCGCATGTAGGCGCCGCGCTTGAACGCGACGCGCGCCACGTTCTGGCCGAACAGATGGCCCATGGGGCGCACCACCAGGTCGCCGGCCGGGTCGTCGCGCATCGCCATCTCGGCAACGATGCCAATGCCCAGGCCCAGGCGCACATAGGTCTTGATCACGTCGGAATCAATCGCCTCGAGCACCACGCGCGGCTGCAGGCGGCGCGCGGTGAATGCCTGGTCGATCTTGTTGCGGCCCGTGAACGAGGGGTGGTAGGTGATCAGCGATTCGTGGGCGATGTCGTCCAGCGAAATGCGCTCTTTTTGCGCCAGCGGGTGGCCGGGCGGCACGACCAGCACATGCTGCCATTCATAGCAGGGCAGGGTCACGAGTTCGGGGTAATCGGCCAGCGACTCGGTGGCCATGCCGATCTCGGCGACCTCGTCGATCACCATGCGCGCGACTTCCGCGGGCGTGGCCTGGTGCAGGCTGATGTGCACCTTGGGATAGATCTCGCGCAGTTTGGCGACCGAAGGCGGCAGCACATAGCGCGCCTGGGTGTGGGTGGTGGCGATGCTCAGCGTGCCGCTGTCCTGGGCGCTGAACTGCTCGCCTATGCGCTTGAGGTTGCCCACTTCGCGCATGATGAGTTCAATGCTCTGCAGCACATGCTGGCCGGGCTCGGTGATGCGCTTGAGGCGTTTGCCGTGGCGCGCGAAAATGTCCACGCCCAGCTCTTCCTCCAGCTCGATGATGGCTTTGGAGACCCCGGGCTGCGAGGTGTGCAGGGCTTTCGCCGCCTCGGTGAGATTGAGGTTGCGGCGCGCGGCTTCTTGGACGAAGCGGAATTGATGCAGGTTCATACTGATTTCTGCTAAGAGCTTCCATCATTATGACGCATTTGTCTAACAAGAGCCGCTAATTTGCGGCCCGCAACGCGTTATTCGGTCGCTATCTGCGCGAGCAAGGCCGTGACCCGCGCGTCCTCGCCCACGGATGCCTGCACTTCAACCTGCACGTCGGGGTGGCGCGCCTGCAGCTCGGCGACCAGCCGCGGAATGTCTTCACGCGCATGCTTGCCCGTGCCCAGGAACATGGGCGTGATGCGCAGCCGGCGCACCCCTTGGGCGACCAACTGGTCGGCGGCCTGGCCCAGGCTGGGCTCGGTGAGTTCCAGATAGGCGCAGCAGCAGGGCGACTGCGGCTGGGCGCGCTGCACGCGCACCTGCACCGCTTCGATGGGCGCGCGCCACAGCGGATCGCGCGAGCCATGGCCCAGCAGGATCACGCCGAATGTCGAGGGATTTTCAGTAGTCATGTTCATCGCCTGAGCACCAGCCAGCTGAAGGCGCCGAGTGAAAGCAGGCTGTAAATGAAGCCCGGCGCCGCGGCAGTGAGCCACGGCGACCAGTTCTGCAGATTGCCCGCGTAGCCGAACACGTTGTTCAGCAGGAAGAAGCTGATGCCGGCCATGACGCCGCCGAACACATAGCCCGCGATGCCGCCCGAGCGGAAATGCAGGTAGGCAAAAGGCAGGGCCAGCACCACCATCACCAGGCAGCTCAAGGGATAGAACACCTTGCGCCAGAATTCGATTTCATAGCGCTGCGCGGACTGGCCGTTGGATTCGAGGTGGCGGATGTACTGGAACAGGTCGAGCGTCGCCATGCGGTCGGGCTTGAGCAGCGAAGCGGCGACCATCTCCGCGCTGATGCGCGTGGGCCAGCGCAGCGCGGCCTCGCGCACGCGATCGAGCCGCGCCTGGCCGGCCTCGACGACATAGGTGCTGCGCGTCACGTTGCGCAGCTCCCAGGTGTCGTCGTTGGCGCTCACCACGGCGCTCTCGGCGCGGGTTTGCGAGGCCATGTGGCCCTGGGCATCGAACTCGAAGATGCGCACGCCCAGCAGGTCGCCGTCATTGCTCAGCGCATTGACGTTGACCGCGAACGAATGATCGCCCTGGCGTTCCTTGAGCCAGGCGCCGGTGGCGCCGCTCGACACCTTGCCCAGTTGCGCGGCCTTCACGGTCTGCGCCAGGCGTTCGGCCGCGGGCGCGATGTAGTCGCCCACGGCAAACGTCAGCACCACGAAACCCAGGCCCAGCACCAGCAGCGTGCGCAAGGCCATCCACGGGCCCATGCCGCTGGTGCGCATGATGGTGAACTCGGAGCTTTGCGCCAGCCGCGCCATCACGAAGATCGTGCCTATGAGCACGGTGATCGGCAGCAGCTCGTACAAATGGCTGGGCAGGCTCAGCAGCACGAACACCAGCGCGTGCGAAGGTTTGTACAGGTCGCCGCCGGTGCGGCCTACCCAGCGCAGCTCATCGATCAGATCGAAGAAGAAAAACAGCCCCAGAAAGGCCAGGGTCACGAAGGCGACGGCGGACAGCGCGTCGCGGTAGATCAGTCGGCGCAGGACTTTCATTGCAGGCTTTCCTTGCGTCGGTTGGACCAGAGCGAACGTATCGACCAGCGGTGGTGGCGCGCAAGCAGCACGCCCAGGGCGCACAGCAGCGTGCCGCCATGCAGCAGCGCCAGAAAGCTGAAGGGCCCGATGCGGCCCGCGCCGACCCAGCTTTGTCCCAGCGTCATCAGGTTGTAGTAGACGATGAATGCGAACAGCGCAATCATCAGGCTCGAGCTGCTGCCCGCGCGCGGGTTCACGCTGGCCACGGCCAGGCCCAGCACGAGGAAGTTCAGCGCCGCCAGCGGCAGGCCCAGGCGCCAGCCCATTTCGGCCTGGTAGGCCGGCAGCGCACTGCTCCACAGCGCATGGGTGTACTGGCTGCGCGCCGATGCATCCTCTTCGGCGATCGATGCGCCGTCGCCCAACTGCAGGCCGTATTCCTTGAACTCGCTGATCTTCACGCCCGGAGTGTCGGTCTGGGTCTCGACGCGCTGGCCGTCGCTCAGGATGACAGTGCGCTGGCCGTTCTCGACAATCAGGCGCGCGCTGCGTGCCGACGTCACCGACTCCGCATGCGGCTCATTGGTGACGATGAACACATTGCTCGCGGCATCGGCGCCCGGCGTGTCCTTGTCGATGAAGAACACGCGCGAGCCGTCCGACGATTCCTGGAACTCGCCGGGCGCGATGCGGTCGATGTCGCTGCGCTGCGAGTACTGCGACTTGAGCTGCTGCACCTGCTGGTTGGACCAGGGCCAGACCAGCGTTGCGAGCACCGCGATCACCGCCACGACCGGCCAGGCAAAGCGCAGCAGCGGTGGCAGGAACGACACCAGTCCGCGACCACTGGCAAACCAGATGACCATCTCGCTGTCCCGGTACATGCGCGACAGAGACCCCACGACGGACACGAACAGGCTCAGACCCAAAATAGTGGGCAACTGGCCCAATACCGTGAAGCCCATGACCATGATCACGTCGGAAGGATTGACATTGCCGCGGGATGCCTGGCCCAACGTGCGAATCAGCATCATGGTCATGACGACCGTGACCAACACCACCAAGGTGGCGCCAAAGCTGCGGGCCAGCTCTTTGCGTATGGATGAATCGAATAACATTGGCTAAAAGGAAAACGCCGATTATGAACTTTGATCTCAAGGCACTGACCATCGCGGCTGCCGCCAACGAAAAATCCGACCTGCTGGTGCTGCTCGTTGCCGAGCCCACGCCCGCCGCGTCCGATCCCCTGTCCTCGCTTGTGGCCCTGGCCCTCAAGCATGGCGACCTGCAGACCGAAGCCGGCAAGTCATTGTCGCTCTATCATCTGCCCGCCATCGCTGCGCGCCGGGTGCTGCTGGTGGGTGCGGGCGATGGCTCGGCCAAGGCCGTTCGCAAGGCCCTGGCCGCTGTCGGCCCGGCGTTGAGCGCGCCCGCGCTCAAGCGCGCTGTAGTGTGCTTCAGTTTCGATGTCCCTGCGCCGGCGCTGACTGCTGCGGTGCAGGCGATTGCCGACGCGACCTATGTCTTTGCCACGACCAAGCCTTCGGCCAAGCCCTGCAGCCTCGAGAAGGTGGTGCTGGGCGTGCCCTCCAAGGCGGCGTCGCAGGCGGCGTTCGACCGCGGCGTGGCGCTGGCGCTGGGCCAGGGCACGACGCGCGAATGGGCCAATCGCCCCGCCAACCATGCGACGCCCACGCTGCTCGCCGACGCCGCCAAGGCGCTGGCCAAGCTGCCCGGCATCGAGTGCAAGATCCACGGTCCGGCCGAAGTCGCCAAGCTCGGCATGGGCGCGTTTCTCGCCGTGGCCCAGGGCTCGGCCGAGCCACTGCGCCTGATCGAGCTGCATTACCAGGGCGGCGCCAAGGGCGACGCGCCCGTGGCCCTGGTTGGCAAGGGCATCACGTTCGACACCGGCGGCATTTCGCTCAAGCCGTCGGCCGAAATGGACGAGATGAAGTTCGACATGGGCGGCGCGGCCAGCGTGCTGGGCGTGTTCCGTGCCCTGGCCGAACTGCGCCCGGCAATCAATGTCGTCGGCCTGATCCCGGCCTGCGAAAACATGCCAGACGGACGCGCCGTGAAGCCCGGCGACGTGGTCACGAGCATGAGCGGCCAGACCATTGAAATCCTCAACACCGACGCCGAAGGCCGTCTGGTGCTGTGCGACGCGCTGACCTATGTCGCGCGCTTCAAGCCGCGCGCCGTGGTCGACATCGCGACGCTCACCGGCGCCTGCGTGGTCGCGCTGGGCGGGCTGCGCAGCGGCCTGTTCTCGAACAACGAGGAGCTGGCCCTGGCGCTGCAGAACGCGGGCGAGGAGGCGCAGGACCTGTGCTGGCGCATGCCGCTGGACGACGACTACGCCGAAGGCCTCAAGAGCAATTTCGCCGACATGGGCAACGTCGCGGGCCGTGCGGGTGGCGCGGTGACGGCCGCGAAGTTCCTGCAGCGCTTCGTGGGCGACATGGCCTGGGCGCATCTGGACATCGCGGGCACCGCCTGGAAGGGCGGCGCGGCCAAGGGCTCCACGGGCCGTCCCGTGGGCCTGCTGGTGCACTACCTGCTTGAAGCTGCCAAGTCCGCTCCTGTGGCGGCCAAGGCAGTGAAGGGTGACAAGGCCGGCAAGACGGTGAAGGCCGCCAAGCCTGTCAAGCCTGTCAAGGCGGCCAAGCTTCCGGCAGCGGCCGACACGACGGCTGCCGTCGCCAAGACGATCACGCCCGCGGCCGGCGCGCCCGACGCCGCGACCGATACGCTGCTTTGAGTGGCGCCAGCGCTGTGACCATGACCGAAGTCGCCTTTCATTTCAACGCGCCCGACAGGCTGGCCTATGTCTGCCGCTTCGTGCGCAAGGCCTTGCGCAACGATGCGCGCGTGGTCGTGACCGGGCCGCAGGCGGTGACGCAGGCGCTGTCGCAGATGCTCTGGAAGCTGTCGCCGCCCGACTTCCTGGCCCATGCCTGCGAAGGCGACGACGCGCAGGTGTTCGCGGCCTCGCCCGTGGTGCTGGTTCAGGACGAGCGCTGTGCGCCGCACCAGGACCTGCTGCTCAACCTCTGGGACAGCGTGCCGGCGCATTTCGCGCCGTTCGCGCGCGTGGTCGAAGTGGTGAGCGCGCATGACGAGCAGGACCGCGCCCAGGCGCGTGTGCGCTGGAAACACTATGCGGGCCTGGGACTGAACATCGTGCGCCATGATCTGGTGCTGAAAGGGGCGTGATGGACTTGTCCAATGCCAAGGCGCCACCGCGCTATGTGCCGACCTTGACCGATGTGGTGCAGGACCCGGCTCACGGTTTTGTGCAGGCGTCAGCGCCCGAGCCCGCTGCGCATGCCGTGCCGGTGCAGGCTCACGCCTCTCGGGACGCGGCGGCCCAGGCTGCAATCCCCGAGCTGCAGCCTGGCGCGCGCGTGGTGTATTCGCCGTCGCCGGCCTCGGGGTCGGCGGCGCGTTTTCCGCTGGCCGAGACGGTGTTGCCCAGCCTCGCCGAGCAGGAGCCCGAAGCCAGCCCCGAACTCGACGCCGTCGCCTGGGCCCAGGTCCAGATGCAGGCCGAGGAGCGGCTGGTGCAGCGCCTGCTCGAGCGCGTGGAACGCGTGCTGGACCAGCGCCTGCGCGAGTCCATCGCCCAGGTGGTGCAGGAGCAGACGCGCTCGGTGACGCTGCGGCTGCAGGAAGAACTCGAATCGGTGGTGCGCCAGACGGTGCAGGAAGCCATCGCACAGGAGCGCGAGCCCGAGGGCGGCGCCGCGGGATTCAGAGTCCGCTGATCATCGCCGATGCCGCGCGCGTTCAGCGCGCGACCCGCTGATAGTCGGGATTGACAATCTGCGTGGGCATGCCCTGGATGAAATTCACGACATTCTCGAAGGCCGTACCGAAATACAGCTCATAGCTGTCCTGCTCGACATAGCCCAGGTGCGGCGTGCAGATGCAGTTTTCCATGCGCAGCAGCGCATGGCCTTGCAATATGGGTTCGCTTTCGAACACGTCGATCGCGGCCATGCCGGGGCGGCCACGCTGCAGCGCGGCGACCAGCGCATCGGCCTCGATCAGCTCGGCGCGCGAAGTGTTGACCAGCAGTGCCGTGGGCTTCATCAGCGACAGGTCGTCCAGGCCTATCACGTGCTCGGTGGCTTCGCTCAGGCGCAGGTGCAGGCTCAGCACATCGCATTGCGAGAAGAACTCTTCACGCGTGTTGGCCGCCTGGTAGCCGTCGGCCAGGGCTTCGGCGCGCGAAGCGTCACGGCCCCAGATGCGCACGTTCATGCCGAAGGCGCGGCCGTAGCCGGCCACGATCTTGCCGACCCGGCCGTAACCCCAGATCCCCAGCGTCTTGCCGCGCAGCACATTGCCGAGCGCAAAATTGGGCGGCATGGACGCGGCCTTGAAGCCCGATTGCTGCCAGGCGCCATGCTTGAGGTTGGCGATGTACTGCGGCAGGCGGCGCATGGACGCCATGATCAGCGCCCAGGTCAGCTCGGCGGGAGCGACCGGCGAACTCACGCCTTCGGCGATCGCGATGCCATGGTCGGTGCAGGCCTTGACGTCGATATGCGCGCCCACGCGGCCGGTCTGGGCGATCAGCTTCAGACGCGGCAGCTTCTCTATCAGTTGTCGCGTGATCGCAGTGCGGTCGCGTATCAGCACGATGATGTCGGCATCCCGCAGTCGCACCGAAAGCTGGCCCAGGCCTTTGACGTTGTTGGTGTAGACCTTGGCATTGAGCGCATCCAGGCGGGAAGCGCAATGCAGCTTGCGTACGGCGTCTTGGTAGTCGTCCAGTATGACAATGTTCATGACGGGCTCCCAGCTCGTGGGCTTTGGGTAGGTGGAGGCAGCTTGCCTGTGCGTGGCAGGCGTGCCTGGGGCAGGATAGAGGGCGGTGGAAAGCTTCGCCCGCTTTCCACCATGCTTGCGCCAGGCAGGCCTCAGGTATGCACCATTGTCCCGCATGCACAAACGTGCATACATGGGTGATAGAGGGCGAGCGGCGCGAATACCGAGTTTGATTGTTACAGATTACATTGGTATGTATCAAGACGTATATCCTGCAAGGAATATACGGCCGGCGCGCGCCGTGGCTGCGATCAGATCAGGGCTCGGTGCCGTACTGGCTGCGGAAGGCCGCGTCGAGGTCGGCGCAGTCCTTGGGCGTCAGGTCGGGACGCTTGCGGTCTTCGGGCGCGCGCGCGACCTCCTTGTTGCAAACCTTGATGGCTTCGCGCGCCACCCACTGGTTGCTGCTTTCGGGCGTGGACAACAGCTGGCCGACGATCATCAGCACCGCAAACGCGCCCACGGGCAGGCCTATGAGCCAGGGCACCAGACGGCTGCGCGGCGCGGGCGCAACCGCCTGTGCACCCGCAGTCGAAGCGGCAGAGGAGGGCATTTTTCCGCACCCGGCGCAAGGCGAGATGCTATCGGTCAGCGTATGACCGCAGAAAGGGCATGAAAGGGTGGACATGGCCCATTATCGGCCGAGGCGGTCGGCATGCCCACCCGGGCACAGGCCCTGCGCATCAACCGGCGGCATGCACATGCTTGCGGCGGTTGGTCCAGGAGTCGACGATCAGCCGCTGGCCCATTTCGTTGGCGCAGCGCAGGTGCAACAAGATGCTGCCGCCCTTGCCGTCATAGCGTACGCCTGAAGAGGCCAGTGGCTGGCCGCAGGAAAAGCAGGCAAAACCGTGCTCATGGCTTTCCAGAGGCAGGTCGACGATGCATGTCATATCAGCGATGTAGGTCATGTGCTGGATATCGGCCATTGCCGCGTCGACTGTAGGACAACCTGTGATCGCGTGTCACACCCTGCATCGCGGCGCTTGCATGCCTCGTTGGAGCCTGCTCGCCGGCACCGCGCCGGGCCCATCATCCATAGGGTCACTTGCTGCCGCGCTGTGCAGCGGCGTGTGCGCCGATAGAATTGACCCGGGACAATGCGCCGCGGTCTGCAGACTGCCTTGACAGCCCTGCGAGGAGGTGTCGTGCATGCTCTCTTCCCGGCCCTGGCGCCGCGCTCGTACCTCGCGCAGGCAGCGCGGGTTTTTTTATTAAGAGCGTTCAGATATTTCAGACAATCTTGAAATGGTGGCGGCCTTGCCGGCCGCGGCCCGGCGCATGTGACAACAACGAGTGATGACTAGCCAGCCCCTTTACGATTTGCAACCCCTGCTGCATCTGATGCTGATCGGCGCGGTGATCGCGCTGGCTCCGCTGGCCTGGGTCTGGTTCCGCAATCGCCAGCATGGCCCGGCCGAGCGTCTGCTTGCGCTGAGCGTGTTCACACTCTTCCTGACCTTCGACCTGGTGATGTTCGGCGCGTTCACGCGGCTCACCGACTCGGGCCTGGGCTGCCCTGACTGGCCGGGCTGCTACGGCAACGCGAGTCCGTTGGGCGCGCACCTGGAAATCACCGCGGCCCAGACCGCCATGCCTACCGGCCCCGTGACCCATGGCAAGGCCTGGGTCGAAATGATCCACCGCTATCTGGCCACGGGCGTGGGCGTGCTGATCATTGCGCTGACGCTGATGAGCTGGCGCCTGGCGCGCAAGCAGCCGCTGTCTGCGGGGCGCAGCCCCTGGTGGCCCACGGCCAGCCTGGTCTGGGTCTGCATCCAGGGCGCGTTCGGCGCGCTGACCGTGACCGAGAAACTGTTTCCCGCGATCGTGACGCTGCATCTGCTGGGCGGCACGGTGCTGCTGGCGTTGCTGTGCGTTCCTGCCGTCGCCCATGGCCTGGCGGTGCAAGGCCGCGAGCCCGAAGTGCTCACACCCTGGCTGCGCCGCGCGCTGGTGGCCGGCCTGGCGCTGGTGACGCTGCAGGTCGCGCTCGGCGGCTGGGTCAGCACCAACTATGCGGTGCTGGCCTGCACCACGTTCCCGACCTGCCAGGGCAGCTGGTGGCCGGCCATGAATTTCTCCCAGGCGTTCGAGATCTGGCGCCCGCTGGGCATGCTGCAGGATGGCAGCCACCTCGATTTCGAAGCCTTGACCGCCATCCATTACCTGCACCGGCTCGCGGCCTATGTGGTCGCCGCGGCGCTGGTCGCGCTGCTGCTGGCATTGCGCCGCGCCCAGGCGCTCGCGCGCCAGCGGCGCTGGCTCGCCGGGCTGCTGCTGCTGCAGGTGATGACCGGACTGTCGAACGTCCTATTTGACTGGCCGCTGATTGCCGCCGTACTGCACACTGGAGGCGCCGCGGCGCTGGTGGGCGTACTGGTCTGGAGTCTCGCCAGCAGCTCTTCTTCGCGCGCCGAAATGGATCGTCGCCGCCTCCTCTCCAAGAAAGCCATCGCTCGCGCATGACTACCGACACCCTGTCCTCCGCTTCACGGATCGCCCAGTTCTATGCCTTGACCAAGCCGCGCGTGGTGCAGTTGATTGTCTTTTGCGCGCTGATCGGCATGGTGCTGGCCGTGCCCGGCTGGCCTTCGGGCGCGCAGTGGTTGCAGATGGCCGTGTCCTGCGCCGGCATCTGGCTGGTCGCGGCCGCGGCCGCGGCATTCAATTGCCTGGTCGAAAAGCACATCGACGCGCGCATGCAGCGCACGTCATGGCGGCCCACGGCGCGCGGCGAGCTGTCGAGCTCGCAGGCGCTGGTGTTTTCGGCGGCGCTGTGCAGCCTCGGTTCTGCCATCCTGTTCGTTGGCACCAATCCGCTGACGATGTGGCTCACGCTCGCGACCTTCGTCGGCTATGCGGTGATCTACACCGTGGTGCTCAAGCCGCGCACGCCGCAGAACATCGTGATCGGCGGCGCCTCGGGCGCGATGCCGCCCGTGCTGGGCTGGGCCGCGATGACCGGCCAGGTCGGCCCCGAAGCGCTGATCCTGTTCCTCATCATCTTCCTCTGGACGCCGCCGCATTTCTGGGCGCTGGCGCTGTACCGCGTAGAGGACTACCGCAAGTCGGGCCTGCCCATGCTGCCGGTGACGCACGGCAGCGAGTACACGCGGCTGCAGATCCTGCTCTACACGGTGGTGCTGTTCGCGGCCTGCCTGCTGCCGTTCATCTACGGCATGAGCTCCTGGCTCTACCTGTTTGCCGCCGTGGTGCTGGGCGCGGGCTTTTGCGCCTATGCCTGGCGCCTGCGCCGCAACTATTCCGATGCGCTGGCCTGGCGCACGTTCCGCTTCTCGCTGGTGCATCTGAGCCTGCTGTTCGCGGCGCTGCTGGTCGACCACTACCTGTTCTTCTGACCCGGTAAGGGCCGTATCGGCCCTTACTTCACCTGGCGCTTTTCCAGCTTGCGCGCCAGCGTGCGTCGGTGCATGCCCAGGCGGCGCGCGGCTTCGGAGATGTTGAAGCCGCTTTCGGCCAGGGTCTCGTGGATATGCTCCCACTCGACGGTCTTGATCGAGCTGGTCTGCTGGGTCAGCTCGACTTCGGTGTCGCCCGCGATGCGTCCGAACGCCGCTTCGATGTCATCGGTGTTCGAGGGCTTGGCCAGATAGTGGCAGGCGCCGAGCTTGACGGCTTCGACGGCCGTTGCAATGCTCGCATAGCCCGTCAGCACCACGATCAGCGCCTGCGGGTTGTGCTCGTGCAGCATCTGTATGCAGTTGAGCCCCGAGGCATTGCCCGCAAGCTTCAGGTCCATCACGGCATAGCCGGGACTGTGCTCCTGCAGCAGGAGCTTGACTTCGTCGGCGCTGGCCGCGCTCAGCACCTGATAGCCGCGGCGCTCGAAGGATCGCGCGAGCGTGCGGGCAAACGCGGCATCGTCTTCAACCAGCAGCAGCAGGCGTGGTTCCATGGTCGGTATCTCCTAACGTGATGGATGACAGCGGAAACTGGATACGCACTTCGGCGCCGCCGTCGTCGCGGTTGCGCGCCGACGCCGTGCCATCGAGCGAGCGCGCGACATTGGTCACCAGGAACAGTCCCACTCCGCGGCCCGCGCGATCCGTCTTGTTCGATTGCTGGTACTTGCCGAAGTTGCGCAATATTTCGGGCGCGAAGCCCGTGCCGCGGTCGAGCACGGTGATCACCAGCTGATCGTCCTCGCGGCGCAGGCGCAGCTCGACTTCGTCGGCCGAAGCCTCGAGCGCATTGTCGAGCACGTTGCAGATCATCTGCTGCAGCGCGGTATCGGAGATGATCGCCAGGTCCTGGGCAATGCCATTGTGATAGCGAAAGCGCCCCGGATGATGGGTTTCCTGCCACTGCGCGATCAGCCGGTCCATGAAGCGGAACAGCGTGGTCGGTTTGGGCGCGTCGGCGCGCGCTTCGCCGGCCGACAGCAGCACGTTGGTCACTATGCTCTTGCAGCGCAGCAGTTGCTGGCGCATCTCGTCGAGGTCCTGCAGCAGCTCGGGCTGGCGCGCGATTTCGGGAATGCGCTGCCAGTCGCCCAGGATCACCGACATGGTCGCCAGAGGCGTGCCCAGTTCATGCGCCGCGCCCGTGGCCAGCAGGCCCATGCGCACGATATGCTCCTCTTCGCTCGCGCGCTGGCGCATGTCGGCCAGGCGTGAGTCGCGCCGGCGCAGATTGCCGACGATGCGCGTGAGAAAGATCACCAGCAGCACCGTGGTCAGCACGAAGCAGGTCAGCAGGCCTATGACGTAGAGATTGTTGTCGGGCTGCACGGCCAGCGGCCGCGACGAGCCCGCCAGATCGATCACGCACAGCGAGGTGATGGCCGCGATCACCCAGGTGTAGGCCGGCGACAGCAGCACCGCGCTCAGGATGGCCTGCAGCAGGAACAGATAGATGAAGGGATTGCTCGCGCCGCCGCTCAGATACAGCTGCACTGCGAGCGCGGCCACGTCGGCGAGCAAGGCGCAGAACAGTCCGACGCTGGTCACATTGCGCCGGCGCCATTTGAACCAGTAGAGATAGCCGAGGTTGGTGACGATCAGCGCCATCAGCACGGCCGTCATTTCGGGCAGCGGCAGCGGAATGCCCAGGCCGTAATGCACGACGGCGATCGTGATCACCTGGCCCACCACCGCCAGCCAGCGCAGCTGTATCAACAGCTGCATGTTCTTGCGTTCGGTGGTGAGGTCTACCTGGGAAAGAGGGTCCGCAGAGCGGGGGCGATGAGGGCGATTCACCGCAGCGATTTTGCCGCAAGCGGTGAATCGCCCGGCCTACAAGGTCTTGTGCGCGCCGCGGCGCTTTTCCCAGCGCACCACGACCACGGCGGCGACCAGCACCATCAAGGCCATGCCGTACCAGGTCAGCGCGTAGACCAGATGGCTGTTGTGGAACGTGATCACCGTCATGCCTGGACGCGGCCAGACCGCGTGGGCCGCGGGCACAACGGGGCTGTCCATGCCCGCGCTGTCCATTGCGCCGCGGGCCAGGTTGGGTCGGCCTTCATCGATGAAGTAGGGCGCGGGCCGGTCCAGGCCCTGGGCCGCAGCGATGGCCGCGACGTCGCGCGAATACCAGCGCTGCTGCTGGGCATCGTTGTCGCGCAGGAAGCCGCCGCCGGGCTCGGTCATGCGCAGCAGGCCGGTGATGGTCTGCTGCGGCGATTCGGACGCCGACGCGCCGCTTTCGGGCAGCCAGGCCTGGCGCTCGCTCGCGGGCACGAAGCCGCGGTTGACCAGCGTCTGGCTGCCATCGGCAGCCTGCAGCGGCGTGATCACCCAGAAGCCCGAGCCGAGTTCGGTCGCTGCCTGGGCCAGCACGGTCTTGTGCTGCAGGAAGCGTCCGGACAGGGTGACGGGCAGGTATTCGTATTGCGTGGCATCGACCTGCGGCCATTGCGCCGGGCCGGGCGCTGCCACGGGCGCCGAGCGCACGCGTTCGGTCACGCGCTCGATCAGCGCGAGCTTCCAGGCGCGGCGCTGCAGCTGCCAGCTGCCCAGGCCCAGAAACGAAACAAACAAGGCCACACCCAACAATGCGAGCATGGCCTTGAGCAGAACAGAACGCGGGCCCGCAGGCCCGGCGTTCAGCGCATGGTGACGAGTGGAGGTCAAGACTGCGGAGCAGTAACGGCCGCCGGCGCGTCGTGGTGCGGCATCATGTTGGCGTTCATGTGGAACATGACCCAGAGCGTTCCCGACAGCGCGATCACGACGAAGATCACGGTGAATATCGTCGACAGCAGCGTCCAGCCGGCTTCCACCTTGCTGTTCATGTGCAGGAAGTAGTACATGTGGACCAGGATCTGGATGATCGCGAACGCGCCCAGCACCAGCACCGCAGTGCTGCGGCCTTCGATGACCTTGGCCATGATCAGCCAGAACGGAATCGCGGTCAGGATGATAGACAACACGAAGCCCGTCATGTAGCCGGAGAAGGTGCTGTGCGGGCCGGCGTCGTGGTGGTCGTCATGCGCATCGTGCGCATGGCCGGCATGGATGTCGTGTGCGCTCATTACAGCACTCCCATCAGGTAGACAAAGGTGAAGACGCCGATCCAGACCACGTCCAGAAAGTGCCAGAACATCGACAGGCACATCAGGCGGCGGTTGTTCTCGTGCGT
>Ga0308165_1003806_pt1 | contig 15718 bp, 16 predicted proteins | sample PhyWR2_FD_201032 | JGI IMG/M metagenome (GOLD analysis project Ga0308165, IMG submission 201032) | Phyllosphere microbial communities from UC Gill Tract Community Farm, Albany, California, United States - DLSLW.R2 | ecosystem: Host-associated > Plants > Phyllosphere > Unclassified | place: USA...
TTCTTCGGTCCATGGGGCCTGTCCGCTGGCTCAGCGCCATTGGCTGATGACGTTTTCGGTAGGGATGTAAATATGACGAACAACACCTTCTCCCGGCGCGAACTGGTCCGCGTCGGAGCCGGTGCGGCAGCGGCAGGGATCGCATTTGGCGCAGCCCCTTCGGTCCTTGCGGCGGCGAATGACGTGGCCCCGCGCAAAAAGCCGCTGGTCATCGGCCACCGCGGTTGTTCGGCGCTGCGGCCAGAGCATACGCTGGCTTCCTATGCCAAGGCCATCCAGCAGGGCGCCGACTTCGTCGAACCGGATCTGGTCTCCACCAAGGACGGCGCCCTGATCGCCCGGCACGAAAACAACATCGCCGAAACCACCAACGTCGCCGATCACCCCGAGTTCGCCGATCGCCGCACCACCAAAGTCATCGATGGGGAATCGCTTACCGGCTGGTTCACCGAAGACTTCACTCTGGCTGAGATCAAGACCCTGCGCGCGGTAGAGCGGCTCGGCGCCATGCGCCCGGAAAGCAAGAGCTACGACGGGCAGTTCCAGTTGCTCACGCTGGAGGAGATCACCGATTTCGTCGCGGCAGAATCCGCTGCGCGCGGCCGCACAATCGGCCTCATCCCCGAGATCAAGCACCCGACCTACTTCTCCAGCATCGGATTGCCGCAGGAACAGCGCTTTCTCGACCGGGTAGCTCTCAGCCACTACCTTTCGACCGCGCCGGTGATCGTCCAAAGCTTCGAGGTCGCCAACCTCAAGTGGCTGCGCCCGCGCATCGGCGCCTACACCAAGCTGCAACTACTGCAGCTGACCGTGCCTATGGACATGAGCCCGCCGGATGTCACCGCCGCTGGCGGCAAACTGACCTACAACCAGATGCACACCCCGGCGGGTCTGGCGGATATGAAGACTTATGCCGACTGGGTGTCGCCGGTACTTCAGGGCATCATCCCGTTCGGCGATGCGACCGGCAAGTCCGGGCCGCTGGGTAAGCCCAGCACGCTGGTGCGCGATGCCCGGGCCGCCGGACTGCTAGTCTCGACCTGGACGGTACGGCCGGAGAACCGCTTCCTCCCCACCGACTTCCAGGGACCGGGCGGCGATGACGCCCGTCAGGACAAAGCCTGCATCGAACTGATGCGCCGCTACATCGCGGCCGGCGTCGATTCCTTCTTTACCGACGATCCGGGCCTCGGCCGGGTAGCGGTAGACGGCATGGCTTGAGAACAAGCCCTTGGGTAGCACGGCACCCGGCGGAATGATCCCGCCGGATGTTCCCCAAGCTGATGCGCAGGGCCGGGAATCCGCTCTCTAATGACCGATCCTTCATGTTCGGGCAGCAAGATCGTGCCGAACAATTTATCATCATTTCAATTTGACAGCACGGCTCCCAAGACGCCGGCTGGCTGGAACATGACGAAACCGTAAATTGCATCGGCACGCAAATCGGGCGAATTTCGTAACTGCGATCAGCGGGTGCCAGCTTCGGCGATCCCCTGACCCGCAAGCGAAAAGGAACCGAAGTCATGCATAGCAAGTCGCTCCTCCTCCTCGCCGGCCTCGCACTGGCCGGTGCCACTACCGCCAACGCGGCAACGCCCGCAAAGGCCCCGTCCGCCCAAAGCCATCACTCGAAAAAGGCCGCCCACCATGCGGCGAAGCCCATGCCGAAAATGGCCGTCAAGAAGACCAGCAAGCCAGGCTGATCCCAGCCCTGCCTGTGGAGGCGCCGAAGGGGGCCTCCACAGCCGCTCTCGCGATGGATGAAGCGATGCGCGAGTATGCCGGCCCCTCCCCGATGCAACGCCGGCTTGTCCGGCTGGCGCCGTTGCTGCTGCTGCTCGTACCCGCCGGAACGATGCTGTTTTCGGTTTCCCACACCGGACGCGTGTGGTTCGCCTCGCTTGCGGGCCGGTCCGAAGCGCGCTCGCTCCTGCCCGGCATGACCATCGAGCCTACCCCATGGGAGCCGGGCCGACTGGTCGTCACCAGCATCCGTTCGGGCAGCGAAGCTGAGCTTAAAGGCATCACCGTCGGGGACAGCGTGCTGGATCTGAACGGCAGGCCCATCTTCACGCTGGATCAGGCGCACCGTTATCTGCAACAAGGCACCATTGTGCGGCTGTCAGTGTCGCATCAAGGCCGGCCGCGCACCATAGTGCTGGGCCGGGAAGGAGCATGACGATGAGCCACAAGCTGCTGGTGATCGAGGATGACGATGACACTGCCTCCTTCATCGCCAAGGGCATGGGCGAGGAAGGCTTCACCGTGGACCGCGCCGACAACGGACGCGACGGCCTGTTCCTGGCCACCGACGGCGCCTATGACGCCATCGTGCTGGACCGCATGCTTCCCAAGATGGATGGCATGGCCGTACTGGCCGCGCTGCGTGCTGCTGGCATCGAAACCCCCGTCATCATCCTGAGCGCCCTGAGCACGCCCGACGACCGCGTGGCAGGCCTTACTGCCGGCTCCGACGATTATCTGACCAAGCCTTTCGCCTTCGCCGAATTGCTCGCCCGCGTTCGCTTGCTTCTGCGCAAGCGCGGGGCCGGTGCGCCGGTAATAACCAGCTTCGCCTGCGATGATCTTGAAATGGACCTGCTTTCACGCAAGGTCCGCCGAGGCGGCCGGTCGATCGAATTGCAGCCGCGCGAATTTCGCCTGCTCGAATATCTGCTGCGCCATGCCGAACAGGTGGTGACACGCACGATGCTGCTCGAAGGCGTGTGGGACTATCATTTCGATCCCGGCACCAATGTCATCGACGTGCACGTCAGCCGCCTGCGCCGCAAACTCGACGACGGCGCCGACCGGCCGCTGCTGCACACGGTGCGCGGTGCTGGCTACCGTCTGGGTATTTCGGTCTGAGCCCCTCGAAGGCGGGATGATGCGGGGTACGGCTCTTTTTCGCTCCACGACGGCGCGCTTCGTCCTGCTGGCATTCGTGCTGCAGTTCCTCGTGACCGGCGGCGTCCTGGTGTTCGTCCAGGAGGCGAGCCAGCGCGCGCTCGCGGCCGAACAGCGCGAAGCCGTGGACGAACTGCGCGACGAGCTGACCGCTGCCTGGCGCGGATCGGGCGATCAAGGCCTGCGCCAGCTTATCAGTGCGCGCCTGGAGATCACCCACGGTGCCGTCGCGGTAATTCTTTACGCCGCGCCCGATGGTACGCCGATCGCCGGCAATCTCGATGCATGGCCCACAGTGATCCCGCCCGGCACCCGCTGGCTCACCATCGACCTCTACCGCGCCGGCAGCGAACGGCCGGAGCGCATGGGCGTCACTGCCGTGCGCTTACCCGACGGCAAGCGCCTGCTGGCTGGCCACGTCATCGAATCGAGCCTGCGACTTGTCCGCGTGAACGAGGAGGCCGTGCTGGGCGCGCTTGTCGCCGGGCTGGCGCTGACCCTGCTGGGAGCGCTGGTCATCGGCCGCGTACTGTCAAGCCGGATCGAGGCTATCACCCAGACCGCCGGCGCGGTGAGCGACGGCGCGCTGGCAGCGCGCGTGCCCGTGGGCGGCAGCGGCGATGCCTTCGACCGGCTCGGCCTCTCCATCAACGCGATGCTGGAGCGGATCGAGGGGCTGGTCTCGCAGCTGCGCATGATAACCGATGGGCTGGCACATGACCTGCGCTCGCCGGTGACGCGCATGAAAGTGCTGATAGAACGCGCCGCCGCCGAAACACGCGACGACAACGCCCTCGCCGCGCTGGAACGGGTGGCGCAGGAAGCTGACACGCTGCTCAGGATGCTCTCCACCGCGCTTCAGATCAGCCGCGCCGAAGCCGGCATCGGCCGCGACCGGTTCAGCGAGATCGACGTCGCCACGCTGCTGGAAGACCTCGTGGAGATCTACGGCCCACTCGCCGAAGACAGCGGCTTCGTGCTGGAAGCCAGTTCCCCGCCGGGCCTGCACGCGACCCTGCACCGCGAATTCATCAGCCAGGCGCTGGGCAATCTGATCGAAAATGCTCTCAAGTATGCACAAGGCGGCGGCAGCATCGCACTTTTCGCGCAGGAAGAAGACGGCCAGATCATCCTGACCGTCGCCGACGACGGCCCCGGCATTCCCCCCGAACGCCGCGCCGAGGCGCTCCGGCGCTTCGGAAGGCTCGATCCGTCCCGCCGTCTGGCCGGCTCGGGCCTGGGGCTGTCGCTGGTCGAAGCCGCCGCGCGTCTCCACGGCGGTGATATCCGGCTGGAAGACAATGCGCCCGGTCTGCGGGTGGACCTGTCGATCAGCGGTTCATTGCATATGTGATCATCAGCGAGACCACTGTCATCAGCGACATCGCGGCGATGAAAGTGATGTCGGCGATCCGCTCCATCACATGAAGCCGCCTGGCCGTGCCCACCCGCAATGCGAAATAGGACGTCAGCGTCGCGACGAGGAACAGCGTTGCGTCCAGAGCCAGCAGATCGTCCGCTATCGTCGAGGTCCGTCCTACGACGATGACCAGTCGCAGGATGCCGATGGCGGTAAGACACACGCCCGACATCCCTGCCGCGATCGGGCAGATCATCCGGCAGGTCCGCTCGTCAATCGCTGCCGCAGATCGTTGAGGCGGCCGGCTATCGGTGTCCTTCATCCGGTTGCTGTCCTGATGTAGCCGGTTCGTCCAAGCGACGGATATGAACCGGCATGCCTGTCAGCCGGCTGGAGGCCGGATTAAACCTCTGTCATGAAAGGCCACCGAGAAGGACTGGAACGCAGGAATTTCGGGACTAGGATCGCCCGATGACCATCAGCCTTTTCTCGCAATCCAGCGCGTTATATTATGTCTGCGAATGGCTGGTGCGGATCGCCATGCTGCTCATCGTGCCCTCGCGCCGTACACCGGAAGCCACGCGCAGCTGGCTGCTGCTCATTTTCTTCCTGCCGATCCCTGGCGTCCTGCTCTACCTCGCCATTGGTCGCCCCCGCTTCCCGGCATGGCGAGCGCAGCGGTTCGAGCAAGCAAAAGCCGCCCTCGCGCCTGCGGTGGAACGATTGCAACCCGTTCCCATGCCTTGCGATTCAGCAGTTCTTGCCGCCAGACTTGGCGGACAACCATCAGTATCCGGCAACGGCGTTGAACTGCTGACCGACTATGACCGCACTATCGACCGGGTGGTCCGGGACATCGACAAGGCTCGCAAACACGTCCGCCTCCTGGTCTACATATTCGCCGATGATGCCACCGGCCAGCGGGTCGCAGCCGCCCTCGACCGCGCTGTGCAGCGCGGTGTCATCGTCCATGTTCTGGTCGACCCGGTCGGGTCGCATCGCTGGCTAAAAGGGTCCATCGCGCTTCTGCGCGGCGCCGGCGCGCATGTTCGGGAAGCCCTGCCCTTCCACTGGCTGCGCGGTCGTACCCGGCGCGACATGCGCAATCACCGCAAGCTGTTCCTGATCGACGGGGAGATTGGTTACGCCGGCTCGCAGAATATCGTCGACAAGGATTTCAGGCACGGCGTCGAGAACCGCGAACTCGTCGCCCGCGTAACCGGCCCCGTGGTGGCCCAAATGACGGCCACGTTCCTCACCGACTGGTTTCTGGAGACCGAAACCATGCTCGAAAGCGATATTGCCGTCCCACCCCTCGCAGGCACGGCCGAAGCGCAGCTTCTCCCCAGCGGTGCGAACTATCCGCTCGAGGGTTTTCAGACCCTGCTGACCTGGCAACTGCAACGCGCCGTCCAGCGGGTGATTATCACTTCGCCTTATTTCATCCCCGACGAACCCCTGCTGTGCGCGATGCGAACTGCGGTGATGCGAGGAGTGGAAGTCAATCTTATCGTCTCGGCCGTGGTGGACCAACCGCTGGTGAGCCTTGCCCAGCGATCCTATTACGACGACCTCTTGCGGTCCGGGATAAACGTCCACCTGTTTCGCCAGTACCTGCTCCATGCCAAGAATGTGAGCATCGACGGCGAACTGGGCATTGTCGGATCGAGCAACGTTGACTTGCGCTCGTTCCAACTCAACGAAGAGGTGAGCCTGCTTCTGCACGACCGCGCCAGCGTGGGTGCGCTCGAGGCAATCCAGGCAGACTATATCGCCCACGCCGATCGCCTCTCGCTGGAGAGCTGGCACCGGCGCCCCTTGACCCGCAAGATCGCCGAGAACATCGCCCGGCTGGTAAGCCCCCTGCTGTGAAATCCCCGGCAATTAATCCCAGGCTGCTGAGATATCGCAGCCTAGAAATGGTCGAGCGCCCTTACTCCGTCTTCGGCAATGCGAAAGCGACTACGTAATCGCCCGGCGTCGTACCCATGTACATGTGCCCACCCGCTGCGATCACAACGTACTGACGCCCGGTCCTTCGCGATATGTAGGTGATCGGTGTCGCCTGTCCGCCCGCAGGCAGGCGGCCGCGCCATAGTTCGCGGCCATTGGCAGTGTCGATGGCGCGCAGGTAATTGTCGAGCGCCGCACCGATGAAAGTCACGCCGCCTGCGGTATTCGCCGAACCACCTAGATTGAAGGCGCCCGGCATCGCAATGCCCAGCGGCGCGGTGTCGGCAGTGGTCCCGAAGGTGCGGCTCCAGGCGATCTTGCCAGTGGTCAGGTCCACGGCGGCGATGTGGCCCCACGGCGGCGCTTCACAAGGGATGCCGAGCGGCGAGAGCATCGGCAGCAGGCTGACGCCGTAATTGGTGCCCATCTGCGGCAGGTAACCGGGCGCGTGGGAGTCCTTCGCAAGTGCCGGCTTTTCAGTGTCCGCGCCGTGGCGGAACAGGCGTACCTCCTGCGGGATCGCGGCAGAGTTCACGATCATCAGGTTTCGCGCCGGATCGATGCTGACGCTGCCCCAGTTGAGCACGCCGAACGTGCCCGGCCACTGGATCATGCCGCGCTCCGACGGCGGTGTGAAGTTGCCCGCGTAATCGAGCGAGCGGAAGCGGATTCGGCACCACATCTGGTCAAGCGGGGTCGCGCCCCACATCGATGCCTCGGTCAGCAGCGGCGGCGCGAAGGAGGGGAAGCCCTTCACGTAAGGCTGCGTGGGAGAGTAGCGCTCGCCCGGAATTTTGCCACGAGAGACGGCGCGTTCCTCGACGCCGGTGAGCGACTTGCCGGTGCGGCGGTCGAGGATGAATATCTCGCCGCGCTTGGTCGGAGCGGCCAGGGCCGGCACCTTGCGGCCATTCACGCTATAGTCGAACAGCACCGGCTGGGCGGGCATGTCGTAGTCCCAGATGTCGTGATGCACGGTCTGGAAGTGCCAGCGCACCCGGCCCGTCTTCACGTCCAGCGCGACGATGGAACTGGCATAGCGTTCCAGCATGGGGTTGCGGTGGGTGCCGACGTGGTCGGGCGTGGCGTTGCCGGTGGGCAGGTAGACGAGGCCTAGCGCGGGGTCGGCGCTGAACACGCTCCATGCATTGACCGAGCCGCGTGTCCAGCCCTCGCCGGGGCCGGGCATCGGGGCATCATCCGGGCGGCCGCTGTCCCAGGCCCAGAGCAGGCGGCCACTTTTCACGTCATAGGCGCGCACGACGCCCGAGGGATCGTCCTTGGTGAAGTTGTCGCGCACGTAGGAGCCGAGGATCGCGGTGTTGCCGACGATTACGGGCGGGGAGGACGTGTAGGATCGCAGCGGGTCGACATCGCCCAGTCCGGCATCGAGATTGACGGTGCCCTTCTCGCCGAAGTCGGTGCAGGGTGCGCCGGTGGCGGCATCGCTCGCCAGCATCCGGCCATCGACGGTCATGCTGATGATGCGTTTGGCGCACAGACCCGACGCGGCGGGGTCTGCGTGGTAGGACACGCCCCGGCAGTTAAGCATCTGGGCATTGCCGATTTTGGTGTGCGGATCGCGCAGCCACACCTGCCTGCCGCTGTCGGCGTCAAGGGCGAAGACTTTGCCGGTGGGGGAGCAGAAGTAGACCTTGTCATCGACCATCAGCGGCGTCGCCATGAACGAGATAGACTTGATTTCGGGGCGCTTGGCGCGGGTATCGCCGGTCTCGAAGGACCACACCTGCTTCAGCTTCGCGGCATTGGCCGGCGTGATCTGCGCGGCGGGAGAGTGGCGGGTGCCGGCAGAGTTGGCGCCGTAGGCCGTCCACTCGGCGCTGGCGGGGTTGGCTGCCACCGCGACGACGGGACCGCGTGAGGGGAGGACATCGAAGGTCGGGTTCATGGCGAATGTCGCGCCCAGCATCACTGCGGCCGCCGCGACCGCCGTGCCAAGCCCGAAGCGTGTCAGGGCGTCGCCAGCCCGGGTCATCCGGCGGCGAACCGGCGGGAGCGCCAGAACAGCGCCTATCACGCCGGGTCCTGCGATGCGCGGCAGGAGTTGCCAGAACTGGCCGCCTACTTCCCAAAAGGACCATGCCACGGTCCCCGCCAGCAAGGCCGCATAAAGCCACAAACCTCGCCTGTCGCCGCGCCAGAGCAGCACGCCCGATGCAAGGCACGCGAGGCCCGCAATCAGATAGTAGGCCGAACCGCCGAGCATCAGCAGCTTCGCCCCGCCCAGAGCCAGCACCGCGCCGATGGCGAGCAGCACCGTTCCTGCCAGCCAGCACGGCCAGCCGGAGGCAACCTTCTTGTCGTTCATCCTCGCGTCCTCTCCCGGAACGGGGCCGTGCCATTCGGCACATTGTTTTTGTTTTCGTCGTCCCCGCTTTTACGGGAATGACGGAGGTGTTGGTGCCAGCGTTGCCGCTACGTCTCGATCACCGCGATCGCAGCACGTACATCCACCGTATCGCCGCTATCGACGAGGATGCGCAGCAGGGTGCCCGAGACCGGCGCGGGGACTTCAACCGTGGTCTTGGCGGCTTCCACCTCGACAAGGTTTTCGCCTTCCTCGACACGCTCGCCAACTTCCTTGAGCCATCGCACGATCTCGCCGTCCTGCATGCCCATGCCGTATTGCGGCAGGACCATCGTGAATTCAGCCATGGTCCGTTCTCCTCAAGCGGGCTGGGGTTGCGGCGCTGGCGCACCGACCAGACGGCGGGCCACATCGATGATCCGTTCCACCGAGGGGTAGAGCGGTTTTTCGATGTGCGGGCTGAACGGCAGATGGGTGTCAGGCGTGGTCACCCGGACCACCGGCGCGCGCAGGGCTTCGAAGGCCTCCTCGGCGATGGTGGCGGCGATCTCGCTAGCGGCGGAGCAGGTCTTGTGCGCCGGGTCCACGCAGATCGCACGGCCGGTCTTGCGCACCGAGCGCAGGATGATGTCGCGGTCGAGCGGCACCAAGGTGCGCGGGTCGACCACTTCAACCGAAATGCCTTCCGCCTTCAGCTTCTCCGCCGCTTTCAGCGCGATATTCACTGCGCCCGCGATGGCCACCACGGTCACGTCGGTGCCCTCGCGCTTGACCTCGCCCTTGCCGAGCGGGATCACGAAATCGAGGTCGTCGGGGACTTCGGACTTGACCATCCAGCAGGTCGAATCCTCGAACGACATCACAGGGTCATCGTCGCGGATCGCCGCTTTCAACAGGCCCTTCATGTCATGCGCATTGGACGGCGCGATGATCTTCAGCCCCGGCATGTTCATGAACATGGAATAGGGCCGGTCCGAGTGCTGCGCGGCGTTGGAATTGCCGTAGAACAGACACGACCGGATCACGAGCGGCAGCTGCGCCTGGCCGCCATAGATATAGCGCGACTTGGCGATGATCGAGCAGATCTGGTCCATCGCCGGGAACAGGAACGAGGAAATCGTCGCGTCCACTATGGGCCGCATCCCCACCATCGCCGCACCGCCCGCTGCGCCGATGAAGCCGTTTTCCGAGATCGGCGTGTCACGTACGCGCTCCTCGCCGAAACGTTCGACGAACCCGGTGGTGGTGCCGAAGACGTTGCAGCGAATGTCCTCGCCCATGATGAAGACCTTGGAATCGCGATCCATTTCCTCGGCCTGCGCCTGATAGATGGCTTCCAGGTAAGTGATCTTGGCCATTTTTCCGGCTCCTTCTTCAGGCGTGTGCACGTACATCGTCGGGGATCGGCAGGCGATCGACGAAGACGTGGTCGAAGGCCTCTTCGAAGGCCGGGTAAGCGCTTTCGCGGGCAAAGTTCAGGGCATCGGCGACTTCCTCCGCCACCTGAACGTCGATCGCATCGAGATCGGCACCGGAAATGCCGTCCTCGACCAGCCGGGCACGATAGAGGACGATGGGGTCGCGCGCCAGCCACTCGTCATGTTCCGGCCCGCGCGGGGTGAGATCGCGGCCCATGTTCACGGCGTGGTCGGCGTAGCGATAGGTCTTTGTCTCGATCAGCGTGGGGCCTTTGCCGGCGCGGGCCCGGTCGACGGCCTCACGCACGGCGGCTTCCACCGCGTCCACGTCCTGCCCGTCGACGATAACGCCGGGGATGCCGTAACCGTGCGCGCGGTCGGCGACATGAGCGCCCGCAACGCCCGCAGCGGTGGGCGTCGACATGCCGAAGCGGTTGTTTTCGCACACGAAGATCGCGGGCAGTTTCCACACGGCTGCAAGGTTCATGCCTTCATGGATCGCGCCTTCGCTGGAAGCTCCGTCCCCGAAGAAGCACAGCGCCACGCGGTCCAGTCCCTGCAGCTTGGCGCCAAGCGCTGCCCCTGCGGTGACCGGGCCGCCCGAACCGACAATGCTGGTTTCCCCCAGGCTGCCCATCGAGAAGTCCGACAGGTGCATCGACCCGCCCTTCCCCTTGCAGATGCCGGTCACCTTGCCGAGCAGTTCCGCCATCAGCGGGCGCAGCTTCGCGCCCTTGGCAATCGGGTGGCCGTGACTGCGGTGGGTGCCGACCATGTAATCGTCGTCGCGCAGGGCCATGCAGGCGCCCACGCCCGAGGCTTCCATGCCGGCGTAGGTATGCAGCGCGCCGGGGATTTCGCCCGCCGCATGGATGGTTTCCGCGCGGGTTTCGAACTGGCGGATGCGTTGCATGCGCCGGTACTTCTCAATCCTGCGGTCGTTGTCGCGACTAGCGCTCATGACAGATCCTCTCTCAGTGGACGGGTGCGGGCTGGGGAGCGTCAACGGCCTCGAATAGTTCGAGCGGGGCCGCGTACATCGGTTCGGGAGCGCCGGCGGTGATCGCGTAGACGTTCTCCATATGGCAGGGGCCAAGCTTCGCGCCGAAGTAGAGACTGTCGAGCGAGATCAGCATGTCCTCTTCCATCACGAAGCCTTCCTTCACCCCGGCGAGCCCGGCGGCAGGAAAAGCCAGCGGGATTTCGAGCGGCATCAAGCCGATGCCGTGGGCGACCACCAGCAGCTTCTCAGGCGTGGCGACGCCGTGGGCCTTCAGGTGCTCGTACCCGATCGCGGGCAGGCTGGCGGTGGAGACACCGGGGCGCAGTGCGTCGACCATCTTGAGAAACGCATCGCGCAGGATGTCGTGCTGGCGGCGGTATTCCGGGCTGGCCTTGCCGACCACGGCGGTGCGGTTGATGTCGACCCAGAAGCCGTCGTGGATGCCCTGCGTTTCGAGGATAACGATGTCACCGCTGCGAAGCGAACGATTGCCGCGGGTACGAAACAGGTCGGGGATGAACTCGTCGGCCTCGTAAGCGCCGCCGAACAGCATGGCGCCTTCGTCCACCGGGATCACTTCGTTGCGGACCATGAAGTCGCAGATGCGCGCCTGCACGTCGTTCCAGTCCGCGCCTTCGTGGAGCAGCGATGCGGCGTGGGCGATGATCCGGTCTGCCAGCTTGCCCAGCTTGCGGTAGCGCGCCAGTTCGCCGGGCGTCTTGACCACGCGCACGCGCATCATGAAGTCCAGCACGTCGCTGTATTCGTGGGGCACAGTGTCCGCGATCCGCGCCGAGACGCGGTGTTCGTCGAAGCCGACGCGCCCTCCCGCCAGGCCGTGATCCGCCAGCGCCGAGGCAATTGCGGCGGTTATGTCGGGCTGGCAGGTTCCGGCGATGGCACCCACCATGCCGCCTGCATCCTCGGCCAGTTGGCCGCCGTTGCGATCCGGGTCGATATAGCGGCTGACTTCGCAGAAGTTGAGCATGTCGAACGTGCGCAGTTCGCCAAAGGTGCAGGCGTCCCCGTCCTTGTTGAGGACGGCGACGAGGCCCAGGTTCGCCTCCGGGATCACCAGCGTCAGGGGTTTGGCCGGATCGGCATAGACGATGGCCGCCGCCATCGGCTCCATTTGCCCCCAGCGTTCTAGGATCGAGTGATAGCCAACCGCATAGCGCACGTCATGCGGGTGGCTGAGGACCACCGCGTCCAGCCCCTGCGGCGCCATCATCGAGCGCAGCCGGTCGGCCCGCGGGTTCGAAGGTGCGGTCATGCCGCCTCCTCCAGCCCCTCGTTGGCGACGTTGGAGACGACTTCGCCCTTCGCCACATCGCGCAGGAATTCGTGGTTGAGGATGAAACGCACGTCGCCCGCATCGTCGGTGAAGGCGACGGCGCCGTGGCCCATGAACAGGTATTCGGTCACTTCCTCGCAGCGGGCCTCGCTGTGGCGCGATCCGATCGGCTCGTAACCATAGGTGCCGGCGGGCGCCGAGCCGACATCGTAGATCAACTCGCCCTTGGTGACGAAGTACTGCCCGTGGCCGAGGTGCCAGTGGGGGGCGAAGGTGGCGCCCGGCTCCATGTGGACCCACAACACCCAGTCGCCGGTTTCCTCGCTGTAGCGCAGCAGGCGGATCGTAGTGCCGACGCCCAGCGCCACTTCGTGGCAGTCATTGATGTTGACGATGAGATCGCCGAGTTTTCCGGGTTCGTGCAGAACAGTCATGGTTGTCTCCTCTTCCCAAATTGAATGTTTCCTTGGACAATTACATCGTGGCGGTAAGCCCTTCATCCGCCGGTATGACGGCGCCGTGTACGCAGCTCGACTTGTCATCGAGCAGGAAGCAGACCAGCTGCGCGATCTGCACCGGCTCCATGAAGAACTTGCGGCGCGGGCTGGGGTGGCCGTCCATCAGCGCGGCGATGGCCTGCTCGCCCTCGGGCGTGCGCAGGTTTGCGGTGAGCGGCGTCGCCACTGCACCGGGGCACACGCAGTTGATGCGGATGCCCTTGGGGCCAAGTTCCGCCGCCAGCGTGCGCGAAAGCATCGCCACCGCCGCTTTCGAGGCGCTGTAGGCACTGTCGCCCGCGCGCCCCGCCACGCCGCTGACCGAGCCGATGAAGACGATTGCGCCGCCGCCCGTCTCGATCATCGCCGGCAGCACCGCCTGCGTGACGTAGAAGGTGCCCTTGAGGTTCACGTCTATATGCCGGTCGAACAGCGAAAGCGGGCTTTCGGGCACCGGGTTGGGCGCCCAGATGGCCGCGTTGTTAACCAGCAGCGTGACAGGTCCAAGCGCAGCCTCGATCCCGCGCACGGCCTGCGCTACGGCCTCGGCATCCGAAATGTCGACATGGACGGCGTGGTCGAGCGCGCCGCTGGCAACTTCCTTGTCGAGGTCGGCCTGGGGGGCGTCGGAGAGCACCGCGACCTTGGCCCCCGCCTCGTGCAGCAGCTTTGAAACGGCGGCGCCGATGCCGCTGGTGCCGCCGGTGACGAGCGCGACTTTTCCTGCAAGATTGCTCATTGCGCGGTAAAACCTCCGTCCACGATCAATTCCGACCCATGCATGTAACCCGCCTCGTCCGATGCCAGAAAGCGCACGGTCTTGGCGATATCGATGGGATCGGCCATGCGCCCGATCGGATGGGCCGGAGCGAGACCGGCGGCAGCTTCCTCGACCGAGGCGGCGAAACCGCTATCGACGATACGCTGGAGGATGTGATCGACCATGCCGGTCTTCACACCGCTGGGGTGCACGGAATTTACCCGGACCTTGTAGTTCAGCGCCGAGAATTCCATCGCGCAGGCCTTCACGAACAGCGCCACCGCGCCCTTCGACGCGCAGTACCCGGTGTGCAGCGGCGAGCCGATCTTGCCCGCGACCGACGAGATCACGACGATGGACGCACCGTGCGGCAGATCCTCGCCCGAACGCTTCATCAAGTCGATCGCCGACTTGGTGCCCAGGAACACGCCGTCGACGTTGACAGCCATCTGTTTGCGCCATTGCTCAAGCGTGGTGTTCTCCATCTTCTCGACCACGACGATGCCTGCAACGTGGATCAGCGTATCGAGCCGCCCATAGCGTGCCTCGATAGCCGAGATCGCCGCCTGCCAGGATGCCTCATCGGTGACGTCGAGCTGATGGTAGCCCCAGTCGGGCTGGGCCGCGCTCCATTCGGCGGGCAGATCGGCGCCGACGACCACGGCCCCGGCTTCGGCCAGCGAGCGGGCGATTTCACTGCCGATGCCGCCGGTGCAGCCGGTGACAAGTGCGATGCGTCCTTCAAGCGAACCGATCATGCGGGCACTCCTGTGATAGCCGCTTCGCCAAGATGGTCGAAACAGCGGATGTCGGGATCACCATCAAGGCAGGCATATCCATCGGCGGACATGGCGACGTGGTAGGGGCGCAGCGCGTGCTCCTCCTTCGCCTGCGTCGTGGTGAAGAATTCGGTGAACACGAAGGCGTTCGGATCGTCCTGCGATTGCAGGACCTGGAACAGCAGGGTATCCGGCTCGTTCGCCCGCACATCCTTCTGGAGCTGCGTCGTCAGTTCGATGAAACGCTGCGTCTTGTCCGGTTTTGTGCGGACATGCATAATGACTGCAATCACTTGAAGGACCTTTCGTCATGTGGGGGGAAATGCTGGCCGAAGCGGCGCAGGCCGCGCAGGGACCGAACCCTGCATCCGCGCAGCCGCTGGTCGAACGCCTGCTCACCGCGAAACCCGGCGATGCCGATGCGCTGACCCTGGCGGGGATCGTGGCCCAGCGTACCGGGCGCATGGAAGATGCACTGGACGCGTTTCGCGCCGCGCGTGATGCCGACCCGCTCGATGCGGGGCGTCACCAGAACCTGGGCGTGGCGCTGAAGAACGACGGCTCCTATGACGAGGCCCTCGCCGCTTTCACCGCCGCGCTCGACCTGCGTCCCGGCCACGATGCCACGCTGGCGAACCTCGGCTCGTGCCTGATCGCAGCCGGGCGCTGCGATGAGGCCATCGAGGTGCTGGCCGCTGCAGGCGACAAGCCCGACGCGCTGAACAACATGGGCGTGGCGCTGGCGCGGCTGGGCCGTCACGATGAGGCGGCCGCGCGCTACAACCGCTCGCTGGCCTTGCGTCCCGGCCATCTCGAAACCGCGCTCAACCTGACTGATGCGCTGGCGGCCAGCGGCAGCAGGGACGAGGCGGAAAATCTCGTGCGTCAGGTGCTGCGCGCACAGCCGCGCAATATGCGCGCCGCCAACCAGCTTGGGCTGATGCTGGAAAGTGCCGGGGATTTCGCCGGTGCCGCCGCCGCGCTGCGCGGCGTCTTCGACCCTGCCGCGCCCAACCATGCGCTTGGCGTCAATCTCGCCCGCAACCTGATCCGGGCCGGCAACCCCGAGGATGCGCTGCGGGTCAGCGGCGCGCTCGTCAAGACGCAGCCAAGCGTCACCACGCCGCTCGCACTGGCACTGGCGGCTTACGAACATCTGGGCCAGACCCGTGAACGCGACGGGTTGATGGCCTTGGATCGCTTTGTATCGGTGCATGATATCACCGTCCCGCCCGGTTTCGCCGACATGGCGCAGTTCAACGCGGCGCTGGTGGCAGAACTGCGCGCCCATCCCTCGCTGACCTTCGAGCCGGAGGGCCTCGTCACCCGGCAGGGCCGTCAAAGCGGCGACCTCGCCGATGCCGAAACCCCGGCGCTGCGCGGACTGGCCATCATCGCCAGAGAACACCTCGCAG
>Ga0308165_1003807_pt1 | contig 15717 bp, 18 predicted proteins | sample PhyWR2_FD_201032 | JGI IMG/M metagenome (GOLD analysis project Ga0308165, IMG submission 201032) | Phyllosphere microbial communities from UC Gill Tract Community Farm, Albany, California, United States - DLSLW.R2 | ecosystem: Host-associated > Plants > Phyllosphere > Unclassified | place: USA...
ACAGAAACAAACCGCGCTTTATTTGTTGGATAAAGGTGCCAGGATTGATATTAAAGATTTAAAAGGGAACAGTTTGCTGCATTTAACCGCTCGGAGCGGGCAGATCGAGGTACTGGAAAAACTGCTCAACAAAGCGCTTGATGTTGATGGTGAAAATAATGAGGCAGAAACGCCATTACTTATCGCCTCAGCCTGGAGAAACAAAGAAATAGTACAGAAGTTAGTGGAATTTGGCGCCAACATCAATACCACCAACAAACACGGCGATTCGCCATTGATTTTTGCGGTAAAATCTAAAAATACACCAATGGTTGAGCTCATTCTGGATAAAGGTGCAAACATTAACCACATCAACCACGATGGCGAATCGGCATTATTGCTTGCCTGTTACGATGCCAACCGGATGCTAACCAAAATGCTTGTAGAAAAGGGCGCAGATGTATTTGTTTCTTCAAAAGATGGTCTTTCACCAATCTGGTATGCCTGTGCCAATAACCAGAAAGAAATTGTTGATTTATTTTTAGCCAATGGTGTTGATGTAAATTATGCAAAACCACTTTCGGGCAAAGACGATTCGATGTATTCGTACCTCGAATGGGTAGAAACTGCAAATAACATTTCCATTTCAGCCAGTTTTTCATTTGACAACAGTTACAGTTACGGCGGCGAAAGCATGCTGCATGTAGCGGCAAAGAGCGGACATTTGAGTATGCTTAAAATGCTAATAGAGAAAGGTGCAGATGTGAACATACAGGATGAAAGTGGAAACACTGCGCTGCATTATGCCGCAGCAAATGGCAAAAAGGATGCAGTAAAATTTTTGCTCGAACAATTGGCCGATCCTGGCATCACAAACGTAAAAGAGCAAAAAGCAATAGATTATTCGAATATTAAAGGCTTTAATGAAATTACAGAATTGCTGTTAAAGGCTGGTCCGCAGAGCGATCTGCATAAGCCTTTAAAAACTACACCTATAGAAAATGATGTGGAGCCGATAAAAAACGACATATCTACAAAAAAGCAGGCCTTGTTAGACCTGAAGGAACTCTTGGATGCAGGAATATTATCGCAAGAAGAATTTGACGCTGAAAAAGCTAAAATATTAAAAGCTTAAGTTGTAACGCTTATTGCAGTGAATTGGCTTTAAGGTATCGTCCTTTGCGAGAAGGCTTCTCCAGCCGACAGCCTGTCCCGAATTTTCGGGGAAGCAATCTTACAACAATCGCTACTGGCGAGTGTTTTAAGATTGCTCCGTGCCCCATCAATGAAGAAATTTATATACAAAAATACTGTCTTACAAAAATTTAGTTATAAATTTATATTTAGAATCTTTCTGGTCAGAAAATCTAAATTGATGAGGAAATTCGATATTAATGCTCCCACAAATGAAAAGCACAATCAAAATTAAAGCTCAATTATTTACCCTACTTTTTCTTTCTATCTTTATTTACAGCTGCTCTCCGAAGCTTTATGTGGATGAAAATAAACGTTATCAGGCCGGAACATTAACTGATGCACAAGTAGATTCGCTGCACGTTTTTTTAAAAGAGAATCAAAGGTTGGCACTTAAAGATACGATCATTATCAAATACGATTTCAACAGAGATGATTGCTGGAAAGATTTAAGTTACCAGAATGCAGAATTTTTAAATAATGTGAGGTGGACATTCCAAAAAAACATCCTTGAAAAGGCTGAAGCAAGACCAAAAGTAGCGATTTATCAATACCGTGAAGTAGGTGAAAGTTTTAGTCAGGTAAAATCAAAAGGTTTGGAAATAGAAACCGACCCCGGCTTTCTGAAAAAATTGTTGTTCAAAGAAAATACCTCCTGCGGTACTTCAGCAATTATTCTGCCCGACGGAAAATTTTTACTCGTAAAATCAGATCCACAGTTCTCTGCATTGCTGTTAAATGCGAAGGATATTGAGAACAAATTGCTGGAAAACCTGGTTAAATAACCTGCTAGAACAATTATACCACAATCTGCAAACGATTTAACAAATCTTAACTAAATCTTTGGTTATCAAACCGTAATTTAGTTTAAACTAATCGTTTTCAAATTTACATGACTCAAAGGAAAATCCATGCTCCAATTTCTTTGCCCCATTTCTTTTATTATAAAAGGTTTTTAACCCGGCGAAAACCTGTTGGTGCTATCACATTATTCAAAAAACACTAAAATACTTCCCCTTTCAATCTATATGCATTGAAGGCGGAAAACAAGCTGCGCTCTCTCAAGGAAGGTACTTCAGGGTATTTTCCTTTTATTATCTGGTTGTGGCAATTATGATCAGACCAAAAACATCTGCCTTATTTTCATGTTATATTTTTCGAAGATTAATTTTTTATCAAAACCGGTAATATGAAAAACAAGATTATTTACGCATCAATACTCTCTACTGCGGTACTTTTCGGGTGCCAGTCGAATTCAAATTCACAAAAACAGGGAGAAGATACCACGGTAACAACCAAAACAGGCGCTGTAGATTTACCTGCACCCGATACCAATGCTGCAAAAAGCAAGTTTAGCAAGGTTATTGGCTGGCCTGATGGAAAAATGCCAATAGCCCCAGAGGGTTTTGTGGTTACTAAATTTGCTTCAAATATTAAAAGTCCGCGCAACACCTATATCGCACCGAACGGCGATGTACTGGTAGCACTTTCCAATTCGGAAAGAAGTACTGCAGAAGCCGTTGCCAATACCGTAACAGGGAAATCAAAATCTGAGGTTCCCGGAAAAAGTGCCAATACCATTTTGCTTTACCGCGACGATAATAAAGATGGCAAACCCGAAACAGTTACCACCTTTTTAAGTGGTTTAAATCAACCTTTCGGAATGTTGATCATCGGTAATTCATTTTATGTGGCCAATACCGATGGTTTGTGGCAGTATCCTTATAAAGCCGGCGATACCAAGATCACTGCTACTGGTAAGAAGATTTTAAGTTTGCCAGCAGGAGGTTATAATAACCACTGGACGCGAAATCTGATTGCCAATGCCGATAAGAGCAAAATCTACATAACCGTTGGCTCGGGCAGCAATGTTGGTGAAAACGGCATGGAAAACGAAGTCCGCAGAGCCAATATATTAGAGATCAACCCTGATGGGACCGGGGAAAAAGTTTACGCCAGCGGATTGCGCAATCCAGTTGGGATAGATTGGGCACCAACTACCAATATGCTTTGGACAGCGGTTAATGAACGTGATGGATTAGGCGATGATCTGGTGCCGGATTACATTACCAGTGTAAAACCGGGCGCTTTTTATGGATGGCCATTTTCATATTATGGCCAGAATGAAGATCCACGTTTAAAAGGCAAGAATCCAGAAATGGTTAAAAAAGCAATTGCCCCGGATGTACCTGTTGGCGCACACACGGCATCATTGGGTTTAGCCTTTTATAAAGGCACAAAATTTCCTCAAAAATATCAGGGAGGTGCATTTATCGGTCAGCATGGATCATGGAACAGATCGGCAATTTCTGGTTATAAAGTAGCCTTTGTACCATTTAAAGATGGAAAACCAACAGGCAAACCTGAAGATTTTTTAACAGGCTTTATCGCCGAGGCTGATAAGGCAGAAGTATATGGCCGCCCGGTCGGCGTTACGCTAACACCAGATGGTGCACTTTTAGTGGCCGACGATGTTAGCGGAGTGATTTGGAAGGTTGCTGCAAAATAATTAATACAATAGCCACAGATCTACAGAATATGCGTTAAATTTATCTGCCAAATCTGTGGCTAAACCATCAAACCTTATCCTCTTGAAATCGAGCCTTACCTTACTTTTTACGATACTTTCCATTTCTGCATTAGCACAAACGATGAGATCAGATTCGACCAAAAAACTCGAAGAGGTTACCGTTAAAGGATATTACAACCATCAACCCCTATTGAGATCGGTATCTGCAGTAAATCTGATCGATAGCACATTGATAGCAAATCAGCAGAATAGTTCATTGGTAAGCGTTTTTAATACCGTTCCCGGGGTAAGAATGGAAGAGCGCTCGCCAGGCAGCTATCGTTTATCACTTCGTGGCAGCTTGCTCCGTTCGCCTTTTGGCATCAGGAATATTAAGATTTATGTTGATGATTTCCCTTTAACCGATGCTGGTGGCAATACCTATTTAAATGCACTGGATTTAGCGGCAGTGGGCTCTATGGAAATTTACAAGGGACCGGAGGCCAGCATATTTGGAGCAAATACCGGCGGTGCAGTTTTAATCAATCCCCCTGCTTTAAATGGGAACGGAATTGGTGTTTCTGCCATAGCTGGCTCTTATGGACTTTTTCATCAAACGGCAGATATCAAACACCAGTTTAAAAATTACAGTTTCAGTTTTTCAGAGGGCTATCAGAAAAGCGATGGTTTCCGTCAGAACAGTGCTATGGACAGAAAATATTTCCAGACCATGCACCAGTGGAACTACAGTACCGATGGAAGTTTAAAAGCTTTTGCTTTTTACAGCGATCTGGCGTATCATACACCGGGAGGCTTAACAGCTGCTCAATTGGATCAGGATCCTAAACTGGCACGGCCCGCAACCCCCACCCTCCCTGGAGCCATCTCGCAGCAGGCAGCCATTTATAACAAAACCATTTTCGCAGGACTGTCCAATTCCTATCAGATTAATGCCCATTTCAAACATGTTATTGCGCTATTCACCTCATATACAGACTTCAAAAATCCTTTTATTACCAATTACGAAAAACGTTACGAAAGCACATTAGGTTTAAGGACATTTTTAGATTATGCCCAGGAAAATGAGGATTTTAAATTTAATGCACAAGTTGGCTTAGAAAGTTCAGCGACTAAGAGCCAGATCAACAATTTCGACAATAAAGGCGGAGAAGCAACCGCAATGCAAGCATCAGACCGTTTAAGGGCCAGTCAGGATTTTGCCTATTTAAGGCTTAACTTTGATATCAACAGCAAACTACTCATCGAGCTCGCATCAAGCTTGAATTTTTACAGGTATAAATATGAGAGTTATTTCCCTGTAGTAATCGCTTCACAACAACGCAAATTCGAGGCGCAATTTATGCCGAAGGTGGCGTTATCTTATTTATTAACCAGCGATTTCTCGGTAAGGGCTTCGCTAAGCAAAGGTTATTCGCCGCCAACCATTGCAGAAGTAAGATCTTCTGACAATAATATCAATAACAATCTACAGGCAGAATTAGGCTGGAATTATGAACTGGGGCTCCGTTATAAAACAAAGAACAACCGCTTTTACGCCAATGGAAATATATTCCGTTATCAGCTGAAAGATGCCATCGTAAGAAGGTTAAATCAAAATGATGCTGAATATTTCATCAATGCCGGCTGAACTAAACAGGAAGGTATTGAACTGGAAGCAGCCATTTGGATCATCAGAAATCCTACTTCTTTTTTAACCGGGCTGCAACTGAGAAGCAACTATACTTTCAGCCGGTTTAGGTTCGAAGATTTTGTAAGTGGTAATACAATTTATAGCGGCAATAAACTAACTGGTGTTCCAGAAAATATTTTGGTAAACAGTTTAGAATTTAATTTCCCAAAAGCATTTTACCTGTTCGTTCAACACAACTATACTTCTGCCATACCATTAAATGATGCAAATACTGTTTTTGCCGAAAGATATCATTTGGTAGAAGCAAAAGCAGGTATCCGAAATCTAAGGTTAAACAAAACCCGTCTTGATGTATTCGCGGGCGTAAATAACCTGCTCAATGTTAATTATAGCTTGGGTAATGATTTAAATGCTGCAAACGGAAGATATTTTAATCCAGCAGCAGGAATCAATTTTTATACTGGCTTGACTCTAAAGCTTTAGTTAACGAAACTCTAAACATGGAAAACCGACGTATTAAATACTGTTTCCATCGTTCAGCAGTGCAACTGTGCTTATTACTGCACCGGTAAAATATTAAAGAAAAATCATCAAGCAAAGTAAAAAACTTATTTTTGATCAGGGGCATCTCCCCTATTTCATCAGATATGCCAGTAAAAGAAAGTTCAACCCGTCAATTACCTTTTCCCTTGGAGCATGCAGCTGATATGATCTTTCATCCATTGAACTATCAGATTACCAAGTTTGAGATAGAAAGTGAAAGCCAGGAATATTCTGCCTGTACCTTTGAATTGAACGGATTAAAAATTAAACACCGGCTTTCAAAAATCACCCCGAACAAAACCGGGCAGTTTGTGACCATCTGGAAACGCAATGAAGCTGGGATAACGACTCCTTTTGATAATCAGGACGATTTTGATCTGGTAATTATCAGTGCAAAAAGTGGAGATCATTTCGGCCAGTTCATTTTCCCAAAGGCATTATTGGCACATTATAAAATTATCACCAAAAATGGTGTAGACGGTAAAAGAGGAATTAGGGTTTATCCGCCATGGGATACTGCAACAAATAAACAGGCAGAGAAAACCCAGAAATGGCAAATAGCCTATTTTCTTCCTATTGATACAGATCGGCCCATTGATTTTGGATTAGTGAAGAAATTAATTGACATCCAGCTTAAAACCTAAATCAAACATAGCAAGTTTCGGGTGGTTTCACCTTTCTCTACTCACTATTTTTGGATATAATTATTCAAGACCATGAAAGCACAAGAAGAAATTAACTTCAACAGGATAGCTGAGGCCATCAGTTATATTCAAACCAACTTTAAAACCCAGCCGGGCTTGGATGAAATTGCCGGGCAGGTAAATTTAAGTCCTTTTCATTTTCAAAGGTTATTTAGCGACTGGGCAGGGACCACACCAAAACGCTTTTTGCAATACATCAGCATTGGCTATGCCAAAGAGATGTTAAAAGAAAATCAAAGCTTATTTGATACCGCTCTGGAAACCGGTTTATCTGGAACAAGCAGATTGCACGATCTCTTTGTAAACATTGAAGGTATGACCCCCGGTGAGTATAAAAATGGCGGAGAAAACCTTCACATTAATTATAGCTTCGCAGAAAGTCCGTTCGGAAATATTATTGTAGCAAGTACACCTAAAGGAATCTGTCATATTGCTTTTTATGGAGATGAAAACCTTGCGCTGGCCAATTTACAACGACAATTCCCATCAGCCCACTACCAACAGATATTGGACAGGGAGCAACAGAATGCGCTGTATATTTTCAGTTACGATTGGAGCAAACTCCACCAGATTAAACTACACTTAAAAGGAACTGATTTCCAGTTAAAAGTTTGGGAAGCTTTACTAAAAATCCCAATGGGAAAATTAATTACTTATGGCAACATCGCTAAACAATTGCAAAACCCCAATGCATCAAGAGCAGTTGGAACGGCCGTTGGCGATAATCCGGTAGCCTTTCTTATTCCCTGCCACCGGGTAATCCAATCAAGCGGTGCTTTAGGTGGATACCATTGGGGAGTGAACCGAAAAACAGCCATTATTGGTTGGGAAGCGGCAAAAATAAACCAGGAATAAAAAATGATCAACAATAGCGTACAAAAGATGGATTTGTTTAGCACAGCAATAGATATTAATCAGAACCTGCTGCCTTATGGCGGAACTGTAAATTATTATGGAAAACTATTCACCTCATCAGAAGCTGATCATTATTTCCGGATATTGATGAATACCATCGAGTGGAAAAATGATGAAGCTTTTATCATGGGTAAACACATTATCACCAAAAGAAAGGTGGCGTGGTATGGGGATGAATCGTATTCGTACACGTACTCTAATAAATCGAAATTGGCTCTACCCTGGACCAAAGAACTGCTGGAGTTAAAAAAACACTCGGAGGAGCAAACGGGTACAACATTTAATTCCTGTTTACTCAATTTATACCACAATGGTGATGAGGGAATGGCCTATCACAGTGATGATGAAAAGGCATTGGCAAAAGATTCTGCCATTGCATCGTTAAGTTTTGGTGCCGAAAGAAGATTTCTTTTCAAACACAAGCAGAGCAAAGAAACAGTTACTTTATTTTTGGAGAACGGAAGTTTATTGGTGATGAAAGATGAAACACAGACCAACTGGCTGCACCGCTTGCCAACAACTAAAAAAGTAAACCAGCCAAGGGTAAACCTAACCTTCAGAACGATGGTAGTTTAGCCTTGGCTGAATCAATTTTAATGTTTAAATTCCTTAATATCCACTATACGGTCGTCATCAGCGTTTTTCTTTAAAAAAGATGTACCGTTTGCGTTAACAACCCAGGTATAACCGTTCTGAATATTTCCAACCAAGGTTTCAGGCTCATTTGTTAACGCAGCAGGCAAAGGCAGATTAAAGCTTTCACCTGTGGCAGTGTTAACCTGATATAAAGAATTGGCTGTTAAAAAAACCAATGTTGTTTTATCGCTAGAGTACATAAAAAACTTTCCCTGGATACGTTCATCAGGATTTTGCCTTTTCACAGGATATACCCTGGAGTTTATTGTGGTAATAAAGAAATCGTTGTTGATCAAAATATTACTGCGTGTCAATTCTTCAAGGCCATTGGTATATTTTTTATCTTCAGCACCTTTTGATGTTTTGTTCAAGCTTACTACTTCAGTTATTCCGTCTTTTACCGTAATGATATAAAATGGCGCCATTTTACCTGCCTCATTTGCTACTTGTACCAGTGCGGCTGTTTTTTGGGTATTGATAAAAGATGCAAGCAAAAATTTCTTTGCGGCAGCATTTGGTGCATCATCAATGGTAATGGTGGTATCTTTATACTGAATAGCGAAACGATCTGCAGCGGCTGAAGCGCCAGAATCTGTTTTTACAATAGTGAGTACATTTTTCTTTGATTTGGGAAAAACATTAAAATCTTCGTTGGCAGCAAATGTTTTTGCTTTGTAGGTTTTCTCTGAACTGCCGCAACCGAATAAAACAACGGAAAGGAAGAGTGCATAAAGCGTAATTTTCATAGGTATACTTATTTATATATATTTTCGCTAATTTATAATCTTTATTGCTTTCCTGTAATCAAAGTCACCAGAAAATTACCTGCGAAAAACAGGTAGCAGCGAAGCAAGGAAAAAGACTAAGGGACACAAAAGATGAGCGATTATTTTCCATTGCGTCAAAAATTCAGACTTTTGTACTCAGCATTAAGACTTCTAACTAAATTCCTTATTTTTGATTAAAGGTTCTCTCCCATGGCAAACACATCAAATTTCCTGGCTAAAAACAAAACTTTGATCTTATATGGGGTATTTTTGGCTGCATTGCTTTTTTTGCTGAAGTGGCTCGAACTCCGCTTCATTATCATTAACCATGCCGTTGAAATTTATGCAGGTTCTATAGCCATTATTTTTACCGCTTTGGGCATCTGGCTGGCACTTAAATTAACCAAACCCAAAACCATCCTGATCGAAAAAGAGGTTTTTACCGAAAAAACTGAAATTTTTATTCTTAACGAAAAAGAGCTCGCCAGATTGAACATCAGCAAAAGGGAGCTGCAAGTTTTGCAACTTATCGCCGAAGGATTGAGCAACCAGGAAATTGCCCTAAAATTGTTCGTTTCGCTGAACACTATAAAAACGCATAATGCAAGGCTTTTCGAAAAACTTGAAGTTAAGCGTAGAACACAGGCCATAGAAACAGCAAAGCGGTTAAACATCATTCCTTAAACGCTTCATACTTAAGTGTGAAATACGATCGATTTTTAACAAATCACCCTAAAGTATGAAACTTAAAGAAAATAATCAGCCCAAATTTGCGGTACAAACGCAAAAAAATTATAACAGATGAAAAAGAACGTAATCGTATTCGGATTAATTGCAGGATTAATTGTATCCGTTTTAATGGTACTCTCTATGGCAAGATGCTACAGCGATCCAAACCTCGAACACAGTATGCTGATTGGCTATGCCTCCATGGTACTGGCGTTCTCTTTTATTTTTGTCGGCATAAAAAATTACCGCGATAAGTATAATGAGGGCTTGATCAGCTTCGGCAAAGCTTTTAGGATCGGGCTTTATATCAGCTTAATCGCCTCTACGATATATGTTGTGGTATGGCTGGTTGATTTTTATGTATTTATTCCCGATTTTATGGATAGATATGTAGCTCAGGCATTAAGAGAGGCCAAAAGTAATGGCGCATCAGCAACCGAACTTGCTAAACAGGCAAAAGAACTTGCTGTTAACCAGCAATTGTATAAAAACCCGATAATGGTGGTATTATTTACCTATATGGAAATTTTACCTGTAGGTATACTGGTTTCGTTAATGGCCGCCCTCATTTTAAAAAGAAAGCCAATTGCCACGGCTGCGTTCCAACAGTAAAAGTTGAGGTAGGTTCGCAAATTACCTTAATTTTGATAAGATAAAAAGATTAGGAAAATGAAAATTTTTGCAGAAACAGAAAGGTTGTTTTTACGCGAATTGGTGCCTGCCGACGCTGAGGGCATGTTTGAAATGGACGGAGACCCTGAGGTGCAACTTTACTTGGGTAACAGCCCTGTAAAATCAATTGCGCAGAGCATAGCTGATATAGAATTTATTCGAAAACAATATGCTGAGAATGGCATCGGCAGGTGGGCAGTGATCGAAAAAGCAACAGGAAATTTTGTAGGCTGGTCTGGCCTGAAATTGATGAAAGAAACCAATAATAACCACAACAATTACTACGATCTGGGTTATCGGTTCAGCAAACTGTATTGGGGAAAAGGCTATGCCACAGAAACTGCAATAGCCGCCAGAGATTACGGTTTTGATATATTAAAGCTTGATAAAATTATCGGTATCGCAGATATCGATAACCTTGGATCTATCCATGTTTTAGAAAAGACGGGCTTAAAGCGGGTCAATATTTTCGACTACCATGGTATAAAACACCATTGGATGAAGATTGAAAAATCGGTATAGCATAACTAAAAGGTTATTTTATCTTTTATGGTTTAGTTTTTGATGGTTAAAAGAAAATCATTTAAACCAACTGTTATGAAACACCTTATCTACTGCGGAATGCTGATCTTATTATTGAGTTCTTGTAAAGAAAAATTAGACCCGGCAACATTTACAAATACCAAATGGGAGTTGACAGAACTGCCTGGTTTAGCTTTGCCAAGCTCAGCAAAAGCAACCCTAAACTTTGCAGATAGTCTGAAAATCAGCGGAAAATCTTTTTGCAATAACTATGGCGGACAAGCAGAAATTGCAGATAATAAAATAACGGTAAAAAATGTTTTTGGCACCAAAATGTTCTGTCAGGAAACAGATGCAGCAGAGCGTTCGTACTTGCATGCACTAAACCAGGTAAACAGTGCTAAGGTAACAGACAATAAGCTCTATCTGTTAAATGGCGATAAAACACTGCTTGTTTACACCAAAACGAACTAGAAACTTTACAATCATAAAAAGGCTGAACAAAGTATTTTTACTATTTTCGGCCTTTTGAGTTTAACGCAGAAGTAATGCCATCCATAAAAGAAGACCTGAAGTTTTTTTTCTCCACTGTAAGAAATGCATTTAATTTATTCCAACAAAATGATCCTTTACGGCTGGCTGGCGCAACTGCCTTTTTCACCAATTTTGCCCTACCTCCAATTTTAATTATCCTGATCAGACTCTTCGGAATGTTTACCGATAGAAGATTATTGGCTACACACCTTTTTGAGCGTTTGGCTAGTATTCTCGACAATCAAAGCATTTCACAGATCAGAACAACATTAAGAAACATCCGGGGGATCGATCAAGCCTGGTATGTCACCCTGTTCAGTTTTATATTTTTCCTTTTCGTGGCCACAACGCTATTCAACGTAATTAAAAATTCCTTGGAGCAGATCTGGAATATCGGTCAAAAAGATAAAAAAGGGATAATCAGCACGCTAAAATCAAGAGCGATTTCTGTTACCATTATCCTTTTAGCAGGAATACTGTTTTTTATAGGTTTGCTGGCCGACAGTGTACAGGCTTTTATCGGCGCTTATTTAAAAAATGGGGCGCCTTCTTTTGGCTTGGTTTTAACCTCTATAATCAATCAATTCGTTTTTGTATTCATTGTAACCACATGGTTTACCATATTGTTCCGTTATTTGACAAACGGACGGCCGACATGGCGTGCAGCGATTTCAGGCGGATTGTTAACAGGATGTCTATTTACTGCAGGAAAATATATTCTAAGGATTTTATTGCCTTTGAGCAACATCAGCAATATTTATGGCTCAGCGGGATCGATTATCGTTATTATGCTTTTCGTATTTTATTCTTCCCTGATATTTTATTTCGGCGCATCATTTATCAAGGCGCTGAGTGTAGGCAGGGCTACGCCGATTATACCAAAAAATGGATCCTTCGCTTATGAGCTCACTGAAGTTGAACTCGAAAAAGAGGATTAATAAACCATTTAGACTCACCGTATACAGATGATTTGCTATGCCCAGTATAAATTAATAGGACGCTAATAATTAAATAGTATTTCTTATATTGGTAGAATGGAATTGATATTCGAATTTTTATTCAACTTATTATCCTTTAGGAAACTTTGGGAAAAGAAGAAATAACAACTATCTCAGGCTCAAAGGCTTCAAAAGCTGTTATGGTAGCCAATTATGGGGCATAAATAATTTGCATCAAAAGGGTATAACCTGTCTGAATATGCCATGAAAACGATTACATATTGAAAGCTTGTTAACATTCTGAAGGCTTATAATTTCATAATGCTTAAAACCATCAATTTCGACTGGATACTGCATTGTTAAAGATATAAATGATTGCCTCTTTAAATTTTAACTGCAAGTAAAAAAGGGTGCCCATTAATGAATGAGCACCCTGTATAAAATTTCAATTTCAGCTACAAAATCCTGTAGCCTAAGCCAACTGTAAACAGGTTTAACTTAGTACCTGGATAACCTGCCTTATTAATTTTTGATAAACCAAGTTCGTAACGTGCATCAAAACTTAATTTTTTAAGGTCTAAACCTGCACCAAACTGCCATGCTAAAGCCTGGTTTTTAAAATCGGCCCTAAAAACACTTCCGGCAGCCTGACCGAAACTCTGGTTTTCATCTAAAATTAATGAGAACATCGGTCCAGTGTTTAATCGGATACCAATACCGGCGGCGCCAATTTTAGTACCTACCAATAAAGGCACATCCAGACTTGTAAAACGCACTTTATTTACTTCACCCGTTGCTTCACTCACCAAATCCGCTTTCTTTCCCGAAACATAAAGTTCCGGTTGGAAGTAAACGCCTGCCGCACCAACCCTGGCCCAAAGACCACCGTAAAAACCTGTGCGGTTGTTACTGTTAAAAGTGTTTTCACTATCAAATTTCGCAAAATTTGCTCCAGCTTTAATGCCCAGCTGGAATGATGGCAATACCTGTGCGCTGGCAAATAAGCCAACTAGCAAAAAGGCAACGGTTAAAGATAAAAATTTCATATGCGTTTAATTTTAGCTGGTGGCATTGTCAATGGCTTCTTGTTCTTTCAAAGCATCAACATTGTTTTTATCACCAAAGTTTTGTGTTTTACCTGCAAAGTAATCTAAAATTCCCGAAATAGTATCTAAGTTATCCGCTAAATTTTGATGTATATCTGGTAAATCTTTTTCCAGGCGGCTATCGCCCAATTCGATATTATCTACTTCGATTTTACCAATCTTCTGAATAAGTGCCTGTTGAGAGTTTTGCAAATCTTCCAATTCACGCACGATCTTTTCCATTAATTCAAACTTCTTTAAAGTATTCATAGGTCTTATTTTTTTAGTTCAACTATTCTTTATAAACCCCTTACCCCTCGTTTTGTTTTTATACTTGCTTTTTTTAACAGATAGATTTGGAATTGCCAAAAACAACTAATAAATTAGTTTAAATTATTGATTATGAAAAAGCTATTGACAGTATTGATACCAGTGAGCTTATGTATAGCAAGTTATGCACAAAATGTAGCTAACCTTGATAAAGAGAAACTTTTCGATTTTTACCAGACCCAACGTTATGCCGATGCTGCTCAATACCTTAAAGAGATTTTTGGCGAAGAGGCAACTGACATAAAAACCCTCAGCCAGATTGGGTATTGCTTTTTAATGGCAGGTAATAATGTTGAAGCAGAAAAATTTTACAGCAGAGCTTATGCACTACAACCGCAAAACCTGCCTGTTCTTTTCAGTCTTGGCAGTATCAGTACAAAAAGGGGAAATACCGAAAAAGCTAAACTGTATTATGGTGAAATTTTGAAAATAGACAGCAACAACTTTAATGTGCATAAATTAATGGCCAACCTGTACCACTCACCCAAAGACGATTCGCTAAAACGGATATACCTCTTGAAAGCCAACCAGATCAACCCCTTGGAAGGAGATGTGGCCGCCGATCTTGCAGAGGTGCATTCCAATTATCAGCAATACGAAAAAGCCTATAATGTACTCGACATTGCCATTAAGGGAGACAGTGACAACCTGGTGTTGCAGCGGGCAAAGCTCCCCATTGCAAACCAACTTAAAAAGTATGCTGAAGTAATTACCACAGGAGAAAAATTACTGGAAGACGGTGCCGACGCAGGTGTAATAAAAGATGTGGCAAAGGCCTGTTATTATACCAAAAAATATCAAAAGGCTATCGATCTATTTAAGTTACTGGAGGTAGCTGCTATGGAAAATGAAGCTACTTTATATTATACCTCACTCAGTTACCGGGCCTTGAAAAATTATCCGCAGGCGGCGTTTTATACAAAGAAAACCATAGATGAAGCCATTTCACCCAATACATCCAGTTATTATTCATTACTGGGTTTGGTTTACGAAGAAAATAATCAATTAACACTCGCTAATGCAGCATACAAAAAGGGCCTGCAGTTTAAAGCAAGCTCAACGCTGTACTACCGTTTGGCGGTATTTTATGATACAAGATTAAGACAGGGAAAAAATGCGCTTAAATATTACAATCTCTATTTAAAAAGCAGGCCGAGCTTACTAGATGATAAGGAAGAGATCAAATTTTCGAAAGACCGGATAGCGCAGCTAAACCTTACCGATTAGACCAGGTCCTCAAAAACAGGTTTTACATTGTCCCAAAATTCATCAAGGGCAATCATCCTGGGTTTAAAAAAGGAAATCAATTCCGGCCAATGCTGTTGGTTAAAGATGCTTACCCCGGCAATGCTAATGATAATTTGTGATATGGTTTTCCCAAAGTCATCTGTCGCATCTTTGATCCAATCCCATTCTTCCCCTAGGGTATTGGTAAAAAGGAGTTTAAATTCTTCGAACTGTTCGAATATGAGGTGCCTGATATCCGCATCAGGATGGGAAAGCTGAATGCTGATAAAGGCCGTTTTACTATCCACATCCATTTTAAAGAAGATGTTCTTCACCCCGGTTTTATAGTTTGTCCAGTTTACGGTCGAACCACTTACCGAAGGAACGGGTTTCATGTATTGCCCAAAACTGATCCAAAACTGTTGACGTAACCGGGCTGATTCTTCTTTACTGTACATTTAATTTCAACATCGAGAGGAGCTGTATCATAATTCGCCTAAATCGTCATTCCCGGGTAGGCGGGAATCCTAAATTCAATAGCTTTAAGATTCCCAACCAAGTTGGGAATGACGATTTCTTGTTGAAGAAGTATGAATACCATCCTTTTTTACAATGCTGCAATATTAAGGGATTAATATTTATATTCAAAATGGTAGCTACCTGACCCAATCGTCTCCTTTCTTTCAGTTTTGGGCAAAATTACAGTTGCCGTAGCATTGGCCGGAACGGTTACATCAAGCTTGAAAACACCCTCGGTAACTGTCCATGATGATTTAAGTGTA
>Ga0308165_1003810_pt1 | contig 15709 bp, 14 predicted proteins | sample PhyWR2_FD_201032 | JGI IMG/M metagenome (GOLD analysis project Ga0308165, IMG submission 201032) | Phyllosphere microbial communities from UC Gill Tract Community Farm, Albany, California, United States - DLSLW.R2 | ecosystem: Host-associated > Plants > Phyllosphere > Unclassified | place: USA...
CTGACGTCTCGGACGCAGCGACCGGCAGACCCGGCGCTCACGGGAGGAGCGTCTTGTACTCCTCGTGGCGGTCGATGTAGCCGTGGACGAAGGAGCACTGGGGGATCACCGTGAGGTGGTGCTCCTGGGCGTAGTCGAGGAACACCCGGGCGAGGCTCGACCCCACGCCGCGGCCCTCGAAGTGCGGCTGGACGATGGTGTGGGTCGCGACGAGGGTGCCGCGGCCACCGGCACTCTTCGCCTCGACACGGTCGTAGGTGAGGAAGCCGGCCAGCTCGCCGTCGGGCGTCGTCGCCTCGAGGCGGTGCCCCTCCTCGTCGTGGGTGACCTGGGGCTCGGGTGCGGTGTCGTCGCTCATCTCTTCATCATGCACCTGGTCCCCCGTGGCGTCTCGGGGACTGCTCAGGACCAAGCCCTCACGACGTCGCGGTGACGTCTGCGGCCGGCTCGCCCGAGGCGTCGGGTGTCGCCGCGTCGGTCGCCTCCGCCGGGGGCTGCGCGATCGCGACGGTGAGCGTGTCGACGGCCGACTGCTTGGCGTAGTCCTCAGACGTCGGGGTCGTCTGGATGAGCACCTCGTAGGTGAGGGTGAAGGTCACCGAGGCGGCGCGGTCGTCGACGGGGGGCACCACGAAGGTCTGGTTGTAGCTGTAGGGCGCGGTGATCGCGTAGCCCGGCTCGACGCTCGCGTCGTCCGTGACGACGGCGGGGCTCGGCAGCGCGTTGCCGTCGGCGTCCTTGACGTCGGCCGAGAGACTGACGCGCGACAGGTACAGACCCTGGCCGTCGTCGGGGACGAGGGAGCCGGAGATCGACAGGCTGAGCGGCTTGCTCGCGCCCGAGACCCACTGGTCCATGCTGAGCGTTGACCAGTACGTCACGCCGAGCGACGCCGCGCCCGCCGTGAGCGTGCGCTGGGCGTTGCCGGCGGCGAGGTCGTTCTGGATCACCTGGATCGTCTCGACAGGGGCGGGCTCGGGCTCGGCCGTCGGGGTCGCCGTGGCTGCGTCCGTCGGCGTCGCGTCAGCAGCCGCGGTCGACCCCGTCGTCTCGGGGTCGTCCCAGGGCGCCGTGCCGCACGCGGTCAGCGCGAAGAGCATCCCGGCGGCGAGCAGCGCGGCTGGTCGGAAGGGTCGGCGAGCGGTCATGGGTTCCCCCTGGGTCGTGGTGATGGCACGACACTAGGGCCCAGATCCGCCGGATCAAGGCGATCTTGAGGGACCGACGACATCCTGAGCACATCTTGAGGTGATGCTGAGGCTGCGCTGCGCCGACGCTGCGGGAGGCCGGGAAGACTGCTCTCAGACGCAGCAGACACCGGTCCGACCGGCCGGCCCGCACGATTCTCCAGGAGGCACACCGTGGCACATTTCGACGACGACGTGATCATCGACCACGAGACCTTCGGGGAGATCGAGAAGTACGCGAACGAGTTCATCGAGAGCGTCGAGGCGCTCACGACGGCCCGCCCGACGATCGGCTGCATCATCCCGGCGTACAACGAAGAAGAGTCGATCGGCTCGGTCATCGAGTCGCTGCTCGCCCAGACGCGCCTGCCTGACGTCATCCACGTGATCGTCAACAACACGACCGACAAGACCGTCGAGGTCGCGGCCGGCTATGCCGGGGCGCACTCCTCGGTGGTCGACGGGGTCGAGCAGTTCACCGAGGTCTACGTCCACGACATCGGCAAGAACCCCGACAAGAAGGTCGGCGCGCTCAACTACGGCTTCACGCTCATCGAGGGCATGGACTACCTGCTCGGCGTCGACGGCGACACCGTCGCGAGCGAGAAGGCCGTCGAGCAGCTCGAGGAGGAGATCGTCTCGGACAGCCGCATCGGCGGCATCTCCGCGATCTACACGATCGACCCGGACCCCATCCAGGGCACGGTCGCGAAGTTCCTCATCTCCGGGCAGCGGGCGCAGTTCGCGGCCTTCAACATGCAGAACATGCTCCGCGGCCGGAACATGGCGGTCCTCGGCGGCCAGTACTCGATCTTCGCGACCAAGGCGCTGCGCGACGCCATGACCCAGAACCACCAGACCACACCGTGGGTCAAGGACTCCGAGGTCGAGGACTCGCTCCTGTCGCTGCAGATCAAGAGCGCCGGGTACCTCACCAAGATCAGCGCCCGGGCCCGCGCCGACGTCGGCGGGATGACCACCCTGCGCGGCCTCGACGCCCAGCAGGTCAAGTGGAACTACGGCGCGATCGAGCTCATGTGGCCCGGCCAGCGCGGCGACACCAAGGGTCAGCCCTTCCACCCGAACCTGCGCCTGCGCTGGCTCGAGAACGCGTCGATGGCGATCAACGCCGTCGCCCGCGTCATGTTCATCCTGCTGGTGGTCGCGGCCGTCTCGATCGACGCCTTCGTGTTCAGCCCCGTCTGGCTCGTCCCGCCGGTCGTCGCCGCGGCGCTCAACGTGCGCATCGCGATGTCGATGCAGGGACGCACGAGGCGAGACATCCTCTTCGCGGCGCTGATCTTCCCGGCCGAGATGTACATGTGGGTCCGCATCGGCCACTTCCTGCGGGCCTGGACCAAGTTCGCGAGCAAGAAGCAGGTCGACAACTGGGCCGCCCAGGCGAAGGCCGAGCGCGGTGCCGGCAACGCGTACCTCACCCCGCTGCTCATCACCGTCGCCGTGATGATCGCCCTGGCCGCCGTGTGGGTCCAGCTCTCGATCGTCGTCCAGTCGACCGTCCTGTGGGTCGCGTGGCCCCTGCTCGGCACCATCGCCGTCCTGCAGACCCTCGGCATGTTCGGCAAGCTGGTCCGGCGTCACCACGGATACCAGGCGTGATGACCGCCAGGGGGCCGGAGACCGTGCGTGCCGTCGACCGCAGCGTCCTCGAAGAGCTGCTCGAGGACCTGCTCGGCAACGTCCTCACCTTCGAGAGGTTCGTGGCCGACTACGTCGCACTGTGGTCAGGGCGCATGACGACCCTCGACGCAGCGCTCGCCCGCACCGACCTCGCGGCGGCCGACACAGGGGTGCTGAGCATCCGCTCGAGCAGCATCATGCTCGGGTGCGCGTACGTCGCCACCATCTCGGACAGCATGCTCGCCGCCGTCCGCCGCGCCGACTGCCTGTCGGCGCAAGCCTGGCTGCCCGAGCTCGACGCCGCCGGGACCGAGGCCTGCCACGAGCTGTCGCTCCTCCTCGTGGAGGAGACGCACCGCAGCTGGGGCGAGCCCGAGCAGCACCCCTGACGGCCCTCCCCGACGTCTCTCGGTGCTCTCGGGCTCCCCTCGCCCTCAGCTCTCGTCGACCGAGGTGAGCCTGTAGCCGACCCCGCGCACGGTCTCGATCCAGCGCGGGGAGGTCGCGGTGTCGGTCAGCTTGCGACGCAGGTTGGCCATGTGGACCTCGATCGCCCGCTTGTCGGCCTCGCTCACGTAGTACGACGTCACGTAGCTCTCGCCACGGAGCAGCAGGGCGAGGTCCGCCTTGCCGCGCACCCGCCGACCCGTCTCCATGAGGGCGGCGAGCAGGTCGAACTCGCTGCGGGTCAGCACGATCTCGTCCTGACCGTGACGCACCAGGCGCATGTCCGGGTTGAGGCGCAGCCCGCGGTGCACGAGCCAGCCCTCGCCCTCGTCGACGAGGTCGGCGGTCTCGACGACAGCAGGCGCGGCGCCGGTGCCACCCGTGCCGCCGACCTGGGGCGCGGCAGGCTCGGCCGACGGGACCGACGTACCGTCTGCGGGCGTCACGAGTGCCGGGTCCGCCACCTGAGCGGCAGGAACCAGCGCAGGTGCCGCCTCGGGCGGCTGGCCGGCGGGGTCGACCCCGACCACCCGGGGCCGACGCAGCATCGCGTCGATGCGCGCACGGAGCTCGCGCGGCCTGAAGGGCTTGGTCAGGTAGTCGTCCGCCCCGGCGTCGAGGGCCTGGAGCGTGTCGATCTCCTCGCTGCGGGCGCTGACGATCACCAGGTACGTCTGGCTGAACTGGCGGATGCGGCGCGCAGTCTCGAGACCGTCGATCCCGGGCATGCCCATGTCGAGGGTGGTGACGATCGGGTCGTAGGCCTTGACCGCCTGGACGCCGTCGAGACCGTTGCCCGTGGCGATCGTGTGGAAGCCGGCGTCGGAGAGCACAGCCTCGAGGAGGTGCCTGATGTCGGCGTCGTCTTCGATGATGACTGCGGTGCGGCGTTCCTCGTCCGGTGCCACGGTGCCTCCTTCGGTGAGCCTTGCGGGCAGCGCACCCGACCAGACGCGTCGAGCGTGCTCCGAAGAAGGATCAAGCCCTGTCCTCGGCGACGAGGCTGAGTGCCCGGTCAACCCACCATTCTCCGGCAACGGGGCCTCCGCCGCACGTCCCGTCGCTCTCTCCTGGAGGTTTCACCCACAGGTTGGCGTCCAGCCCCTCGGCCTCGAGGGTCATCGGTCGGGCACCCAGCGCGGCACCGGGAGGGTTGCACCAGGTGCCGTCCGACCCGTTGCCGTTGCGCCCGGTGTCGACCACGAAGGGGGCTCCGTCGAGCTGGGCGCTCAGTCGCTGCGCGTAGGCGAGCTCGGAGGCGTCGTCGTTGTAGTTCGACACGTTCGTCGCGAAGCCGTGCACACCGGCGATGCCGGCCCGGCGCAGCAGGTCTGCGGTCTCCTGGACGGAGTGCCAGTTGGAGTGACCACCGTCGAGGTAGACCGTCGCCCCGGCGTCGGTGAGAGTCGCGCCCGCGGTGCGGACCAGGCTCAGGCGCCCCTCGACGTCGCCACACTGCTCGGCGAGGGAGATGCTGTCCGGCTCGAGGATCACGGGGGTCCCGGTCCCGTCGAGGGCCGCGCCGATCTCGCGGACCCACACCTCGTAGCCCTCGACTGTCGTCCCGCCTGCGGAGAACTGCCCGCAGTCGCGGTCAGGGACGCCGTAGACGACGAAGAGTGGCAGCGTGTCCTGCGCAGCCGCGTCAGCCACGACCTGCGCGACGAACGGGCCGACCTCGCCGGCCGGGTACTTCTCGGGGGTGAGCCAGATCCCCGTCGGCTGGTCCGCGATGGTGAGGAAGGCGTCGCGCGTCGCGGAGTCGGTCGCGGAGTCGACGGCACGGATCGCCTGGGAGTCCGGGTCGACGTAGAGGTCGCGCCCCGCGAAGGGGTTGTCACCGTCGAGCAGACCGCTGCGGACGACGACCACCGCGGCGACGGCTACGACGACCACCAGCACGCCGAGGGCGATCAGCCAGCGGGCGGCACGCGAGCGGCGGCGGCGCGGCGGGCGAGGACCACGGGCCTCACGTCCGCGACGGCCTCTCCCGGACCCGTCGCCGGGACCGTCAGGTCCGCCTGCCTGGGCGCCGCTCCCGACGGCCGTCGGGAGGGAGGCGTCGGTGGGTGCTGCCAGGTCCGGCTGCACCGCGGTCCCAGCAGCCGCTGGAGCGGCCGGCTCCCCGGCCTGGCCCGACCTGACAGACCGGAGCACCTCAGCGGTTCCCCGCGTCGTAGGCACCTCCGCGGAGGACCCCGCGCGGATCACGTAGTCGCTCGCCGGCCGCGCCTCGGGTGCGTCGGTGCGCCCACCACGGACCGGGAGCACCTCGGGTTCCTCAGGGCTCTCGTCGGCGGGCACGCGGATGACGTAGCGGGGGTCGCGCGGCCCCAGCGGGGCGTCGGGCTCGTCGCTGCTCGTGCGTGCCATGCGAAGCCCTCCCGAGCTCGTCCGTCAGACTCGGGCCAGCCTACGCGCCAGACCACGGGGACGACGGTCGAGGAACCGCTCGCGCGCCGCCCCAGATGAGAGACTGGGAGACGTGCCAGACGAACCCGGGACGACCCCCGAACCAGCCCCCGCGAAGGCCTCGCGGAACCCCTACGGAGCGCTCCTCGCGATCCCCGGCACCAAGCAGTTCTCCGGGTCGGGCGCCCTCGCCCGCCTCCCCATGTCGATGGTGGGCATCGGCATCGTCCTGATGATCCAGCAGACGACAGGCTCCTACGGGCTGGCCGGCCGGGTCAGCGCCGCGTACATCGTCGCGCAGGCGATCTGCTCGCCGCAGATCGCCAAGCTCGTCGACCGCAAGGGCCAGGCCCGGGTCATGCGGCCGATGTTCGTCGTCACCTCGCTCTCGCTCCTCGGGCTCATCCTCTCGACAGCCCTCGGCGCGCCCGAGGCCTTCCTCTACCTCTTCGCCGTGCTGACGGGTGCGTCGGTCGGGTCCGTCGGGTCGATGGTCCGGGCCCGCTGGTCGAACCTGCTCGCCGACCCGCGCAAGCTGCACAGCGCGTACTCCTTCGAGTCGGCCGTCGACGAGCTGTGCTTCGTCGTCGGACCGATGCTCGCCACGATCCTCGCGACCTCCGTGGCCCCGACCGCCGGGCTGATCGTCCCCCTCGTCGCCGTGGTCGTCGGCGGCTTCTGGTTCTTGTCGCTGCGCGAGACCGAGCCGCCGGTGTCGATCCCTGTCGAGGGTGTGAAGAACCGCTCCGTCCTGCTCAACGGCGGGATGCTCGCCGTCATCGCCGTGTTCATCGGCATGGGCGCCGTGTTCGGTGCGACAGACGTCGCGACCATCGCCTTCGCCAAGGAGGCCGGGCACGAGGCCATGGCCGGCGTCATCCTCGGGGTGTTCGCGGCCGGCTCGCTGATCTCCGGTCTGCTCTACGGCGCCAAGCACTGGCTCTCGCCCCTGTGGAAGCGCTTCGCCGTCGGCATGCTCGCCCTCGCCGTCGGCGTGACGCTGTTCTTCTTCGTCACGTCGCTGCCGATCCTCGCCGCGGTGATGTTCGTCGCCGGCTTCGCGATCTCGCCGACCCTCATCAACGGCAACAACCTCGTCCAGCTGCTCGTGCCGCCCTCACAGCTCACCGAGGGGCTGACCTGGGTCGGCACGGCCCTGGGTGTCGGGGTCTCGGTCGGGACGTCGGTCGCGGGTGCACGGATCGACGAGGCGGGGTCCCACGCCGGTTTCACGGTGGTCGTGGTGGCAGCGGGTATCGCCGTCCTCGTCATGCTCGCGTCGCTGACGACCCTGCGCTCGCGGACCGCTGGGTCGACGGTCACCGAGGGGCACTGAAGGGCACTGAAGGGCACTGAAGGGCACTGAGCGGCGCTGAAGAGTAACGAGGAGTGCCGAAGGCGCTGACCTGGGGTCTCGGGTGAACCTCGAGGGTCCCCCGCCGGCTCCACCAGGTCGCCTCACCACCCACGAGGTCGCCTGGACACGCCAGATCGACCCGTCCTGGTGCACGTCTTGGCGTGTCTGGGCGACCTCGCGGGTAAGCGTGCGACCTCGCGGGGGGGAGGTGCGACCTCGGGCGAGCGTGCGACCTCAGGGGAGGGGATCGTCGGCGGGAGGGGTGGGGACAGGTCAGGAGGAGGAGCGGTCGCGTCGGGGTCAGCGACCGGCGACGACGACCGTCGCATCGGCCTCGTCGGACCGCACGACGCGTGCTGCCAGGCCCGCCGCCGTGAGCAGCGCGGCGGTCGCGGGCGCCTGCCGCTCGCTGGTCTCGACGAGGACGTGCCCTCCCCCGGACAACCACCCTGCGGCGTCGCGGGCGACGCGGCGCTGGATCTCGAGACCGTCCGCACCGCCGTCGAGCGCGACCAGGTGCTCGTGGAGGCGAGCCTCCGGAGGCATGAGGGCGACGGCGTCGGTCGGGACGTAGGGCGCGTTGACGACGAGCACGTCGACCCTGCCGCGCAGACCCACGGGCAGCGCGGAGAAGAGGTCGCCCTCGTAGACCGATCCCCGCGAGCCCAGGTTGCCGCGAGCGCAACCGACAGCCGCCGGGTCGACGTCGGAGGCATGCAGCTCGATGCCGGGCACGGCGGCGGCGACCGCGAGGCCTACGGCACCGGTCCCGCAGCAGAGGTCGACGACCACGCTGCCGGGGCCCGCGAGCGCAGCGGCCTCCTCGACCAGGAGCCGGGTCCGCTGCCGAGGGACGAAGACCCCCGGGGCGACGGTGACCCGTACCCCGGCGAGCTCGGCCCACCCGAGGATCAGCTCGAGGGGTTCACCGGCGACCCGGCGCCGGACCAGCGCGTCGAGCGATGCACCCGCTGCGGCAGCCTCGAGCAGCAACCGGGCCTCGTCCTCCGCGAAGACGCAGCCCGCGGCCCGCAGGGCTGCCACGGTGCTGGCGGTGCTGTCGGGCTCTTCTCGTGCAGCGCTCATCACCCTCAGTGTGCCGCACCCGCGGTGTGTGGTGGACGAGACATCCCAGATGTCCGGCTCTGCCGTGCGAGCAACCACGAACCGGAGCAGGGTGGAGGAGAGCGGGACGCCTCCGCCAGACCCACGCGGAGCTCCCGGACACCCGTCGCCCACCGGAGGTACCCATCGTGGCCAAGTCGAAGACCCGCGGCACGACAGTCGCAGACCTGCTCGTCGCCCAGATCGTCGAGGCAGGCGCCAAGCGCATCTACGGGATCGTGGGCGACAGCCTCAACCCCGTGGTCGACGCCGTGCGCCGCGCCGCGAAGGAGGGCGTCGACATCGAGTGGGTGCACGTGCGCCACGAAGAGGCCGCGGCCTTCGCGGCGGCCGCCGAGGCGGAGGTCACCGGGAACCTCGCGGTCTGCGCGGGCTCGTGCGGGCCGGGCAACCTGCACCTCATCAACGGTCTCTACGACGCCAACCGCTCGAAGGTCCCGGTCCTCGCGATCGCGAGCCACATCCCGAGCAAGCAGATCGGCACGAGCTTCTTCCAGGAGACCCACCCGGACCGGCTGTTCAACGAGTGCTCGGTGTACTCCGAGATGATCTCGTCGGCCGAGCAGGCGCCGCGGGTCATCAACTCCGCGATCCACCACGCCTACGGCGCCCCCGGGGTCGCGGTCCTCACCATCCCCGGTGACGTCGCCGACTTCGACGCCCCGGCGGCGGTCTCCGACGTCTCGACCCGCCCGCCCAAGCCGCGCGTCATCCCGGCCGACGAGTCGCTGCGCGAGCTGGCCGAGGCGATCGACGAGGCCAAGAAGGTGACGATCTTCGCGGGGGTCGGGGTGCGCGGGGCGCACGACGACGTCATCGCGCTGGCCGACAAGATCGCTGCGCCGATCGGTCACTCGCTGCGCGGCAAGGAGTGGATCCAGTACGACAACCCCTTCGACGTGGGCATGTCCGGTCTGCTCGGCTACGGCTCCTGCTACGACGCGACCCAGGAGGCCGACCTGCTGATCCTGCTGGGTACGGACTTCCCCTACGACCAGTTCTTGCCGGAGTCGGTCCGCACGGTCCAGGTGGACATCGACCCGAAGAACCTCGGACGCCGCACCCGCCTCGACCTCGCGGTGGTCGGTGACGTGGGCGAGACGGTCCGGGCGCTCCTGCCGATGGTCAAGCCCGCCAGGTCGCGGCGCTTCCTCGACTCCATGGTCAAGAAGCACGAGAAGGCCATGAACGGTGTGGTCGGTGCGTACTCGGGCGGCAAGAAGGCCGAGTCCATGACGCCGATCCACCCCGAGTACGTGGCGGACGTCCTCGACCAGGAGGCGGCGGAGGACGCTGTCTTCACCGTCGACACCGGCATGTGCAACGTGTGGGCCGCCCGCTACATCAGCCCGAACGGCAAGCGCCGCGTGATCGGGTCCTTCCTGCACGGGTCGATGGCCAACGCGATGCCGCACGCGATCGGTGTCGCCGCGTCGCAGCCGGGCCGTCAGGTCGTCGCGATGTCGGGCGACGGCGGGCTGGCGATGCTGCTCGGCGAGCTCGTGACGATCAAGCACTACGACCTCCCGGTCAAGATCGTGCTCTTCGACAACGCGACGCTCGGCATGGTGCGCCTCGAGATGCTCGTCGACGGGCTCCCGGCCTTCGGGACCGACTCCCCGGTCGTCGACTACGCGGCCGTCGCGCGGGCCGTCGGCATCCCCGCGGTCCGGGTCGAAGACCCGAAGGACCTGCGCAAGGCGCTGCGGGGTGCGCTCGACCGTCCGGGTCCGGCACTGATCGACGTGGTGACCGACCCGCACGCCCTGTCGATCCCGCCGACCATCACCGCGGGCCAGGTGCGCGGCTTCGCTGCCGCGATGAGCAAAGAGGTGCTCGGCGGTGGCCTGGGCGAGGTCGTCTCGATGGCGCGCTCCAACCTCCGCAACGTCCCGCGACCCTGAGGTCAGGGGGCGTGGAGGCCCCGGGCGGCGACCTGCTGAGCAGGCGACACCCGGGACCTCTGGCGCTGGTCTGCAGGTCAGGGCGGTGCCAGGATGGTCCGGTGCCTACCGAGCCCACGCCTGCCGCGACCCTGCCCCACGCCGTCATCCCGGAGGCCGCGCGCCCGCCTGCGGTCCTGCCGACCGACGCGGACGGGGTCGTCGGGGCGCTCGCCGCAGTCGTCGCGCCGCTCGTGGCCGAGCTCGGCGAGGTCGTGGCGACGGACAAGCTCGACGGCGGGATGTTCGCCACGACCTACAGGATCACCTTCGCCGGGGGTGAGAAGGTCGTCGCGAAGATGGCCCCCACGGCGGTCGAGAAGCTCATGACCTACGAGAAGGACATCCTCTCGACGGAGGCGGCCGTGTACAGGCTCGCCGCCGAGCACCCTGACCTGCTCATGCCGCAGGTGCTCCTCTTCGACACCTCGCACGAGCACGTCGCCTCCGACGTCCTGGTCGCCTCGTACCTCGACGGTGTCCCGTGGCACACGCTCACCGACCTCACGTCCGAGCAGCGCCTGGAGGTCGAGGGTCGGCTCGGTGCGTACATGACCCGGCTGCACGCCGTCACGGGTGACGCCTTCGGGTACCCGGCGTCGCCGTCCCTCCAGGCACCGACCTGGCGCGAGGCCTTCGGACGCATGGTCTCAGGTGTCCTCGACGACGCCGCGACCTGGGGTGTCGACCTCCCCGCGGGCCGCATGACCGAGGCCCTCGAGCGGCACGGGCACGAGCTCGACGTGGTGCGGACGCCGACGCTCGTGCACACCGACCTGTGGGAGGGGAACATCTTCCTCGACCCCGACACCCTGGAGATCGTCGGGGTCATCGACACCGAGCGCGCGATCTTCGCGGACCCGCTCTACGAGCTCGTCGGCGCCAGCCAGTTCGGCGACGGCGGTGCCCCCGCGCCGATCGCCACGGGGTACGTGGCGGCGGGCGGGCACCTCGACACCTCGGAGTCGCTCGCCTCCGGCAACCTCACCTCGGACGACGTCCGCATCCTGCTGTACCGCTGCTACATGTACTCGATCCTGCTCGTCGAGCCCGCGCCGCGCGGTTACGAGGGCGAGTGGGTCGAGACCAACCGCATCACCCTGCTGGCCAAGCTGGGCACGACGCTCGACCTGCTGCTGGGCTGACGCCGGCCCTGCGAAGATCGGAGCCACGCTGGTCGCGCGAGGGCCAGGCACCGTGCCGCCCCGACGGGGTCCCGGTTCAGCGGTCTCCAGACCGGCGCCACGCCCTCCACGCACCTGTCGACCACAGCGCCCAGAGCACGAGGAGCGGCTGGAACAGCAGACGCCCTGCGCGCTTCTGGTCGGAGTCGAGACCGAAGGCGTCGGTGTGCGTGACGAGCTGCGAGATGTTCCCGGGGAAGATCGCGACGAAGAAGGCCGCGACGATCCACCCGACAGGGACCTTCTTGTGCGGGAGGACGAGCAGCGCCCCACCGAGGGAGATCTCGACGACCCCGGAGACGAGGACGACGGCGTCCTCGGACAGCGGGACCCAGGCGGGGACCTGCGCCCGGAACTCTTCGCGCGCGACGGTCAGGTGCGTGATCCCGGCGAAGAGCAGGAACGCGCCGAGAGCCAGCCGCCCGACCGTCCGCGGGGTCGAGGTGGGGCTGTCGGCGAGCCGTGAGGCGAGGTCGTGATCCATCCCCCAAGTCTCGTCCGCGCGGATGTCACCGCAAGCCGGAGTGGGATTTCTCTCCCTGTGAATATCCTCTGAAACACCTGCGAATAAGGTATCGTGATGGCAAAGAAATAGTCTCGGCACTGACGACGAGAGGTGACGCATGCTGGCATTCATCATCATCGGGGCGGTCGGCCTCGCGCTGCTCGTCCTCTCGATGCTCCTCGGTGAGCTCTTCGACCTCGGGGACGGGCTGGTCTCCGGCACCTCGCTCGGCGTCGGCGGCGTGGTGTTCGGCGCCCTCGGGGCGATCGCCACCACCAACGACCTGCCCCCGTGGACCACCTACGCAGGCTCAGCCGTCGTCGCGATCGCCGTGATGCTCTTCGTCAGGCGCGTGATCCGCGGGCTGGCGAGCTCCGAGGACGGCGCCGCCCGCGACCTCGTCGGCATGCAGGGCGCCGTGACCTCGACCATCACCGGCGGCCACGGAGAGGTCTCGCTCGACGCCGAGCTCGAGCGCCGTCTCGCGTGGGCCGACCAGGTGATCACCGAGGGCACCCGGATCGTCGTCCTCGACGAGGCTGCCGGCCGTGTCCGCGTCACCCCGTACTGGCCCACGCACGGCTCCACCGAGCCGCGCCGCTGGCCGCAGTCCACCTGATCTCTCGCGCACCGGACGACCCTCACGGCTCACCCGGCGCCGCGACCCACCGCCCGCACCAGCCCACCTCACGGAAGGAGCCACCCCTGCCCGGGGTGCACCCCTCATGACAGACCAGACGATCACCGTCATCGCCGTCGTGGCACTGGTCATCGCGTTCTTCGCGGTGCTCATCTTCATCGCCAACCGGATCCGCCGCGTCCCGCCGAACGAGGCCCTCATCATCGTGGGTCGCGGCGCAGGCAAGAAGGCCTCCGCCGAGGAGGGCGGGCAGCGCGTCATCGTCGGCGGACGCGTGTTCGTCTGGCCGATCCTCCAGCAGGGCTTCTCGATCTCCCTCGAGCAGCGCCAGATCGGCATCACCGTCGAGGGTGTCGACAAGAACCGCATCAAGATCGCCATCAAGGCGTCGATCAACTTCAAGGTCCGCGGCGACGAAGAGGGCGTCCGCCGGGCCGGGCAGCGCTTCCTGTCCCAGCAGGGCACGCTGACGGAGATCATCAAGGAGTCCCTCGAGGGCTCGCTCCGGTCGATCGTCGGCGACATGACGATCGAGCAGATCATCTCCGACCGCAAGGGCCTGTCCGACCGCGTCGTCGACTCGACCAAGCTCGACCTCGCCGAGCAGGGCCTCCAGGTCGACCTGCTCAACATCTCCGACATCTCCACCCCGGGATCGGACTACCTCGGGAACCTCGGCCGCGCCGAGAACGCCCGCGCCCGTCAGGTCGCCGAGATCTCCGAGGCCGAGGCGCAGCGTGCGTCCGACTTCGCCGCGATCGAGGCGCAGGAGCAGGTCGCCGAGCGCCGCAAGGCCTTCGAGCTCAAGCAGGCCGCCATCAAGGCGCAGACCGACAAGGCCAACGCCGAGGCGAACGCCGCCGGTCAGCTGGCCCGCGCCGAGCAGGACCGTCTCGTCGCGACGCAGCAGCGCGACGCGCTCGCCGAGCAGGCGAAGGTGACCGAGGAAGAGCTCGACATCTCCGTCCGCAAGCCTGCCGAGGCCGACGCCTACGCGTCGGTCCAGCGTGCCAACGCCGAGCGTGACGCCGCGAACGCGGCCACCGAGGCCGACGCGTACAAGCGCACCACGATCGCCCAGGCCAACAAGACCGCGGCGATCCAGGACGCCGAGGCCAACGCCGAGGCCGTCCGCCGCACCGGTGAGGCCGAGCGTGACCGCCAGGTCGCTCTCGCAGCAGGTGTCCGTGCCGAGGGCGAGGCCCGGGCAGCCGCGGCCGAGGCCGAGGGTCGCGCCGAGGCCATCGCCCTCGACCTCAAGGCCGAGGCTCTCAAGAAGTACGGCGAGGCTGCTCTCGTCCAGGAGCTCATCGAGCGCCTGCCCGAGATCGTCCGCGCCGCCGCGGAGCCCATCGGCAACATCCAGGGCATGACCGTGATCTCGACCGACGGCGCGTCCGCGATCACCAAGAACGTCGCCTCGGTCCTCGGTGAGGGTCAGGGCGTCATCAAGCAGCTCACAGGCCTGGACCTCACCGAGATCCTCGCCAACCTCACGGGGACCAGCAGCTCGGCACCGGCAGCAGCGGCACCTGCTGCTGCGTCGGCGCCGACCGCGCCGTGACACGCCGGGCTGCGTGACCGGGGCTCGGTGACGCAGGCCCGAGCCTGACACGAGCCGTCCCCCGACGAGCCGGCCACCCGATCCTGGGTGGTCGGCTCGTCGCCGTCCACAGGACCGTCGGCGCACCACCTCCGCGGGGCAGTGCTGCGGCACACTGGTCCTGTGCCCTCCGACACCAGCCCCGCCGCAGCGGTCAGCAGCACCCGTCGCCCTGCTCGCGCCAGTCGTCTCGAGAGGCTCAGCCGGGCTGGTCGGTTCAGCACAGCTGGTCGGTCCAGCCCAGCTGGTCGGTCCAGCCAGCTCAGCCGGGCCGGTCGTCCCGGTCGGCTCAGCCGGCCCGGTGTCAGGGCCCTCGGCTGGTCCGCCGGAATCCTCGGCGCCGTCGCAGCGGTCACCGCGCTCGCCCTGACGCAGCGCGTGCGGGCTCGAGCACTCGTGGTCCGCGCGGCCTTCGACCGCGGGTCGCGGGCGACCACGACCGTGCTGCTGCCCTTCGCGCCCGCACCGGGCGCGGTCACCGTCCAGGCGGGTCTGCGCTACAGACCAGACGACCCCGACGCGCTCTTCGACGTGTACGCACCAGCAGGACGCAGCGACGAGCCGCTGCCTACGGTCGTCTGGGTGCACGGCGGCGGCTGGCTCTCCGGAGCCCGCGCCGGGCTCGCGACCTGGGCGCAGATCCTCGCCGACCGCGGCTTCACGGTCGTGGTCCCGGGCTACACCCTCGCCCCCGCGGCACCCTATCCGCAGCAGCTCCAGCAGGTGCTCGACGCCCTCACCCACCTGCGCACCTCGCCACCGCCCGGTGTCGACCCCGCGCGGCTGTTCCTCGCCGGAGACTCCGCGGGTGCGAGCCTGGTCGCCCAGGTCGCGACGGTCGTGACCCACCCGGCCTACGGGGAGACGGTCGGTGTGTCGTGCGTCCTCCCGCCCGACGCCGTCGCGGGGCTCCTGCTGTGCTGCGGGCCCTACGACCTCGGTCTGATCTCGGGTGCGCGCGGGCTGCTCGGCTGGGCGTCGACGACCATCGGCTGGGCGTACCTGGGCACGAGGGCCTTCGCCGCAGACCCGCGCAGCGCGACCCTCAGCCTCGTCGACCACGTCTACCCAGGCTTTCCGCCCACCTACCTGACGGGCGGCAACGGCGACCCCCTGACCCGCGGAGCCCGGGTCTACGCCGAGCGGCTCGCCGCCGCCGGCACGCACGTGGAGACGCTGTTCTTCGACGAGGACTACACCGAGCGCGGCGAGCCGCTCGGCCACGAGTACCAGTTCGACCTCCGGCTCGCGGCCGCGCGGCGCGCCCTCGACGAGATGGTCAGCTTCGTGACGCGCCGCTCGGCGGAGCCGGCTCAGGGCTGACCGTCTGCGCAGGAACAGGCAGGCTCGTGGGGGGAACCGCGGGGACGACTCCGGGGACCACCCCTGCTGCGGGAGGCGTCTGGTCGGCACCCAGCTCAGCAGCCCGGCGACCGGCCAGCCAGATGACCGCGGCCCCCGACCCCACGACGAGCACGATCCCGAGGACGACCCCTGCGGTCAGCGTCTGACCGAGCGCGACGGCGCCGACGAGCGCGCCCATCACCGGGTCGACCGCGAAGAGGGTGCCGACCACCCGCACCGAGGTGATCCGGACGGCGAGGAAGTCGAGGCTGAAGGCCACGACCACCCCGAGGACGGCCGAGACCGCGAGGACACCCCATC
>Ga0308165_1003811_pt1 | contig 15699 bp, 14 predicted proteins | sample PhyWR2_FD_201032 | JGI IMG/M metagenome (GOLD analysis project Ga0308165, IMG submission 201032) | Phyllosphere microbial communities from UC Gill Tract Community Farm, Albany, California, United States - DLSLW.R2 | ecosystem: Host-associated > Plants > Phyllosphere > Unclassified | place: USA...
AGGTATGGATGAAACCAGCAAGAATTACAGGCCATCTCACCGCCCCCACTCAGTGGGAGGCTCTTCCCTGGGGGCTACAGTCAAAACGGGCACTGGAACAGGAGCTGCACCCCTGGCTGGGCAAAATATTTGGTTTTCATCTGCTGAAAATCGGTAATCTGAGCACAGAGATCAATACTGAAGACTGCGCTATTTCACATCAAGTTAATATTGCGCAACAGGGTGACAATCTGCAAGTGCAAGCCAACCCACTGTATTTGCCGTTTGCTGAAAAATCGGTGGATGCGTGTTTGCTGGCCCATACCTTGAACTGGTGTTCAGACCCGCATCGCTTATTGCGCGAGGCAGATCGAGTTTTGATTGATGACGGCTGGTTAATCATCAGTAGCTATAATCCGATAAGTCTGGCTGGTGCAGGCAAGCTGATCCCTGTTTTACGTAAACGACCGCTCTTTAATAGCCGGATGTTTACCTCAATGAGGTTGCTTGACTGGCTATCACTACTGAATTTCGAGGTAATGTATCGTCGTGGTTTTCAGGTTTTGCCCTGGCATAAACAAGGCGGGAAAATGTTAAGTACCCATTTCCCCGCGCTGGGAACGATGCAGGTGATTGTCGCCCGTAAACGTACGCTCCCGCTGACGCTCAATCCACTTAAAAGTCGGCAAAAAAAGAAGCCGATTCAGTCTGCTGTTGGCGCGACAAAACAATACCAGGAAGGCATCAAGATGCCGAAACGTCAGGCTGATAACCCACATCCTCGCGATCGGGCTTAGATGCAGCATTACGTGCCAGCTCGTCACAACGTTCATTTTCAGGATGCCCGGCATGGCCTTTGACCCACAGCCACTCAATTTCATGATGGCTCAAGGCGGCATCAAGGCGTTTCCATAAATCGACGTTCTTGACGGGCTTTTTATCGGCGGTTTTCCAGCCCCGTTTTTTCCAGTTATGGATCCACTGGGTAATGCCCTGACGGACGTACTGGCTGTCAGTGCTGAGAACCACATCACAAGGTTCAATCAGACCTTCAAGTGCGGCGATCGCGGCCATCATCTCCATGCGATTATTGGTGGTTAAATAAAAGCCTTCACTATAGATTTTTTCATGCTGTTTGTAACGTAAGATCGCACCATAACCACCTGGTCCTGGATTACCAAGACAGGACCCATCGGTGAATATTTCTACCTTCTTTCGCATCTCTGGCAGGCTTCCTGTGAGTAAAAAAACAAGTCTGACACAAATGAGCGATCTTACCCAGTAATAGTCGGTGCACGGCGTTCAGGCAGGCTAATCAAAATGCGCCATCAGAGACTGAAAAGTCTCGGCAGACTGGCGCGTTCACAAGACTGGTTTAATCGACGCTGTGCAGTCCGGACATTTTCTTTCCAGTGTTCATCTTGCGCCCACATTTCAATGACCAGGGGAACCACACAGTTTATTTTCTTTAGTGTTTCGAAGATGGCGTCAAAGTTAACCTGACCCTCACCGATGATCAAATCTCTGAATTGACCTTTGCTTTCGGCAGTTACTTTTAGTGTGTCTTTTATATGAATCTGCGAAATGTGTGGCTGACTCAGTGCCAGTTCAGTACAAACATCATAATTCCAGCCAGAGATATTCCCAACATCAGGATAAGCGGTAAAATAAGGGGAGTTCACGGCACGGTTAAGAACTTCAAACTTACTGAGCGAGTTTAAATAATCGGTATCCATGATTTCAACGGCCAGCATCACACTGGATTTTTCCGCCATTTTAGCGGCCAGGATCATTCCCTCAATAAAGCGACGATTGGTCTCTTCATTAGCCGGTTCATAATAGACATCATATCCTGCTAGTTGAATCGTTCTGATACCCAGTTTATAGGCGAGGGTAATCGCTTTTTCCATATGGATAGCGGCCTGCTGACGAATAACTGGGTCTGCAGAACCAAATGGAAAGCGGCGATGGGCGCTCAGGCACATTGAATGTAGCGGAATACCCTGCTGTTCACATAAACGCCGCAGACCATAAATCGTCTCATTGTCCCAGTCTAAGCGGGCCAGACGCTCGTCAGACTCATCAATAGATATTTCTAAAAAATCAAAACCCAATGCTTTGGTATGCATCAACTTTTGTTCCCAGGTCAAATCATTAGGGAGCGCTTTCTCATAAAGACCAACCAATCGATGTTGCTGAAATTGATACATACCGCCCCCTTATTTCCAGTAATGATTAATTTGCTCACGCAGATCTTCGGCAGCTTGTTTACCCTGTTCAGCAGCGAGTGCTCGACCGGCAATAAACGCCTTCGCTTTAATACCCGCAAAAAGCTTAATATCTTCAGGAACAATACCGCCGGTAATCGACAGTTCCAGACCTAAATCTGAGAGGCGACGCATTTTTTCAATATCGGTAGCAGTCCAGCCAATACCTGCCAGTTCCGCATCACGAGAGCGGTGATAGATTGCCTGACGAATACCTAAGTCGACCCATTTCTGAGCATCTTCGAAAGTCCAGTTACCGTAGATTTCAATTTGAATTTCACGGTTAAATTCATCCGCTACTTTTTTACAAGCCGCAATAGTTGCAATATGAGCAGCAGCGGAAACGGTCAGCCAGTCAGCTCCGGCTTCAAATGCCATTTTCGATAAAATAGCTCCGCCGTCCGTTATTTTCATATCACAGACAAGAATATGAGAAGGGTATTTCTGGCGTAAAGTTGAAACTGCGTTCATTCCATCAGCAAATGCGAGAATAGTCCCAACTTCAATAATATCGACAAATGAATGAACGTTGTTTGCCACAGTGAGTGCTTTATCAAACTGAGTCTGATCTAAAGCAATTTGAATAAGTGGTTTTGTCATTATTTTATCCTTTTATCTCTTTTCATAGATTAAGTGAGCAAGCCCATTTTTAATATTATCTGTGCAGCATGGTTATCTTTGTCCGTAATAAGCATTCTCGCCATGTTTACGTAAATAATGTTTGTCAGAAAGCTCATGCTTCAATTTTATTTCACTATTTAAATAACGTGTTGATAATGCCATTGCCGCGACTTCTTCTAATACCACTGCATTATGTACTGCATCATGGGCATTTTTACCCCAGGAGAAAGGGGCATGACCAGCAACAATAACGCTCGGCACTGCCATGGGATCGATATGGCGTTCAATAAATTCTTGTATAATTACCAGACCGGTATTTTTTTCATAATCACTGGCTATTTCTTGATTAGAAAGTTGACGAGTACAGGGAATATCGCCGTAGAAATAATCGGCATGGGTAGTGCCTAATGCGGGAATATCAAATCCAGCTTGTGCCCAAATTGTCGCATTACGCGAATGAGTGTGAACTATTCCACCTATCTGCGGTATGGCTTTATATAACTCAATATGGGTTGCTGTATCACTGGATGGATTTAACCGACCATCAATGATATTTCCTTCAAGGTCAACAACAACAATATCTTCGACACGCATGTCAGTATATTCCACACCAGAAGGCTTAATAGCGATAACGCCCTGGTCACGGTCGATTTCCGAGACATTACCCCAGGTAAATGTCACTAAACCGTATGTGGGTAACTTAAGATTTGCCTCGAGTACGCGTTGCTTCAATTCACTGAACATAATGGCTCCTTTTCTTTCAGGCCAGAGCTTCATCAATGACGCGATAAATATCTTCTGCAGTCAGACAGTTACGAAGTTTATCGAGGTCAATACCGGTATCACTCTCTTCATCATCCAATACCTGAGTGACCTGCATGAGTCCTTCCATATGCTCATCAGAGGAACTGCCAGCCAGAGTGATCAGAACATCTACTGGTTCATCTTCACCGTCAAAGTAAATAGGTTCTGCGAGGGTGACGAGCGCAAAGGCTGTTTTCAGAACGCCATTTTCTGGCCTTGCGTGGGGTAACGCGAGGTTAGGTGCAATACAAATATAGGGGCCTAGTTCTTTAACACTATTGATAATGGCGTCATGGTAATCGGGTAAAATAGCACCGGAGTCGATTAACATATCGGTACCGATTTTAACCGCGTCATACCAGTCGCTGGCGTAAGCCTGAAGCTTGATAGATTTATTGTCGATCAGTGATTGTTTAAAATTCATGTTTGTTATTCCTTTTCTGTAGGAGAACGGCAGAACCGCAGAACCGCTATCAACTGATGAATCTGTGACGTCGTGTCATTTTATTTTTATGAAATGTTTATCAATTATATCAATCAGTTCATCACCAAAAGAGTTGGGGTTAAGCATATTTTGTACACCCAGTACAAACTTACCATCCCCTGGGGTCATTTCCGCAGAGAGGTGTTTAGAAGAGACAATAATGTCTGTTGAGCCGAGTTTTGATTTGTAATCAGAGACCGCACAGGAGTCCATTACATGTGGAATACCTTTTTTCTGGAGATAACTGCCTATTTTCATTTTCATCATCATTGATGAACCCTGCCCATTACCGCATACCGCAAGAATACTGACCGGTCTGGTATCACTTGCGACCTTCGCCGCGGGTTCTATAGATGTATTCTCTGCCATTGATACGCTGGTGGTTGCGGTATCAGCATTCGCTTCGGCATCTTCTTCTGCGCGCAATTTTTTAGAGGCAAAGAACATGTAGACACAGGAGAGGGCGATAATCACAAAGATGAAGTATTTAGAGAATGACAGCCCCTGCATCACAGGAGGGAAGGCAATAGCCCAGTCGGCCATTCCCATCCAGCCGCTGAATTCGGTGCCTTGTTGACTGAATAGCGTGATTGCCCAGGCAGACCCCAGAACTTCAAGTATTCCCATCACAAAGCAGATTTTCATTACCGCTTTCCAGCCGCCGTAGTGGTTAGCAAAAACGCCAATTGTTGCGTTGGAGAAGAACATCGGAATAAAACCTGGAATAATCATAATAGGTGACTGGAATGCCAGCATGCACAGCACCGCGGTGAACTGGCCTAGTGCCCCCCACATAAAGCCAAATACCATCGCATTTGGAGAGAAGGCGTAAATAGCCGCACAGTCGATGGCTAATACTGCGTTTGGAATAACGCGCTCTGAAATGCCTTTAAATGCTTCCGACAGTTCAGCGACAAACATTCTTACGCCAGTAACAATAATTTGAATGGCTACTGCGAATTTCAGGCCTGTTTCCAGAATATAGATAGTCCAGTGGGTTTTACCCGCCATCGTCTGAAGATTAGTGAGGCCAAAGGAAAGCAAGATGATGCCGAAGAAAACCGTCATGACAATGGCTGTTGCGGCAATACTGTCGTGAAAGATATGTAGCCATTTGGGGAGCTTAAGATTGTCTACACTGTCTTCTTTATTCCCTAATTTAGGGGCGACTTTCGTTGCAATCCAGGAAGCAAATTGCTGCTGATGACCGATAGAGAAGCCAGCACCACCGGTCACCGACTCTGTTGGTTTGAACATAATATTCGATGAGATACTCCAGTACAGTGCCATTAACACCGCAGAATAAATCACCGTTTCCCACATGCCGCAACCCAGTACAAAATAGAACACAGCAATTAAACCTGCTTGCTGGAACATAATGTGACCGGTGAGCATGATGGTTCGAATACCTGTAATACGGCGGAATAAAACGAGAATAATATTAATAGCCAGGGCTAATAAAACGGCATATCCGACCCAGGAGTAGTTGTCGCCCATGGTTTCGATGGTGGCCATCATGGAAGTATAGGGGTCAATCACTGAACCTGTCAGACCGTGATATTCAGACATTTTTTCAATCACGGGTTTAAAACTGGCAACTAATGTTTCAGCACCGACCTGTACCAGCATGAAACCAACACAGGTTTTAATTGCACCTTTGATAATTGTCGTGCCATCACGACGTAGTAACCAGTAACCAATTAAGGTAACCAAACCCAATAATAATGGGGCCTTGGTCATTACCTGGCTGTAAAAAATATAGAATGAGTCATAAAAGAAATCCATATTCATACCCTTAATGAATTTGTTTTTATCATCGATCAATTCGACTTCTTTGGATTCTCTTACGTACGAATGAGTCTCATTAAGTAAGCATTAAGGCAACCAAAGTAATCATGGAGCTAAATCAATGTGGTCAAAAGATGTCATGATTTGCTTGGATATGATTATTTCAAGTTGTTTGATATTTTCCATAAAAAGACCACACTTTTGGTATGTAGATCACATGGTTTTTTTAAAAAGTCATATAAATCAATATGAAAAGTGGTTTTGTGAACAATGGGGAGTTTTGATAATCAGCAAGTTGACAATTTTAAACTCGTCAAATAGAATCATTTTCAATCACAAAAGATCAAAGTAAAATCAAAAACAGTGCACAAGTGCACGTAAGTGATTATCAATAAGATAGGGGTTGAGGCAAATATGAATGAAGTACAAAGACACCATAAAATACTATCGCTGCTTAAGCAGCAACAGGTGATTGATGTACTCAGTATCACCGATAAATTCAATGTATCACCTGCCACTGCCCGCCGAGATATCGCCAAACTTGATGAACAAGGAAAGCTTCGAAAAATCCGCAATGGCGCTGAAAGAATTGAAGAAGTTAAAAGCAAATGGTCACCGCTAAACATTACGACCACCGATCATTATGATGAAAAATCGCGAATAGCTATACAGGCAGCACAGCTTTGTTCCCCAGGTGAAAGTGCTGTTATTAACTGTGGCTCGACTGCATTCTTATTAGGCCAGCAGCTATGCAATACAAATATTCAAATAGTAACGAACTACTTTCCACTGGCCAGCTATCTGATTGAAGAAGATCATGATGATGTCATCTTAATTGGCGGTCAGTACAATAAAGCGCAGAATATATTTTTAAATCCGGCATTGAATACTCTACTTGGCTATGCAGGAAACTGGATGTTTACCTCAGGAAAAGGGTTAACAGAAAAAGGACTCTATAAAACAGATATGTTAACCGCCGTTGCCGAGCAGCAGATGCTTGACCAAATTGATAAACTTGTTGTCGTCGTCGACAGTTCTAAAGTGGGTTACCGAACCGGCATGTTATTTTGCCCCGTCACCAAGATAGATATTCTCGTTACCGGGAAAAATGCCGATCCCAATGTTATTAGTGCGATAGAAAAACAAGGAACTCAAGTTATTCTCGTATAACGAGATTCATAAATATGATTTGTTGAATTTAAAGATTTCATGGCCGAAATACCTTAATCATCATTAAGGTATCAGGCTTCCTACATTTAAAATTCCATAAAGCAGGTATGAATATGAGTAAAGTGAATGAAGTAACCCGTGAATCGTGGATCCTTAGCACTTTCCCTGAATGGGGTACTTGGTTAAATGAAGAAATAGAAAAAACAGTTGTTGAGCCAAATACATTTTCAATGTGGTGGCTGGGTTGTACTGGTATCTGGTTAAAAAGTGCAGGTAATACTAATATCTCTATCGATTTTTGGTGTGGGACGGGTAAAAAAACGCAAAAAAATGCGCTGATGAATAAACAGCATCAAATGATGCGCATGGGCGGGGTTGAAGCGCTACAACCTAACTTGCGTACTTCTATTTTTCCTCTTGATCCTTTCGCAATAAGAGAGATCGATGCGGTTTTAGCTTCACACGATCATGCTGATCATATTGATGTCAATGTGGCTGCTTCTGTTATTCAAAACTGCGGCGATCATGTGAAGTTTATTGGCCCGCAGGCCTGTGTCGATCTCTGGCTTAAATGGGGCGTTCCGGAAGAACGCTGTATCGTGGCAAAAGTGGGAGATGTCATCGAGATAGGCGACATGAAAGTTCGCGTTCTTGACTCATTTGACCGTACAGCATTAGTGACCTTACCCGCGGGCGTTTCCTCAACGGATAAAGATATTCTTGATGGCATGGACTCGCGAGCAGTGAATTATCTTATTGAAACGACCGGAGGTTCTGTTTATCACTCAGGCGATTCACACTACTCAAATTACTATGCTGCACATGGTAATCGTTATGACATCGATGTTGCTCTCTTCTCGTTTGGTGAGAATCCTCGTGGCGTGACAGATAAAATGACATCATCAGATATCTTACGTGCTGCTGAGTCTGTAGATTGTAAAACCGTTATTCCATTCCACCATGATATTTGGGCTAACTTCCAAAGCGATCCTCGCGAAATTGAAGTCCTGTGGAACATGAAAAAAGACCGTTTACAGTATAAATTTGCCCCTTTCTTCTGGCAGGTGGGAGGAAAATACACCTATCCAACGGATAAAGACCGTATGCATTACCAGCATTTCCGGGGTTTCAGCGATGTCTTTAAAAATGAACCGGAATTACCTTATAAAGCCTTCCTGTAGAGAAATGCTAACAGCCTGAAAAATAGATAAAACACCTTAATAGTCTGATAGCTAACTATTAAGGTGTTAGCCTGGCAAGACTGCCTGTATCCGCCTCCCTGAAAACATCCCTTTGTAGAACCTTTCTGTCATGCTCAGGCATTGTCGGTATCCAAACGACTCTACAACAAGCACTCAAATTATTTGGGGTGTACACTGGCATCAAATCAAAGGAAAATACCCAAGGATATTTTTTTAACATTGAAGTCTGGGGGCTACTATTAACGACATTGATACTAACAGGGTGATAGTCCTCGATACCGAAACCACAGGTATGAATCAGATTGGGGCCCACTATGAAGGGCACCGCATTATCGAGATTGGTGCCGTTGAGGTCATCAACCGCCGTCTGACAGGAAATAACTTCCACGTTTATCTGAAACCCGATCGCCTGATTGACCCGGAAGCCTTTGGTGTTCACGGTATTGCTGATGAGTTCCTGCTGGATAAACCGACCTTTGCCGAGATCTCTGACGCTTTCCTTGACTACATCCGCGGCGCTGAACTGGTCATCCATAATGCCTCGTTTGATATCGGCTTCATGGACTACGAGTTCAAGATGCTGAATCGGGGCATCGCGAAAACAGAGACCTTCTGCAAAGTCACCGATAGTCTTGCGATGGCGCGGAAAATGTTTCCGGGCAAACGTAATAGCCTTGATGCGCTCTGCTCTCGTTATGAAATAGATAACAGCAAGCGTACGCTGCACGGCGCATTACTCGATTCCCAGATCCTGTCTGATGTCTATTTGATGATGACCGGCGGTCAGACATCGCTGACCTTTTCTATGGAAGGAGAGAGCCAGCAGCAAACCGATAATGACGGTATTCAGCGCATTGTTCGTGGCGCGGGTGGATTACGCGTTATTCCAGCCAGTGCGGAAGAGTGTCAGGCCCATGAAACACGCCTTGATTTAGTACAGAAGAAGGGCGGAAGCTGCCTGTGGCGTAGCTGATATCGACTAAATGCGTTAAAAAACAGCACTTAGATTATTTTTAGCGCAAACGCACTTTTTTAGAAGAAAAATGATTGACGGTTTAAGAGGGGCATCGTAATATTCGCCTCGTTCCCGCAAGGGGACAATGCGGAGCGGTAGTTCAGTCGGTTAGAATACCTGCCTGTCACGCAGGGGGTCGCGGGTTCGAGTCCCGTCCGTTCCGCCACATTCGAGACCCACGTCTGAAAAGACGTGGGTTTTTTGCTTTTGGTGCACCCATCAAAGTGCCTGAAGGAAAAAGAGGCTACCGGCGAACCGGTAACCCCTTTATAAAGTCGCCACCTCCCTTTTTTCATCTCTGTAGTGAATTTCGCAAAGCGATTTTCGTGTCAGACAGGTGAATATCAGTAGTGTGAGACACACTATCAGTACACACCAGAGTAGGGTACCAGGTGGACGTTTCATCGCCTTCTTCTCCTTGCGCGGAGCGCAGTAAGAGGCTATCCTGATGTTGTCTAGACATAGGGTGAGCCTCGTGGGTTAATGATAATTAACTACGGGGCTTTCTTCTTTCTGCCACACAACAACAGTAACAAAACACCTGCACGCTGTGAGACAGAAAGCCTCAAGCGCCACGCCTATTATATGTGTTTCAATACTTTCCCACCAAGATTCAAACTAATAAATACCCGGTTTTCAACAATTTGAAAAACGCCAGATGCAGCGTGAAAAAATAAGAAACTTAATCGATTAGAAAATATTATCTATTTTTTTTTGCATATGTTTTCTGATGCCCCTTGTCTATAGTCGTTTTTTATAACTTATCTTTTTTTAAATAAATCAAAAAATATGGTGGGTTATTTAACAGGGTATCGCTATCTTCAATTGTTAATAAAAGCTTATTTTCTGTGATGTTAAATGTTTGTGCAATTAATCACAGTTATATTGTTATTTTTATTTTATATTGCTATTCATTATTCATGATGGAGTCGGCTTCGTTATGCCTGGAAACTTAATTATCAAACATATACTTTTTGTTTTGCTGTCTTTGGACCGCAAAATGAAAACTATGCTTGATAATTTATGCTGGTTTAACGCGGTTAATAACCTGAATGAAAGTGAGGTTGATGACGCCGAATGTATGGATACACAAATGGCAAAAGAGTGGTCTCAGCTGTGGGACTGCGCAGGCCAGACGCTGTGTGCCAGTATTCAACGGCCTTTTCATCATCAGCAGCATTCTGGCTCACAGGTTCAGAACAGCGGACTGAATTGCCGCAAACGTGAAGAGCTGGTGTTTAGTTTTCGTAACTCTAACCTGTACCAACTGTTAGTCTGCCGCCACGCGGGTGGTTCAGACAGCGAAGGTCAGGCTAAAAAATTTGCTCTGTCTGCACAAAGCACAATGCGCGTTTTCGCCATTGTGCTTTTTTTATGGTCTGAATTTAAGAGGATACATTATGTACATTGTTTGTGTTGCAGCTTGTCCAACCGGCGTGGCTCATACCTATATGGCTGCTGAATCTCTGGAAATGACAGGAAAACAGCGAGGCCATGAGATGAAAGTAGAGACTCAGGGCAGCATGGGTGCTGAAAATGAAATTACCGCGGATGACCTGGCGCGTGCGGATGCGGTGATTATTGCCGCCGATGTCGCTATTAGCGGTAAAGAGCGTTTTGACGGCATGATTAAGCTCGAATGCAGTGTCTCGGACCCAATTAAATTTGCTGATGCGGTATTTGAAGCAGTAGAGAAGGAGATGTCACATGGCTAAATTTCAGGCGGACAGCCAGCAGTCGGTAGGCGTTGAAGTTAAAAATGCCATTATGACCGGTGTATCCTGGATGCTACCTTTTATCATTGCCGGTGCAGTACTGATGGGGATTGCCCGTATCGGCGCATCATTCTATGGCATTGATAATATTTGGGATTCAAGCTACGAGCAAGCCGATACGGTGGTCCGGCTGCTGCATAAATTTGATGGTTTTGGTGGTCTGGCGCTGTCACTGATGCTCCCGGTTGTCGCGGGTTATATCAGTTTTGCGCTGGCGAATAAGCCAGGCCTGGCACCCGGCATGATCGGTGGCCTGTTAGCAGGGAGTCTCGGGACTGGTTTTCTGGGGGCGCTGGCTGCCGGGTTTGTGGCTGGATATATTGTTCGGGCACTCAATCGTTATATCAAACTGCCAAAATCACTGGCTTCAGCAGGGCCGATTTTTATTCTGCCCGTCGGCGGGACACTACTGACCTGTGTCGTGATGGCCTTTTTAATCGGCAGCCCTCTGGCGGCGCTAAACCACAGTATGGAAAGCTGGCTGATGTCGATGTCTGGCACCAACCGCATATTACTGGCAGCGGTGATTGGCGGCATGGTGGGCTTTGACCTGGGTGGCCCGATTAATAAAGCTGCTGTGACCACGGCAATGGCATTACTCGCCTCGGGTATCTATGCGCCTAATACTGCGGCTCAGGTCGCGATTATCATTCCGCCGATTGGCATTGGTGTGGCGACATTAATCTGGTCCTCGCGCTTCCCACTCTCCCTGCGTGAAGCGGGTAAAGCCTCAACCCTGATGGGACTGATAGGGGTTTCTGAGGGGGCGATTCCGTTCGCTTTGTCCAACCCAAGGCTGATTATTATTAACGTTATCGGATCGGCTGTCGGCGCGGCGATGGCGGTAGGACTGGGAGCGATTAACCACGCGCCTATTTCCGGATTCTATGGCTGGCTGGCGGTAGAAAAATGGCCGATTTACGTGCTGTCGATTGCCTGCGGCTCGGCGATTATTGCTTTTGGATCGCTGCTTATTTTCCGCGGTGAAACAGAAGGACCGGCGATTAAAAAAGAAGTAAAGGCACCTAAGTTTAAAGCCAGTCGTTAAATGTATCGCTGATACGTTTTAATTAATTCCCTTGTATTAAGCGCAGAGAAATAGCTGTGCGGGATACGCACGCATAAAGACAGGAATAAAGAGAATGAAAACGGTTCATTTAATTCAGCATACTCACTGGGACAGGGAATGGTATTTCACAGAAAATGATTCACAGGTACTGCTTTATTATTTTATGGCAGACCTGCTTAATCGCCTTGAAGCCGATGAATCATTAGGTCCATTTATACTTGATGGCCAGACCGTGGTACTGGAAGACTATTTTCAGTTCGCTCCTGAAAATCGGGAACGTATTCAGGCGTTAGTGGCTAACGGACGACTGCTAATTGGCCCCTGGTATACGCAAACGGACTTCCTGGTTGTGGGGGCAGAATCAATAACCCGTAATTTATTGCTGGGGCAGGCGGATTGTGATGCGTTTGGACCACGTATGGCGGTGGGTTATGTCCCTGACTCATTTGGCCAGAGTGCCCAGTTACCGATGTTCCTGACTCAGTTTGCGATAGATAAAGCAGTCGTCTGGCGAGGCTGGAGCGAATATGACACGCCTTATACCGAATTCCTCTGGCGTAGTCAGGATGGCAGTACGGTGACGACCAGCGTTCTGCCGCAGGGATACGGTTTTGCTAAATGGCTACCCACCGACGCGTCCCAAGCGTGGCCGCGACTGGCAACCTTACTGAAAAAGCAGGCCGTTTTTAGCCGCAGTTCACAGCTGCTATTACCCAATGGCAATGACCAGTCGCCTTTTGAGTATGGTGTCCCCGATATGCTGGATGAGCTGAACACCTGGCAAACGGAGTATCGCTTCGAACGCAGCGACTTCACGCGTTATTTTGAGGCATTAGCGGGCACTCCACTTGAGACCTTTGAAGGGGAATTATTAAGTCCGAAATATATGCGGGTGCATCGCGGTATCTTCTCAACGCGCACGGACATCAAACAGGCAAACGCCCGGCTAGAAGATTTTGTCAGTCGCCAGCTGGAACCGCTGCTGAGCGTGAACTGGATGCTGGGCTTACCTTATCCCCAGTCGGTGGTCGAGAATATCTGGCGTGAAGCGATGAAGTCACACGCCCACGACAGTATTGGTGGCTGTAATTCTGACAGGGTCAATGCCGTGGTTAAGGCTCGCCTGCTGGCAGGCCAGGAAAAGGCGAACCAGCTGTATGAGCTGAATATGCAGATGCTCGCGAAGGGTATCACCGCCCGGCAGGATGGTAAAAAAATCATTATTTTTAATGCCCTTCCCGGAGAGAGAGAGGGGCTGGTGGCATTGACACTCTATCTGCCAGGCGAAACCTTCCGTATCGTCGATGAGCAGGGACAAGCGTGCCGCTGGCAAATTCTGCAGGAAACCTCTCAGGATATGTCGGTCATTGTGCAGGAGCTTTCCAACAGCAGCGAACCGGTTTTTTATCGTAAGTGTGACATCCTGCTTGAAGTTTCTGCCCTGCCAGCCAGCGGCTATACCACGTTGTATTTGCAGGAACAGGGGAGCCCGGGTTTTAGCGCATCCTCAGCGACACTCCCGGTGCTGGAAAATCAGTGGCTGCGCCTGACGCTGGAAGACGGACGGGTGGTACTGCTGGATAAACGCAGCGGCAAGCAGTGGAATAATGTGATTCAGCTGGTGGATGGCGGTGATGCGGGCGATACCTATAACTACTCTCCTCCAGAAGATGACTGGCGAGTCAACGGGGTATTGCGTAGCGCGGAGTGGCAACAAGGATCGCTGGCCGGAACCCTGACGATGGACTGGTCGATGACCGCCCCACGCACCCTGACAGACAGAAATAACCGCCTCTGTAACGCTCAGTTAGATGTCAGTATGGTCATCACTATCACGCACCAGAGCCCGGTACTGGATATCAAAGTCAGTGTGAATAATACCCTGGAAGATCACCGACTACAGCTTGAGATCCTCGCAGAGGTTCTGACCGATGTCCACTTTGCCGACCAGCCGTTTGGGCTGATTCAGCGGGATAATCGCCCGGCGACCCTGGAGGTCTGGCAGCAGGAGCAGTGGAATGAGGCGCCCACCTCGCTCTGGCCGATGCAAAGCCTGGTGATGATGCATGATGGTCAGCAGGGGATGGGCATCGTCACTGACGGGCTGCGGGAGTATGAAATTCCGGCAGAACGCCCGTCGACAATCGCCATTACCTTGCTGCGAAGCGTGGGCTGGCTGGGAAGGGCGGGTATGCCATGGCGGCCAGGGCGGGCTTCGGGTATGGCACTGCCTTCCCCGGAATCACAAATTCCCGGAGAGTTTCACACCCGTCTGGCGCTGATCCCGCTGCATGCCGGTGAAAACGCAGACTTCTGGCAGCAGGTTGAACAGTGGCGTACGCCAATAGCTGGCTGGCTTGACTCTGGCTGGGCACGTTTTAAAACCAACCCGCATCAGCGTCAGTTTCCATCGAGCTATAGCCTGCTGCGCTGGGATACGCCGCTGCACTTCAGCACCCTGAAAAAAGCGCAGAGTGAAGAGGCGCTTATCCTGCGCGGCTGGAACCCCGGCTCGCAACCACAGACCAGCCCCGTTCCTGAAATGGAGGCCACCATCAGGGAAGTCACCCTGGCAGAGCGTCCGGTCGCTGAGTCGCAGTCCAGCGTTGCGGTTTGTGCGCCGGTTTCGTGGCACATCACCCCACCGGCCAGAGGATAATCTCATGTTGAAAATTTCTTTTACCTGCCCGCTGGAGAATGGCCTGCATGCCAGACCTGCCAGTGCCCTTGAACAGCGTATTAATGAATTTAGCGCATCGGCGCAGATCGTGAATTTGCGTAATCAGCGTAAGGCCGATGCGCGCAGCGTGCTGGCGATGATTGGCACCGATATCCTGTATCAGGACCCCTGTGAATTATGGCTGGAAGGGGAGGATGAAACGCTTGCACATCAGACTTTATCCCGGTTTATCCGCGAAGAGTTTGCTGCCTGCGATGAGCCTGCCGCCAGCATCGCTCCTCAAACCTCCAGTCCGCTACCGGTCTATCTGGCACAGACGACAGCACAAATTCTGCGCGGCAATGGTGTCAGTCTGGGTATGGCGCAAGGTATCGCGGTACATATGGGGGCGCTGGATCTGTTGCATCTGGCTGAGCAGGAAGAGGCCACGGTTTATGCTGTGCGCTATCAGCAAATACATGCGGCATTGCAGCAGGTTCGTCATCAGCTTCATGAGGAGTGGCGACTGGCAAAAGGTGACGCCGCCTCAGTGCTACAGGCTCATATCAAACTACTGGCAGATAGCTTGATGGAAGAGACATTACTCGCAGATCGCCCGGCGCGTAATGCCCTGGAATCGCTGGCGCTGGCGCTGGATGAGTTGAGCCTGCCTTTACGCGAAAGTCGCAGCGCCTACTTACAGCAGCGGGTGCTGGATTTACAGGATTTAGGTCTGCGTCTTGCTGCCCATCTCACCGCCCAGCCCCTGATGTCACAAACTCAGTTGCAGCAGGATAGCGTGGTGGTGAGTTCGGTTCCGCTTACGCCGGGCCAGTTTCTGGCACTGCGTGGCCCTTATCTCAAAG
>Ga0308165_1003812_pt1 | contig 15695 bp, 11 predicted proteins | sample PhyWR2_FD_201032 | JGI IMG/M metagenome (GOLD analysis project Ga0308165, IMG submission 201032) | Phyllosphere microbial communities from UC Gill Tract Community Farm, Albany, California, United States - DLSLW.R2 | ecosystem: Host-associated > Plants > Phyllosphere > Unclassified | place: USA...
CAGCGGCAAAGGCTAGCCTGCCATGCCGCCGACCGCCTCGCTGTCCAGGAAGCTGATCCGCATCGGCGCCAGCCTTTTGCTGCTGGCGCTGGTGTCCATCGGGCTGACCCTGTGGGTGACCTGGCAGCTCGAAGGCGGCGCGGCCGCAGTGAACGAAGCCGGGCGCATGCGCATGCAGACCTGGCGGCTGACCAGCGCGGTGTATTCGGGCATGGCGCAGCCCGAGCTAAAGCAGCTGGTCGGCAAGTTTGACGAGAGCCTGGCGGTGCTGCGCCAGGGCGATGCCTCGCGGCCGCTGTTCGTGCCCTGGGACAATCAGGTGCGCAAACAGTTCTCCGCCGTCGAGTCGCTCTGGCGCGTGCAGCGCCGGCAGTGGCTGAGCGCGGAGGTGCAGCCCATTGACGCTTCGCTGCGCACTGCCGGCGACTTTGTCGAGGCGATCGACCGCTTCGTGTTGGCCATCGAGCAGCACCTGTCGCGCCTGACCGCCATCCTGAACCTGTTCCAGTTTGCCATGATGGCGCTGGCCATCGGCGGCGCGGTGGTCATGCTCTACACCGGCTACCTGTACGTGATCAGCCCCTTGAGCCGGCTGCGGCTCGGCCTGGGCAGGGTGGAGTCCGGAGAATTCGCCACGCGCATCGATGTCGATACCGAGGACGAGTTCGGCCAGGTGGCTGCCGGCTTCAACCGCATGGCCGGCACGCTGGAGTCAATGTACAAGGGACTCGAATCGCAGGTCGAGGCCAAGACGCGGCATATCGAGGCCCAGCGCATGCGGCTGGAGGCGCTCTACGGAGTCAACACATTCCTCGCCCAGGCCGGCAGCATCGACGAGCTCGCGCGCGGCTTTGCCCAGCGCGTGCGCACGCTGATGAAGGCCGACGCGGGCACCGTGCGCTGGTCCGATGATGCCAACGAGCGCTACCTGATGCTGGCCTCGGACTGCTTTCCGCAGGACATGCTGGAGGAGGAGCGAACCTTGCTGGCCGGCGCCTGCGCCTGCGGCAACCTCAAGCCCGAGTCGCGCACCCGCGTCATCCCGATCCTCAGCCATGAGCAGATGCCGGTGCGGCACTGCGCCAAGGTCGGCTACGAGAGCGTGATCAGCGTACCGATCCGGCTGCAGCAGCGGCTGCTGGGCGAGTTCAACCTGTTTTTCCGCAGCCCCGTCACGCTCAGCGTCGATGAGACCGAGCTGCTCGACGCGCTGTCCAGCCACCTGGCCAGCGCGCTCGAAGGGCTGCGCGCCGAGGCGCTGGCGCGCGAGGCGGCGGTGGGCGAAGAGCGCGCCCTGCTGGCGCGCGAGCTGCACGACTCGATCGCGCAGTCGCTGGTGTTTCTCAAGATCCAGGTGCAGCTGCTGCGCAGCGCCTCGCAAAAGGGCCAGGCCGCGCAGATGAACCAGGCGCTGGACGAGCTGGACAACGGCCTGCGCGAGAGCATCGGCGATGTGCGCGAGCTGCTGGTGCATTTTCGCACCCGCACCAACACCGACGACATCGAGCAGGCGCTGCAGGAGACGCTGCAGAAGTTTCGCCACCAGACCGGCCTGGCCGCGCAGCTGAAAGTGCAGGGCGACGGCCTGCCGCTGCCGCCCGATGTACAGGTGCAGGTGCTGCATGTGCTGCAGGAGGCGCTGTCCAACGTGCGCAAGCATGCCGGTGCCACGCAGGTCGATGTCGAGATGCTCAAGGGCGAGCACTGGCGTTTTCTGGTCCGGGACAATGGCGTGGGCTTTGACGCCGCCCAGAGCCGAGGCCAGACGCATGTGGGCATGAACATCATGCGCGAGCGTGCCGGCGGCATCGGTGCCCATGTCGAAGTCACCTCCAAGCCGGGACAGGGCACCACCACCGTGCTGACGCTGCCCGCGCATCCGGTGGCCAGGGGCGGTGGCGCGGCGCCCGGCGCGGTTGCGCCAAGCGCCTGGGCCGGGCTGGCATGAGCGGGCGCAAGGCCGGCATGGCGGCCGCCAGATTTGAATGAATAATGCCGTTTGCGCAGGTAGCATATGCGCATGCAGCTATCTATTTAATAGCAAAATTTTCCATTGCGGCGCATGCCGCAGACCGTTCACCCTTAGCCAAAGGCGCCGCCATGACTTTGATCCGTTTGCTGGTCGTCGATGACCACACGCTGTTTCGCCGGGGGCTGATGGCCCTGCTGTCGCAGGACGAGCGCTTCGAGATTGCTGGCCAGGCCGGCGACATCGGCGAGGCGCTGCGCTGCGTTCAGCAGCACCGCCCCGACCTGGTGCTGCTGGACAACCACCTGCCCGGCGTGCTGGGCGTCGATGGCATTGCCACGCTCAAGGCGGCCGCGCCCGGTATCCGCATCCTGATGCTGACCATGAGCGAGAACGAGAACGACCTGGCCGCCGCGCTCAAGGCCGGCGCCGACGGCTACCTGCTCAAGTCCGTCGAGCTGGACCACCTGTCCGAGTACATCCTGCAGGTGCTGGCCGGCGAGTCGGTCATCAGTCCGGAGATGATGACCAAGCTGGTGACTGCCTTTCGCGGCAAGGCGCCAGCGCCTGCCGCGCTGGCCGGGATGGTGCCCAGCGGCACGGCGCCGGGCGATGCGCCCGCCGCGCCGGCTGCACGCGACAACTCGGGCATGGCGCTGCTCTCGGCCCGCGAGCGCGACGTGCTGCAGCTGATCGCCCAGGGCGACAGCAACAAGCTCATCGCCCGCAAGCTCGACATTGCCGAAACCACCGTCAAGATCCACGTCCAGCACATCCTGCGCAAGCTGCAGCTGACGTCGCGCGTGCAGGCGGCGGTGTATGCCGCCAGCCGCGAGCTGGGCTGATGGGCGTGCAGATGCCGGGCCGCGCTGTCAGGCGAACAGCCACCGCTGCACAAGGCGCGTGTAGCGCGGCATGACCACATAGACCATCAGAAAGACCACCACCGCCGTGACCACGAGCGTGGTGAAGGCCAGGCCCGATGAAAGCCCGACGGCTCGCAGCGCGGGCGACACCACCTGCGGCACCCCAAGCGCCAGCGGGTAGATGGCCGACCATGTGACGAGGTACTGCTTCCAGCGCACCGGTACCTTGGCTTTGGCTGCGGCGGGCGTAAACCAGAAGTCCAGGCCGCTGCTGACATGGAAATCGTCTGCCCCGGCAAGCAGCGGCTGAGCCTTGTCGATGAGGCGCTTGCGCTCGCCCGACGCCATCCAGTGCTTCAGATGCTCCGCCGTGTCGAACCGGATGATGACCGTGTAGGTTTGCGTGACGCCCGCAATCGGGCGCACGATGTGCCAGTCCAGATGACCAGGCGAGGCTTTGCACAGCGGGGCGATCTCATCGAGCCAGCGCTCGTACTGGGCGTGCCTGTCGCTGCGGACGCGGTGGGTGATGACGACGGCGGCGCCGGCGTCTTTAGGAGGCACTGGATGGTTCAACGAGAAAACTCCCTGGGTTGGCGGCAAGCCGGCCTTGGGCGCGGCCTGAGAAATGCGCGCCTGACGAACGGCCAAGCCGCTCCGATGCAGCGCCGGATGAGGCTGTTTCAAGCTTGGGCTCCTCATCCTCCTTGAGGGCGATTTTGTATCACCGCCGCAAGTCCGGCGCAAACGCTCGCTGCCCCAGCCATTGGGTCGCCCCCGCCCTTTGGCGCCAGGCCGCAGCCCGGCCATAGTTCCTTCGAACTACCCCGCCTGGCGCGGCCATCGTTCTTCTGCCGCGCTTGCATAGCCCAACGGTGGATACCGCTCGGGGCGGAAAAAACCGACAGTCATGCCATGTCTCCTCGAGAAAAAAACATGGCCTCCGAACTGAACAATTCAAGAAAAGCATGGTCGGTGCTCATCGTCAGCACACTCGCCTTCACCGTCTGCTTCATGGTCTGGATGATGTTCGGCGTCATCGGCATCCCGATCAAGAAGATGCTGAACCTCAACGCCACGCAATTCGGCCTGCTCACGGCCATGCCGGTGCTCACCGGTTCGCTGATCCGCGTGCCGCTGGGCATCTGGACCGACAAGTTCGGCGGGCGCATCGTCATGGCCACGCTGATGGCGATCACCGTGCCGGCCATCTGGATGATGGGCTACGCCACCCAGTACTGGCATTTCATCACCATCGGCCTGTTCGTCGGTCTGGCCGGCGGCTCGTTTTCCGTCGGCACGCCGTATGTGGCGCGCTGGTTTCCCAAGAGCCGCCAGGGCACGGCCATGGGCGTGTATGGCGCGGGCAACTCGGGCGCGGCGGTCAACAAATTCGTCGCGCCGGTGATCCTGGTGGCCTTTGGCTGGGCCATGGTGCCGCAGGTGTATGCGGCCATCATGCTCGGCACGCTGGTGCTGTTCTGGATGTTCAGCTACAGCAACCCCGCGCATCTGGTGCCCAGCAAAGTCACCTTCGCCGAACAGCTCAAGGCGCTGAAAGACCCGAAAGTGCTCAAGTACTGCCAGTACTACAGCATCGTGTTCGGCGGCTACGTGGCCCTGTCGCTGTGGATGGTGCAGTACTACGTCGGCGAATACGGACTGGACATCCGCACCGCCGCGCTGCTGGCGGCCTGCTTCTCGCTGCCCGGTGGCGTGCTGCGCGCCGTGGGCGGCGTGCTGTCGGATAAATACGGCGCGCACAGCGTGACCTGGTGGGTGATGTGGGTCAGCTGGGTCTGCCTGTTCCTGTTGTCCTATCCGCAAATGGACTTCACGCTGCTGACCGTCAACGGCCCGGCGACCTTTCACCTGGGCCTGAACATCTACGCATTCACCGGCCTGATGGGCGTGCTGGGCGTGGCCTTTGCCTTTGGCAAGGCCAGCGTCTTCAAGTACATCAGCAACGACTACTCGCACAACATCGGCGCCATCAGCGGCATCGTCGGCCTGGCCGGCGGCCTGGGCGGCTTCGTGCTGCCCATCCTGTTCGGCGCGCTGATGGACCTCACGGGCATCCGCTCCAGCGCCTTCATGCTGATGTATGGCGTGGTCTGGGTCTCGCTCATCTGGATGTACTGGACCGAGGTGCGCCGCACCGACGTCATGGGCCGGCAGGCGGCAGGCGCCGCCGCCTGAGCCGCCACCTCTTACCCGTTTTACTGGAACCACACCATGAACACGAAAACTGCCTCTGCCGCAGGAACGGCGGTCCTGCCGTCCGGCCATGACTCGGGCGCCGACATTGCCGACTGGCGCCCCGAGGACACGCGCTTCTGGGAAAACACCGGCAAGCGCATCGCCTACCGCAACCTGTGGATTTCGATTCCGGCGCTGCTGTGCGGCTTTGCCGTCTGGGGCATGTGGGGCATCATCACGGTGCAGATGCTCAACCTGGGCTTTCCGTTCACCCAGGCCGAGCTGTTCACGCTGACCGCCATCGCCGGCATCTCCGGCGCCACCATGCGCATTCCGGCCTCGTTCCTGATCCGCCTGGCCGGCGGGCGCAACACCATCTTCCTGACCACCGCGATGCTGCTGGCGCCAGCGATCGGCACCGGCATGGCCTTGCAGCACCCTGAATGGCCGCTGTGGGTGTTCCAGCTCATGGCGCTGTGGTCGGGCGTGGGCGGCGGCAACTTCGCCAGCTCCATGTCCAACATCAGCACCTTCTTTCCCAAGCGCCTGCAGGGCACGGCGCTGGGCCTGAACGCCGGGCTGGGCAACTTCGGCGTCACGACCATGCAGATCGTCATCCCGCTGGTGATGACCGTCGGCCTCTTCGGCGCCTTCGGCGGCGAATCCCGGGTGCTGGTGAAAGACAGCGGCTGGATTCTGGGCAAGATCGTCGCCGGCACGCCGACCTGGATTCAAAACGCCGGGTTTGCCTGGGTGCTGTCGCTGGTGCCGCTGAGCGTTCTGTGCTGGTTCGGCATGAGCAACCTCAAGACCGTCTCGCCCGACACGGGCGGCACCCTGGCCGCGTTCGCCAAGGTGACGTACCTGTACACGCTGGCGTTCGTGCCCTCGATTTTCATGCTCTACCTGTACCTGCCCGCGCCGACCGGCCTGGGCCTGCTCAACATGTGGGTCGCCATTCCGCTGGACATCGTGTGCGCCCTGGCGGTGATGCGGCTGGCGGCCTTCGGCACGATGAAGGAGAACGTGGCCAAGCAGTTCGCCATCTTTAGCAACAAGCACACCTGGTCGATGACGGTGCTTTACATCGTGACCTTCGGCTCCTTCATCGGCTTTTCGATGGCCTTGCCGCTGGCGATCACCGTGATCTTCGGTTTTCAGCACATCCCTGATGCGGCCGGCGTCATGCAGCACGCGCTGAAGAACCCGAACGCGCCCTCGGCCCTGACGTATGCCTGGATCGGCCCCTTCGTCGGCGCTGCGGCACGGCCCATCGGCGGCTGGATTTCGGACAAGGTGGGCGGCTCCATCGTGACGCAGTGGATTTCGGCCGCGATGGTTGCGGCTTCCGCCGCCGTGGGCTACGTCATGCTGCAGGCCTACCAGTCGGCCACGCCCGAACAGTACTTCATGCCCTTCATGCTGCTGTTCGTCGCCCTGTTCCTGGCCAGCGGCATCGGCAACGGCTCGACCTTTCGCAGCATCGGCTTCATCTTCGACCGCCAGCAGGCCGGCCCGGTGCTGGGCTGGACTTCGGCCGTGGCCGCCTACGGCGCATTCATCGCCCCGGTGGTGATCGGCGCGCAGATCAAGTCCGGCACGCCGCAAAACGCCATGTACGGCTTTGCAGTGTTCTACGCCCTGTGCCTGGTGCTGAACTGGTGGTTCTACCTGCGCGCTGGCGCAGAGATCAAGAACCCCTGAACCCCTGCACAGCCTGATTTTTAAAGAATCCCTGACTTACCGGAGACCTCAATGAGTCATTTTCTCGACCGCCTCAGCCACTTTTCCAATCCACGGGAAGCGTTCTCGGGCGATCACGGCGTTACCACCGCCGAAGACCGCACCTGGGAAGACGCCTACCGCAACCGCTGGGCGCATGACAAGACGGTGCGCAGCACGCACGGTGTGAACTGCACGGGTTCGTGCTCCTGGAAGATCTACGTCAAGGGCGGCATCGTCACCTGGGAAACCCAGCAGACCGACTACCCGCGCACCCGCTGGGACATGCCCAACCACGAGCCGCGCGGCTGCGCGCGCGGTGCGAGCTACAGCTGGTACCTGTACAGCGCCAACCGGGTGAAGTACCCGATGATCCGTGCCCGGCTGCTCAAGCACTGGCGCGATGCGCGCCTGACGATGCAGCCGGTCGAGGCCTGGGCTGCCGTGGTGCAGGACGAGGCCAAGCGGCGCGACTACCAGAGCGTGCGCGGCCTGGGCGGCTTTGTGCGCTCGACCTGGGACGAGGTGAACGAGCTCATCGCCGCGTCCAACGTGTACACCATTAAGAAGCACGGCGCCGACCGCATCATCGGCTTCTCGCCGATTCCGGCGATGTCGATGGTCAGCTACGCCGCCGGCTCGCGCTACCTGTCGCTCATCGGCGGCGTGTGCATGAGCTTTTACGACTGGTATTGCGACCTGCCTCCAAGCAGCCCGCAAGTCTGGGGCGAGCAGACCGACGTGCCCGAGTCGGCCGACTGGTACAACTCCAGCTTCATCATCGCCTGGGGCTCGAACGTGCCGCAAACGCGCACACCCGACGCCCACTTCTTCACCGAAGTGCGCTACAAGGGCTGCAAGACCGTCGCCATCACGCCCGATTACTCCGAAGTCGCCAAGCTGTCGGATTTGTGGATGCACCCCAAGCAGGGGACGGACGCGGCCGTCGCCATGGCGATGGGCCATGTGATTCTGAAGGACTTCTATTTCGGCGGCAACGGCCAGCCGCGCTCGGCCTACTTCGACGACTACGCCCGGCGCTACACCGACTTGCCGATGCTGGTCATGCTGAAAGAAAAAACGCTGGAAAACGGCCAGACCGTCATGGTGCCGGACCGCTACGTGCGGGCGTCTGACTTCAACGGCAACCTGGGCCAGGACAACAACCCCGACTGGAAGACGGTGGCTTTCGATGTCGGTGGCAAGGTCGTGCTGCCCAACGGCGCCATCGGTTTCCGCTGGGGACCGGACGGCCGCGCCGACGAGGGCCAGTGGAACCTGGAGTCCAAGGAAGCGCGCCACGGCCAGGACGTGAGCCTGAAGCTCTCGGTGATGGAAGGCAACGACGCGCCTGACAGCGCATCGGTGGGTTTTCCGTATTTCGGCGGCATTCACCACGAGCATTTCCCGAACAATGCGCAAAGCGACGTGCTGGTTCGCACGGTGCCGGTGCAGCGCATCGCGCTGGGCAAGGCGGGCGAGGAGCGTTCGGCGCTGGTCGCCACGGTGTTCGATCTACAGGCGGCGCAGTACGGCATCGCCCGCGGCCTGCCCGGCGAGCTCGCCGCTGGCGACTTCAACGACAACACCCCTTACACCCCGGCCTGGCAGGAGCAGATCACCGGCGTGCCGCGCGACCAGATCATCACCGTGGCGCGCCAGTTCGCCGAGAACGCCGACAAGACCCAGGGCAAGTCGATGGTCATCATCGGCGCGGGCATGAACCACTGGTATCACAGCGACATGAACTATCGCGCCGTCATCAACATGCTGATGATGTGCGGGTGCATCGGGAAAAGCGGCGGCGGCTGGTCGCACTACGTGGGCCAGGAAAAGCTGCGCCCGCAGACCGGCTGGACGCCGCTGGCCTTCGCCCTCGACTGGATCCGTCCGCCCCGGCAGATGAATTCGACCAGCTTCTTCTACGCCCACACCGACCAGTGGCGCTACGAAAAGCTCGGCGTCGATGAGGTGCTTTCGCCGCTGGCCGACAAGAAGCTGTACGGCGGCAGCATGATCGACTACAACGTGCGCGCCGAGCGCATGGGCTGGCTGCCCAGCGCGCCGCAGCTGCAGACCAACCCGATGCGGGTGGTGCGCGACGCGCAGGCCGCCGGGCTCGATCCGAAAGACTATGCTGTCAAGGCGCTCAAGGACGGCTCGCTGAAACTGAGCTGCGAAGACCCGGACCATCCGGCCAACTGGCCGCGCAACATGTTCGTCTGGCGCTCCAACATCATCGGCTCGTCGGGCAAGGGCCACGAGTATTTCCTCAAGCACCTGCTGGGCACCGACAACGGCGTGCAGGGCAAGGACTTGGGGACCGAAGAAGCCAAGCCCGAGGAAGTCGTCTGGCACGACAAGGCGCCCGAAGGCAAGCTGGACCTGCTGGTCACGCTCGATTTCCGCATGAGCACGACCTGCCTGTATTCGGACATCGTGCTGCCGACCGCCACCTGGTACGAAAAGAACGACCTGAACACCAGCGACATGCACCCCTTCATCCACCCGCTTTCGACGGCGGTGGACCCTGTGTGGCAGTCCAAGAGCGACTGGGACATCTACAAGGGCTTTGCCAAGAAGTTCAGCGAGCTGTGCGACGGCTACCTGGGCGTGGAAAAGGAAATGGTCCTGACCCCGGTGATGCACGACACGCCGGGCGAGTTGGCCCAGCCGTTCGAGGTCAAGGACTGGAAGCGCGGCGAGTGCGAGCTGATTCCGGGCAAGACCGCGCCGCAGATGCAGGTCGTCGAGCGCGACTACCCGAACGTGTACAAGCGCTTCACGGCCGTCGGCCCGCTGCTCAACAAGATCGGCAACGGCGGCAAGGGCATTTCGTGGAACACGCAAATTGAAGTCACCCAGCTCGGCCAGTTGAACGGCCTGGTGAGCGAGCCTGGCGTGACGCAAGGCATGCCGCGCATCAACACCGACATCGACGCCTGCGAAATGGTGCTGCAACTCGCCCCTGAGACCAACGGCCACGTTGCCGTGAAGGCCTGGGAAGCGCTGGGCAAGCAGACCGGGCGCGACCACACGCATCTGGCGCTGCACCGCGAGGACGAAAAAATCCGTTTCCGCGACATCCAGGCGCAGCCGCGCAAGATCATCAGCTCGCCGACCTGGAGCGGGATTGAATCGGAAACCGTGTCGTACAACGCCGGCTACACCAACGTGCATGAATACATCCCATGGCGCACGCTCACGGGCCGCCAGCAGTTCTACCAGGACCATCCGTGGATGCTGGCCTTCGGCGAGGGCTTTGCCAGCTACCGTCCGCCGGTCAACCTGAAGGCGACCGCTGGCGTGCATGGCATCCGTTCGAACGGCCATGCCGAAATCCTGCTGAACTTCATCACGCCGCACCAGAAATGGGGCATCCACTCGACCTACAGCGACAACCTCCTGATGCTCACCCTGAGCCGGGGCGGACCGATCATCTGGCTGAGCGAGGAAGACGCGAAAAAGATCGGCGTCGAGGACAACGACTGGATCGAGGCCTACAACGTCAACGGCGCGATTTCCGCGCGCGCGGTGGTCAGCCAGCGCGTCAACCCCGGCATGGTGCTGATGTACCACGCGCAGGAAAAGATCGTGAACACGCCCGGCTCGGAAATCACCGGCCAGCGCGGCGGCATCCACAACTCGGTCACCCGCGTGGTGCTCAAGCCGACGCACATGATCGGCGGCTATGCGCAGCTGAGCTATGGCTTCAACTACTACGGAACCATCGGCACCAACCGCGACGAATTCGTCGTGGTGCGCAAGATGGACAAGATCGACTGGCTCGACACGCCCACGGACGACGAATACGTTGCGGCCGTGCGAAAAATGGGACAAATGGGAGCAGCAGCATGAAAGTACGCGCACAAATCGGCATGGTGCTCAACCTGGACAAGTGCATCGGTTGCCACACTTGTTCGGTCACCTGCAAGAACGTCTGGACCAGCCGCCCCGGCATGGAATACGCCTGGTTCAACAACGTCGAGACCAAGCCCGGCATCGGCTACCCCAAGGAATGGGAAAACCAGGACAAGTGGAACGGCGGCTGGACGCGCAACGCCGACGGCTCCATCGAGCCGCGCCAGGGCGGCAAGTGGAAGATGCTGATGCGCCTGTTCGCCAACCCGAACATGCCGCAGATTGACGACTACTACGAGCCGTTCACCTTCGACTATGCGCACCTGCAGGCCGCGCCCGAGATGAAGGCCGCGCCCACGGCCCGCCCGCGCAGCCTGATCACCGGCCAGCGCATGGAAAAGATCGAATGGGGTCCGAACTGGGAAGAAATCCTGGGCGGCGAGTTCTCCAAGCGCAGCAAGGATGCGAATCTGGACAACTTTGACCAAGTGCAAAAAGACATGGTCGGCCAGTTCGAAAACACCTTCATGATGTATTTGCCGCGCCTGTGCGAGCACTGCCTGAACCCGGCCTGCGTCGCCTCGTGCCCGTCGGGCTCGATCTACAAGCGGGAAGAAGACGGCATCGTGCTGATCGACCAGGACAAGTGCCGGGGCTGGCGCATGTGCGTCTCGGGTTGCCCCTACAAAAAGATCTACTACAACTGGAAGAGCGGCAAGGCCGAGAAGTGCACCTTCTGCTATCCGCGCATCGAGGCCGGACAGCCGACCGTGTGCAGCGAAACCTGCGTCGGCCGCATCCGCTACCTCGGCGTGATCCTGTATGACGCCGACCGCATCCAGGAAGCGGCCAGCGTGCCGGACGAGAAAGACCTGTACCAGGCCCAGCTCGACATCTTCCTCGACCCGAACGACCCGGCGGTGATCAAGCAGGCCCGCCTGGACGGCATTCCCGAAGCCTGGCTCGAAGGCGCCCGCAAGAGCCCGGTGTACAAGATGGCCGTCGAGTGGAAGGTGGCGCTGCCGCTGCACCCCGAATACCGCACGCTGCCCATGGTCTGGTACGTGCCGCCGCTCTCGCCGATCACCTCGGCCGCCAACGCCGGCCAGATCGGCATCAACGGCGAGCTGCCCGACATTGCCCAGATGCGCATTCCGGTGCAGTACCTGGCCAATTTGCTGACGGCCGGCGACACCGAGCCGGTGATCCGCGCGCTCAAGCGCATGCTGGCCATGCGCGCCTACCAGCGCAGCAAGCATGTGGACAACGAGCAGAACCTGGCCGTGCTCAAGCAGGCCGGGCTGACGGTGGCCGAGGTCGAGGAGATGTACCACATCATGGCCATTGCCAACTACGAAGACCGCTTCGTCATTCCGACCAGCCACCGCGAATACGCCGAGAACGCCTTTGACATGCGCGGCGGCTGCGGCTTCAGCTTCGGCAACGGCTGCTCCGACGGCGCCAGCGACGTCAGCATTTTTGGCGGCAGCAAGAAACGCACGATTCCCATCAAGGTAGAGGTCTGAAGCCATGGCACTGTTCAACACCCTTCCCAAGGCGACCGTGAGCCTGCGCGTGCTGGCCCGCCTGCTTGGCTACCCGGACGCCGAGCTGCGCAGCCACCTGGCCGACATGCGCGGCGCGCTGCATCAGGAAAAGGCATTGGTGCCGCAGCGCCTGGCCGAACTCGACGCGCTGATCGAACTGCTCCAGCGCAAGGAAGCGCTGGAGGTCGAGTCCGACTATGTCGAACTTTTCGACCGGGGCCGCGCCACCTCGCTGCACCTGTTCGAGCATGTGCATGGCGACTCGCGCGAGCGCGGCCCGGCCATGATCGACCTGGCGCAGACCTACGAGAAGGCCGGCATGTACCTGGCCGAAGGCGAACTGCCCGACTTCCTGCCGGTGGTGCTCGAATTCACCTCCACCCAGCCGCCGCGCGAGGCGCGCGAGTTCCTGGCCGAGATGGCGCACATCTTCAACGCCATCTTTGCCGCCCTGCAGCAGCGCGGCACCGCTTACGCCTGCGTGCTGGGCGCCTTGCTCGAACTGGCCGGCGAGAAGGCATCGCCGGTCGAAATCGCCGTCGAAGAATCCATCGACGCCATCTGGCAGGAGCCGGTCGTCTTTGACGGCTGCTCCTCCAAGGGCCAGGCCAGGCCCGAGCAGCCGCAACCCATCCATATCGTGCCAAACCCTTCACGCAAGGCACGCCCCACGTCAGGAGCGCAAGCATGACCACGCTGAACGATTTTCTATTTGGCATTTATCCCTATATCTGCCTGGCGGTGTTCCTGGTGGGCAGCCTGATCCGCTTCGACCGCGACCAGTACACCTGGAAGAGCGACTCCTCGCAGCTGCTGCGCGCCGGCCAGCTGCGCTGGGGCAGCAACCTGTTTCATGTGGGCGTGCTGTTCCTGTTCTTCGGCCACACCTTCGGCATGCTCACGCCGCACTTCTTGTACGAGTCCTTCATCAGCGCTGGCGCCAAGCAGCTGGTGGCGATGATTTCGGGCGGGTTGTTCGGGCTGCTGGGCTTCATCGGCGTGACCATCCTGCTGCACCGACGCCTGTCGGACGAGCGCATCCGCATCAACTCCAAGACCAGCGACATCGTGCTGCTGGTGCTGCTGTGGCTGCAGCTGGCGCTGGGGCTGGCAACGATTCCGCTGTCGGCGCAGCACCTGGACGGCAGCATGATGATGCGGCTAGCCGGCTGGGCGCAGCACATCGTGACCTTGCAGGCCGGCGCGCCCGAGATGCTGGCCGAAGCAGGCCTGGTCTTCAAGCTGCACATGTTCCTGGGCATGTCGATTTTCCTGATCTTCCCGTTCACCCGGCTGGTGCATGTGTGGAGCGGCTTTGCCTCGGTGGGCTACGTGCTGCGCCCTTACCAGGTGGTGCGCAGCCGCCGCCTGCTGGGCCAGGCGCAGCCCCGCGCGCAGCATACCGCCGGCGCATCGCGCAGGCCGCAGCCAGTGGCTGTGCCGCAGGCCGGTCCCCAGGTGGCGCATGCGTCCATCGTGAAAACCCAAGGTAACCTTTCATGACGTCTCCAACTTCCACGGTCACCGGCTGCGGCAGCAGCGCCTGCCAGTGCGCCAACACCCCCGAGCAGGCCAGCGCGGCCACGGCCTGCATCAACGGCATTGAACTGCATCCGCCCGGCCAGCGCCCCGATGCCGACCTGCTGCGCGAAATGGCCTACACCGAACTGCTGCGCCAGCAGGCCGTGGCCAAGGGCCTGCTGCCGCGCCACGCCGGCCTGCGGGCGCCCGAACTGGGCGAGGCCGAGCGCCAGGCCATCGAGACCATGGTCGATGCCGAGGTGCGCAGCCCCCAGCCGACCGAGGACGAATGCCAGCGCTACTACGAGGCCAACGGGCCGCAGTTCATGGTCGGGCAGGCGCTGCATGTGCGCCACATCCTCTTTGCCGTGACGCCCGGCGTGAACGTGCATGCGCTGACGGTGCATGCCGAAAAGGCGCTGCTCGACCTCACGCGCAAGGACGCGTTGCCAGGCCGCTTTGCCGAGCTGGCCGCCGAGCTGTCCAACTGCCCGACCAGCGCCCAGGGCGGCGACCTGGGCTGGGTCGGGCCGGACGACTGCGCGCCCGAGCTGGCCAACGAGCTGTTCCACCAAAAGCATGCGCAGTGGGGCATGGGCGTGCATCCGCGTCTCATCCACACGCGCTTTGGCTTTCACATCATCGAGGTGCTGGAGCGCCGCGCCGGCAAGCTGCCCGCCTACGGCGAGGTGCGCGAGCGCATTGCCGCGCTGCTGGCCATCCAGTCGCGCGCCAGGGCGCTGCACCAGTACATGAGCCTGCTGATCGGCGAGGCGCAGATCGAAGGCCTGGACCTTGAAGGGGCGGATTCGCCGCTGGTGCAATGAAGCCGGACGCCGCAGCGACGGACGAGCTGCTGCTGCGTCTGCGGCGTTTCAAGTCGGACTACTTTCCGCTGCACCAGCAGCGCTTTCAAGACTTGGTCTCCCAGGGCCAGCATCCCAAGACGCTGTTCATCGGCTGCTCGGACTCGCGCCTGGTGCCCTACCTGCTCACCGGCACCGGGCCGGGCGAGCTGTTCATCGTGCGCAACGTGGGCGCGTTCATTCCGCCCTACGGCGGCTCGCACGGCCTGCACGGCACCACGGCGGCGATCGAGTTCGCGGTGCTCAGCCTGAAGGTCGAGCGCATCGTGGTCTGCGGCCACAGCCAGTGCGGCGGCATCCGCGCCGCCTACGAAGGCGTGCCCGACGAAGCCGTGGCCCTCAAGGCCTGGCTGCGGCTGGTCGATGAAGCCTTGCTGCCGGTGCAGCCCGGCCCCGAGGCACTGCGCCGCACCGAGCAGCGCTCGGTCGTGCTGCAGCTCGAACGCCTGCTCGACTACCCGATGGTGCGCCGCGCCGTGGAGGCCGGCACGCTCACGCTGCACGGCTGGCACTACGTCATCGACGAGGGCGAAATCCACATCTTCGATGCCAGAAAAGGCGACTTCGTGCCGGCTTCGCTGGCCTCGCACTGCGGCACCGGGCCCTACCAGCCGTATGTGGAGCACGACGGGCAGGTGATCGAGGACTGAGCGGGCGGCGGCTGAAAACCGTCCGCCGACCGCTGTCACTCTGGCTTTTCAATGCGCTGAACCTGAAAGCCGCCCTGTCTGGATAGCGGTCCGCACACGGCTGCCGGAATTACAAGAAATCAGGCGCTGGCGCAGGCTGCGCCTGGGCTTTCAGCTATCAATTCAGGAGTAATGGCCGGGTTGAGGCTGGGGCTGGGTCTGGGGCTGGGGCTGGGGCTGGCGCATTCGGGCATTTGCAAGCCGCGCAGGCGCTGGTGCGCCGCGTCCTCGCCATCGACGGGCAGCTGCTGCCGGGCCTTCAGGTAGTGGTCGGTGAACACGTCCAGGTAGGCCTCCAGCACACGCGCCGCCTGCGGCTCGCCCGCCGATTCCAGGCACAGGGCGGCGACCTCCGAGGTGCAGAAATGGCTGTCGCGCTGGGAGCGGCGCAGGCGGTAGCGCGAGAGTTGCTCGCTTTGCAGGCTGAGCACCGGCAGGTGGTCCAGGTACGGGCT
>Ga0308165_1003814_pt1 | contig 15695 bp, 11 predicted proteins | sample PhyWR2_FD_201032 | JGI IMG/M metagenome (GOLD analysis project Ga0308165, IMG submission 201032) | Phyllosphere microbial communities from UC Gill Tract Community Farm, Albany, California, United States - DLSLW.R2 | ecosystem: Host-associated > Plants > Phyllosphere > Unclassified | place: USA...
GTGAACCGTTGGGGCAACGAAGTGTACCATATGAACAACTACCAGAACAACTGGTCTGGAGAAGGTTTGAATGAAGGTACGTACTTCTATCTGTTGAAAGTTAAAAACGCCGACAATTCAGAGTGGGTAGTTTACAAGGGTTGGCTAACATTAATTAGAGAATTCAAGAAGTAATAAAACAGGTTGCATACAAACTATATGAACCACCATAACAAGTTACCGTGAGATGAAGAAGACGATATTTTTAGTAATGGCCTGCCTTTCGTTTTTGTTAAAGCCAGCTATGGCTCAACAAGACGCACAGTTTAGCCAGTACATGTTCAATGGCATTTACATTAATCCGGCCTATGCCGGCTACCGTGAGCAGTTGAACGTACACGCTTTTTACCGAAACCAATGGACCGGGGTAGATGGTGCGCCAAAAACGATATCAGTAGCCGTTGATGCAATAGCCAACGACGGCAATGTTGGCCTTGCGCTGCAAGTGTCTGACGATCGATTAGGCGCTCAGCGAAACGCCGCTGCTTACGGAAACTACGCCTACCGCATTAGGATGAATGAAGATGGAACATCGAGACTGGCCTTCGGGCTTGGTCTTGGCGTTGTGCAGTTGGGGATCGATGGCGCCTTGCTTAACCCAAACAATCCAGAACCGCTTCAGCCGCTTGGCATGCAAACCGTGTTTGCGCCCGATGCCCGTGCAGGTGCCTTCTTTTCGAACGATCGTTTCTATGCCGGCTTCTCGGCAGATAACCTGCTCTCGCAGTTTAAGAACCTATCTAACTTTACCTATATTCCTCAGCCCAAGCCACATTACTATTTAACGGCCGGTATGTTATTGCCATTAAGCACCGATATTTCGTTGAAACCTTCGTTCCTGCTGAAAGATGACAGGGGCGGGCCAACAAGCCTTGATCTTAATGCATTTTTTATCCTTGCTGATAAACTTTGGATTGGAGGATCTTACAGAACAGGCGTAAAGCTTTACGATAAATCTTACTTACAGCGCGACCTTACACAGTTAAACTCTGCCGTTGCGGCCGTGCAGGTATTTCCCAATGAGAACTTTAGGATAGGTTATGCCTACGATTTTTCAATCGGCCCGTTAAAGGGATACAGCGGCGGTACACATGAGATTTCGATCGGTTATTTCTTCAATCGTAGAGATATCAGAATGATGACACCGAGGTATTTTTAATCGCCGCCCTTGCGTTGTTGTTTTCCGTTTAGGGCAATTAACGTATTTGTTTTGCTGTTTTCGTCATACCGATAACTGGTTTTTTGATATATGTCGTAGCGAGACGCTACGACGAGTTAGAGTCGAAAAGAGCTACCAACGACAGAAATAAGAAAGATCGTCATTGCGAGGCACAGCCTGTCCCGATTTCTCGGGGAAGCAATCTCATTTCGTAAATTAGATTGCTTCGGCTCGCACAAACCCGGCCTCGCAATGACGATTCGGTGAAAAACTTGTCATTCCAACTCCTTTGTTTTTTCTAAAACTAATCTCTGAGGATGATTACCTTTTATATTAAGCGACCACTATAACCAAATGAAGTACTTTATTATCGAACTTAGGTTATCAACTTGATATATGTCGTAGCCAGACGCTACCACGAGTTAGAGCTACCAACGACAGAAATAAGAAAGATCGTCATTGCGAGGCACAGCCTGTCCCGATTTCTCGGGGAAGCAATCTCATTTCGTAAATCAGATTGCTTCGGCTCGCACAAACCCGGCCTCGCAATGACGATTCGGTGAAAAACTTGTCATTCCAATTCCTTTGTTTTTTCTACAACTAATCTCTGAGGATGATTACCTTTTATATTAAGCGACCACTATAACCAAAATGAACTACTTTAATTATCGAACTTAGGTTATCAACTTGATATGTGTCGTAGCGAGACGCTACGACGAGTTACGGCATCGCTCAACCATTTACCGACCAGAGATTCACCACAATTTTTGATTAACATTTGCCATTAAAAATTTTTAGTCTATATTTATGCAACCGTTTGCATAACCAGATATTATTCATTTTTATATGTATTTATTAGGCATAGATATTGGCACTTCATCCATCAAGGTTTCAGTAATTGATGCGGCCACGCACGAATGTATCGGGGCTGCACACTATCCCGAAACCGAGGCCGAGATCAAGTCTTCGCAACCGGGGTGGGCGGAGCAAAGCCCCATCGATTGGTGGGAGAACACGCAGAAGGCCATTCGTAAACTCCAGGATAGTGCAGGCATCAATCTGCATGAAATCGCGGCCATAGGAATCGCTTATCAAATGCATGGCTTGGTTTTGGTAGATGAACATCAAAATGTATTGCGGGATAGTATCATTTGGTGCGACAGCAGAGCGGTGGAACTGGGAGACGCAGCCTTTGAATCAATCGGGCGAGAAAAATGCCTCCATAGCCTGCTAAATTCTCCAGGCAACTTTACCGCCTCTAAACTTGCGTGGGTAAAGGAAAATGAACCCGAAATTTATCAGAAAATTTATAAAATGATGTTGCCGGGCGACTTTATTGCCATGAAGCTGACGGGCGAGATTTCAACCAGCATCCCAGCGCTATCAGAAGGTATTTTTTGGGATTTCCGTGCTAATGATGTTTCAAAAGACCTGCTTGATTATTATGGCATTCAGCAATCGCTTATTCCCGAAATCAAACCTTTGTTTTCCGTTCATGGAACCGTTAAGGCCAGCGTTTCTACTCTGCTGGGCTTACCCGAGGGAATTCCCGTAAGCTACAAATCGGGAGATCAGCCCAACAATGCCTTATCGTTAAATGTACTTAAGCCGGGTGAAATTGCTGCTACCGCGGGTACATCGGGTGTAATTTATGGCGTCAGCGAAAAGTTGGCATACGATGAGCAATCGAGGGTAAATACCTTTGCCCATGTAACTTACAGCAACAGCACGCCGCACACCGGGGTATTGCTTTGTATTAATGGCACAGGAAGTATGTACCGTTGGGCAAGGCATAATTTTGCTCCAGATTTGTCGTACAATGCAATTAATAGCCTTTCTGCAACAGCACCAATCGGCAGCAAGGGCCTGATAGTGCTCCCCTTTGGCAATGGCGCCGAGCGCATGCTTGGCAACAAGTTTACCGGAGCCCAGATAAAAGGCATAGACCTTAATCTGCATACGCGGGCCGATATTTTTAGAGCAGTACAAGAGGGCATTGCCTGTGCGTTTCGGTATGGACTCGATATTCTGCGAGAAAACGGCATGCAGGTCAAAGTTATTCGTGCAGGCAGCGCAAATTTGTTTCTAAGCGATGTTTTTGCACAAACCTTTGTCGATTTAACTGGCATTAGCCTCGAGCTTTATCAAAACGACGGCAGCGTGGGCGCCGCTATAGGTGCAGGAATTGGAGCCGGCATGTTCAGCAGCGCAGAAGAGGCTTTTTCGAAACATGAAATCGTGAAGCATTTTCAACCAAAAAATAGCGAAGCTTATGAAGGCATTTATCAGCAGTGGAAAAAAACACTTCAAATTGAACTCAACAACCAGAACTAAAAATATACAACTATGACAAGAGTAACCACAGGAGAAAAAGAATTTTTTAAAGATATTCAACAGATAAAATTTGAAGGACTGGAAAGTGATAATCCATTGGCCTTCAGATGGTATGATGCAGATAAGGTAATCGCCGGGAAAACGATGGCCGAGCACTTTAAGTTTGCCTGTGCCTATTGGCATTCTTTTAACGGCAATGGGAGCGATCCATTTGGCGGGGCAACGCATGTGTTTCCCTGGGATGAAAAAGCAGACGTTATCGAACGGGCAAAAGATAAAATGGATGCAGCGTTTGAGTTTATCACCAAAATGCAGATTCCGTATTATTGTTTCCACGATGTGGATGTGGTAGATTACGGCAACGATGTGGCAGAAAACGAGCGCAGATTACAGGTTTTAACCGATTATGCGAGGCAAAAACAAGCAGAAAGCGGCGTTAAATTACTTTGGGGAACGGCGAACCTGTTCAGCCATAAACGCTATATGAACGGCGCATCGACAAATCCCGATTTTCACGTGTTAACCCATGCAGCCGCTCAGGTAAAAGCTGCTTTAGATGCCACCATTGCACTTGGCGGCGAGAATTATGTTTTTTGGGGTGGAAGAGAGGGCTACATGAGTCTGCTCAACACCAATATGAAACGCGAACAGGAGCATTTGGCCCGTTTTTTACATACAGCAAGAGATTATGCCAGAAAACAGGGCTTTAAAGGAACTTTCTTTATCGAACCAAAACCATGTGAACCATCTAAACACCAATACGATTACGACGCCGCCACCGTTAAAGGCTTTTTGCAACAGTATGATCTGCTTGGCGACTTTAAGCTAAATCTGGAAGTTAACCACGCTACGCTGGCGGGCCATACCTTTCAGCACGAACTGCAGGTAGCTGTTGATAATGGCTTATTAGGCTCAATCGACGCCAATCGCGGCGACTATCAAAACGGCTGGGATACTGATCAGTTTCCGAACGATATAAATGAGTTGACAGAGGCCATGCTCATCATTTTAGAGGGCGGCGGCTTGAAAGGTGGAGGCGTAAACTTCGACGCCAAAATCCGCAGAAATTCGACCGATCCCGCTGACTTGTTTTATGCACATGTTGGCGGTATGGATATTTTCGCCAGAGCACTGATAACAGCAAATGCAATTCTCGAAAAATCGGATTACAAAAAAATCAGGGCCGAAAGATATGCTTCGTTCGATAACGGAAAAGGTGCAGAATTCGAAAAAGGAATGCTGAGTCTCGAAGATCTGCGAAACTATGCCGCCGAAAACGGCGAGCCGGAAGTGAGAAGTGGAAAGCAAGAATATTTGGAGAATTTGATTAACAGATATATCTAATTCGCCGAAACAAAGAGAGTCAAGTTTTCAAAACTTGACTTCTCTTGTTAAAGTTAATATCAGTTTCAACCAAACATTGAAGAAAAAAACCACCATTTACGACATTGCAAACGAACTGGGTGTAACCGTGTCTACAGTTTCGCGGGCCTTGAGTGGTTTCCCCGCAATAAGTAAGGCAACCAGGCAAGCGGTTATAGAGGCTGCAGCGCGATTGAACTACAGCCCCAACAAGCTGGCATCGGCGTTAAAATCGGGTAAGACCTTTATTGTTGGCGTAATTGTGCCTTCTGTTGAAGCGCATTTTTTTGCAACCATTATTCACAACATTGAAGAGGGATTAAAAGATGGTGGTTATCGAATTATTCTTTTTCAATCCAAAGAATCGGTGGCAAACGAAATCAAGGGCATAAAAACGCTGCTCGAAGCCCAGGTAGATGGCATTTTGGCATCCATGTCGTTAGAAACCGATGATATTGCGCATTTTCTGGAAATTGTTGCCCAAAATAAGCCGCTCATCCTTTTCGATCGCGTAAACAAAGAAATTAATGTGCCAACCATTACGCTGAACGATTTTCGTGCCGGTTATATGGCAACTGAGCACCTGATTAAACAAGGATATAAAAACATTGCTTTTGTTACCACCGTACATCAGGTTAAAATATTCAACGATCGGCTAGCCGGCTATAAAGAAGCGCTTACGCAGTATAACCTGTTATTTAATGAGCGGAACATTATTTTAGGCGGCCTATCAATTAACGATGGCCAGTTTGGAGCCAGCCAATTACTCCAAAATTCACCCAAGCCCGATGCCATCATCGCTGGCGACGATTTCACTGCACTCGGCGTAATCAAAGCGCTGCAGCAGGCGGGAGAGTCACTCCCAAAAATAGGCGTAATCGGATTTGCCAACGAAACGTTTTCAGCTTACATTACCCCCAGTTTATCAACCATCGATCAGCATCCATCACAAATAGGAGCCGCCTGCGCCGAAATGTTTCTAAAAATGGCCCGGCAGCAGAATCCGTACGAAAATATCAGCAATGTTGTTATCGAGCCCACAATCATCGCAAGGGAATCTACAGCGCTGCAAGAAAGTTAGTGCGCTGCCTAAAGCTGTTTCTCTTTTAGCTGCTGGCTTGCTTTTTCCCACACAGATTTATCGGGGGGACACATTTCTTTTTTTGCGCCGTCATTCCCGTGCAGGCGGTCCCGAAGCTTCGGGATTAAAGCCTTAGCATTAAGATCCCCCTACCGATAGCTATCGGTAAGCTACCAACATAGACATATGAAAGATCGTCATTGCGAGGCACAGCCTGTCCCGATTTCTCGGGGAAGCAATCTCATTTCGTAAATCAGATTGCTTCAGCTCAGTTTATCTTGAGCGTAGCCGAAAGGCACAAACCCGGCCTCGCAATGACGATTCGGTGAAAAACTTGTGATCCTAACTCCTTTGTTTTTTCAAAAACTGATCTCTGAGGGTGATGACCGTTCGTGTAAGAGCTTATAGAACAGCATGTTACAGAAAAAAAATCAATGGTAGCGCCCGCTGAGCTACCGGGCAGGGAGCCGAAGAACAGACATTTTTTGTTTTATCCTATAGAAAAGGTCTTCAACTGAGTTGTCTTAAGCACCTCCTTTATTCCTCCTTCGAAATTTTACTGCCTTAAAGCATTGTTGCCTCAGTATTCGCTATTGGGAGTACGAACATAAACGATGAGCCCTTGCCGGGTTCACTCTCTACCGAAATCTCCGAACCATGAAGGGTAATAATGGAAGCCACCAAATAAAGCCCGATGCCGAAGCCACTGATAGACCGCGTTTGGTCGGAGTCGATTCTCGCGAACTTGTCGAACAACGTCTTCTGGTGTTCAAGTGCGATGCCAATACCGACATCTGTTACACTAATGGAAAAGTTTTGTCCGGCTTTTTTGCAGGATACCGTGATTTCGCCACCTAAAGGTGAATATTTTTGCGCATTGCTGATGAGGTTGGTGAGCACCAGTCCGATTTTTTCGGCATCGGCAAGAACAAACGCCTCTGTTTCGCCAACATAGCGGAGCTGATGCTTTGAACTGATGATACTTGCATCAGCAATTGATCCATTAATCATTTGTACAAGGTCGAAGCTGCCCAGATTGAGCTTCATTTTTCCCTCTTCCAACCGCGAAACGTTAAGAAAATCCGTAATCATTTTTTCCATTTTCTTGGTTTGCATTTCGGCCTTTGAAAGGGCGTGACCAATAAATTCGTATCCTTGCTGTAACGCCTTGTGCATCGAGATCTGAATATAGGAGCGAAGTGAGGTAAGTGGAGTTTTTAATTCGTGGCTAACAAAACCAATAAACTCATCCTTCTTCTTCTCAATTTCCTTTCGTTCTGAAATGTCCCTTGCTATTTTCGAAAGTCCGACTACATTTCCTTTTCGATCTTTGATTGGCGAAATGGTGAGCGAAACATGAATATACGTACCATCCTTTCTCCTTCTTATGGTTTCAAAGTGATCTACCCTCAGTCCTTTTTTCAATTGCGAAAGTATTTTTGGTTCTTCCTCGCGGCGGTCTTCCGGTATAATCTTCAAAATCGATTCTCCAATCATTTCATCCGCGGCAAAGCCAAATATGCGCACCGCTCCGTCGTTCCAACTTGTTACGATGCTGTTCAGGTCTTTACTTACAATGGCGTCATCAGACGAGGCAATAATTGCGCTCAGTCTTTCGCTCATCACCTCCGCATGTCGTTGCTGAGTAATATCGCGGGCAATTTTAGAAAAGCCAATAATGGCGCCCGTCGAATCGAAAATCGGCGAAATGGTTAGCGACACATCAACCAGCGTTCCGTCTTTTCTTATCCGCTGCGTCTCAAAATGATCTATACGTTTACCGCTTCGCAGTTGTTCGATTATTTTTGGTTCCTCATGGTGCCTTTCCGTCGGGATAAGGTTCAGAATGGAACGGCCGATAATTTCGTTTGCCTGGTGCCCGAAAATTCTTTGCGCAGCGGCGTTCCAACTGGTAATAATTCCATCCAGATTTTTACTGATGATGGCGTCGTCAGAGCTCTCAATAATTGAATTTAGTATGGCGCTTTTCTCCTCGGCAACCCGAAGGGCCAAATTCAGTGTCCGCAACTGTTCGTTATTTAGTTGTAGGTCAACTTCACTTTTCCTTAACGCCGCAATGATTTCTGTGATCTCCTTCGATTCTTTCATAAATTATTAGCACGCTAATATAGAAATTTTTGAGCGCTGTAAAGTTTAAAAATCTGATTAGCTTTTGCAAGCCAAACCCTGCATTTGCCTTAGAGCGGATGCCAGCTTAGTTGTACATTTCTATTTTCGCCAGGCGATAAACAACCTGACTGCTTTTATTGGCTGTTTTAAGGGTAATGATAACATGGTAATAATTTTGTGTTGCCACCAGATTGCTTTTGCTTCCAGGTGGCATATTTACATCAAGATATTGCTTTTCAGCACGCTGATGGCCTATTTGCATCTTATGTAAAAAAAATTTACACCCTTTACATTGTTTTAACCTACGGAGGTTTTACCCACCATCAGATTTGATTTGGTTAAAATTATGGTTACTATTGTTAAGGAAGCGGCCCGCGGGATTTCAGCGTTTCTTAGTCGCATGACAACTTCAAATCCTCATTTGTACCTGGCCGAGCATTCAAGCGAACTATTTTTTATTTTCGATTTACGTGAAGACCGGTTTACTTACATGAACCCTACTTGTCTTTCGTTTTTTAACCTCGAATCAATTAACGTGAAGTCGAGGCTCTTGTTACAGATGATACACACTGACGACCAGGGATATGTACTCTCGAAGCTGAAAGACTGTACCGAGGGTCGGAACGTGGCCGATGTGGAGTGCAGGGTAAGGCGGGGAGAAAATGAACGCTGGTTAAGGATAAATCCGTACCTAAAAGATGAACCGGGCGAAAGCCTGCTAATTGGCCAGGCAGAAGATGTTACCTCTTATAAAGCAAGCGCTGAAGTGCTTCATAGCCATAACAATAAAAAAAATTCCATCCTCAATATCCTGGCGCACGATTTGGCAGGGCCTATTGGTACCATCGGCAATTTATCGAGCCTTTTGGCCAGGGATACCGAAAAATTTAAGGCGCCGATGGTCAATCGCTATATTAAAATGATCAGTAACATTTCTCAAAGCAGCATTAAGCTGATTCATGATTTCCTTGATCACGAATTTCTCGAAAGCGTTGGTGTAACACTGGTTAAAAGAAGAATTGAACTGATTAAAAAGATCAGGTCGACAACTAAGGCCTACTTTGATATGCAAAAAGACCTGCGCATCCAATTCTCTTGCCAGGCAAATAAAGGTCGCATTTATGTAGAGGTTGACGAGGATAAGTTTATGCAGGCAATTAATAACCTCATTTCCAACGCCCTTAAATTTACGCCTGATGGTGGCAAAATCGACATCTTCATCAATGAGAACAAAAGCGGGGTGTTAATCACAATTGCAGATAGCGGAATTGGCATACCAGAAAAATTTCATGCCACGCTTTTTGATAAATTTAGTAATGCCCGGCGAAACGGCCTGAAAGGCGAGCGCTCAACCGGCCTTGGCATGTCTATAGTGAAAACTATTATCGATTGGCATCAGGGAAACATTTGGTTTAAAAGCGAGGAAAACAAAGGAACAACGTTTTATATTCAACTGCCAACCGCGTAAGCAAGCACTCAAAAAACAAATATTGCTTAGCTGAGCGTTAACAGCTTAATGTTGATAGCAATTAGCGAACCGTTACGAAAACTAATGTCAAACGAAACGGCGTCTCCTACATGCGGACTTGCCAGTGAGTCATCACTAAAAAATTTAATGCGCTGATTGTTATTGGTTTTAATGAAGCCAATGCCCACTTTTTTATTGTACGAAAGGATGTGGCCCGTTCTCATCATCATAAAATATAGGGTGTTTAAACGTGATATATTTACCTAGAAGTTGGTAAATATTATGGCGGCAAGGTTAATTAATCAGTCGATTTACTTTCTGATAAAGCTTGACATAATCAAACGGCTTAAATATAATTGCATCTGCAAGGTTGGGTACCTTTATCGCCTGCGACTCGAGCATGGCTGTAATTAAAAGAACGGGGATGTGGCTGGTATGCTTATCGCCCTTTATTTCGTTACAAATCATCCTCCCGTCACCGTTATCCAATAATATATCCATTACAATAAGGTCGGGCTGAAAAGCTTTTATGGCCATTCCAAGTTCGTCGGAGTGACAAATGCTCGCCACATCAAAGGCCTGATCCTCTAACACGGCCTGAATGGCATCGGCATTGCTCCGATCGTCGTCCAAAACAAGAATTTTAGCCATATTATTTTTCTTTTTAATTAACCAATTTAAGCCCTGTTCTTAAATTCCGCTCGGAGGTGGGCAAGTAGTGCCGTTGCAATGCTGGTTTGGCTTAACGCGAATGGTAGGCCCCATATCATCGTAACACTAAATGTTTACTTCAAAGTATGACTGGCGTCTGCTGGCTCCGTATGGTTTTAAACAGAACACAATTTACTAATAAAAAATTGTTTCCGAAAATTTGTATAATAATGGCGTGTTTTATTTGTATTTTGGGTAGTTAACGTGGCGGTTAAATTCAAATACGCAATTCGGGTGCGTAAAAACCACAATGCGCTGCATTACCTATTTATTCAGGTATTTGAAGGTGGTGCTATCTATTTTCAACGTTTCTTCGCTACCACTACCTTTAACAAATTTAGCTGCTACAATGGCCGTTTTGCGCTCGCCCACCCTGGTATTTGATTCGTGTGTGTGAAAAACATATTCGAGCTTTCCCTTTTTGTCGGTAAAAAAATCGCCGTGGCCAGTACCGTTCATTTGCGTTTGTACGCCGCTAAGTATAGGGTTACCGGCATACTTGTTCCAGGGGCCAAAAGGGCTTTTACTCGTTGCATAACCTACCGCGTAATTTGCATTGCGATAATCATTTGCCGAATAGAACAGGTAATATGAGCCATTTCTTTTCAGCACAGTAGGGCCTTCGGTTACTCCCCAGCCTGTTTGCTGGGTATTCTCCCAGGCCTCGGTAGCATGCAGGCACTCTTTTGCAGTTTCTTCGTTAATCGTGGTAAAATCGCTATTCAGTTCGGCTACATATAAACGATTCCCATTAATTAGTCTGACATGATAGAGGTAAATCTTGTCGCCGTCGAAAAATATAAATGGATCGATCATTTTTGTCGGTGCAGCGATCGATTTCTTTACTTTTTGCGTAAAAGGCCCCAGCGGGCTGTCGCTTTCTGCAATGGCAATATTTTCATCGGCCACATACGCCATGTAAAATTTGTTTTTATACACAAAAACCTGCGGCGCCCAAAAACCTCTGGTGCCAAAGGCATCGCCCTTTTTTAAGGCAAGTCCCCCGTCTTTCCAGTTCTTCAGGTTAGGGGAGGAGAAAACCTTAAAGCCACCTTGCCCGGCTGTTTCGCCAGTTCCGTATAGATAGTACGTTTTGTTATGGTAAAAAATTGTTGGGTCGGCCAATCGAATTGGCACCATATTCTGGGCACCAGCTTTTACAGCTAAAACAATGCTCAGAATTAATAGTATGCTAAATGTTTTTCTTGCCATGGTAGATGTGTTATTCATTTGCCGTCGGTTTCAACCGATGTTGTTAAGTAGGAGAAAACTAATAAGCAATGTTACCCTGAGCATTTTGACTACGCTCAATACAGGCTTAGTCGAAGGGCAGATGTTAATAGATTTACCCTATAAAAAAGTCTTCGACTCCGCTCAGACTGACACCCATCATGCTTAACTAAATGACATTGGGTTTCATTTGCCGTCGGTTTCAACCAACGGGTTTGGATTTTAAATTAATGGCAAATCGCTATTCCTTTGCCGTCGGTTTCAACCGACGAAATGATTTAAGACCCAAATTTGCGCACCCTATAAATCAGCGATAGCATAAAATAGCGACCAAGTCGGTTTACCTGCCTGTCGACAATAACATTGTCGAAAACGTCTCTCGAAATACCTGAGTTTTGATCCAGCAAATCGAACCCTTCAATACGAATGGCGGCCATGTTATCTTTCATAAACCTGTATTCAGAATACAGACGAAGCAGCGTTGGATTGCGTACCGAACCGTTATCAAAGCCTGTGTTTATCTGCTTGCTAAAATCGTAGCCCAGGGTAAGATCCTTGAAAAAATAGTTACGCCCCTCAATACCATACTCGAAACGGTTCGATCGCCGATCTGTAAAGGTATCTGTAGAGTAATTGGTCAGGTTTTCAGTGTACGAGGTTTCTATCTCAAAGTTCACAATGTCTTTTAAATCAACCCTAAATTCGAGTTCCTGGCGCCACGATAAGTTTTTTGCCTCAATTCTACTTCCATCGGTAAACGAAATGTTATTGTTCATGCGTCCTGACCCCGAATAACCCAGCGTAAACTTTCGGTCGGCAGAGAACGGCTTGCTGATGTCGTAATCGCCTTGCAGCGTATAAAACCCATCGGTATTGATGTAGCTGGTAAGCTGATTTACCGTCCCAGGAACACGATCTTTCGTAGTTACAATTTTGTTATTTGTACGTTGGTAGCTAAAATTGGCGATAAACACTTTGCCCGCACTCCAGTCGGCCTGCTTGTAATGTGCATTAATGCTGTTGATAAATTCAGGTTTCAGGTTTGGGTTTCCTGTTACCACATTCTGCAGGTTCGAATTATCGGTTATGGGCTGCAGTTGTAAAAACCCCGGTTGGTTGTTGCGGCCCCAATAATTTACGTCGAGCGATTGCTGGTTAGAGAACTTGTATGAGAACCTGCCCGAAGGAATGAAATTAAACGTTCGGTTAACCGTTTGTACGCCAGTGCTGAGGTTTTGCCCACGCAATAAGGCTGGTTGTGCACTTAGCCCAAGTGTATAGTTTAGTTTTTCGCCAATGTACCTGTAATTTAAACCCGCTCTGTTGGTGATGAACTGATAATCGTAAACGTTGCTCAGGTTGGGATTAAAAACCTGGTTGCCACGGTCAACATCATAAGTGTCTTTCGTATTGTTTGTTGCCGACCGGTTCCAGCTGTAATTAAATTCCAGAAACGTTTTTTTCCATAGCGGCTCCATGTACGACGCACCAACATTGAGGTAAAAATTTCGGTTATCCTGATTATTCAACTGGTTTTGCAACAGTGAATCCGTTGAGTTTGTATATTGGTTAATATACTGATTTAGCGCTTGCCTGTAGCTTTCTCCGCTCGAATAGTTGATGTTGCCCCATGTAGTGAAGTTTCGACCTTTTTTAGCGAATTTATGATTGTAAAATATGTTTGTACGCAGGTTGATGTTGTTGGAGGTATTTAGGCTATTGCTTTCGCGCCGGGTTGATAAAGTGTCTTGTGTAATTAATGAAGTGCTCGTATTATCATCGTTATTCTTGTTATAAGAAAAGTTCGGTGAGATTTTCAGGTAATTCATCGTATCGATTTTATACTCAAAATTGCCTCCAAACCAGTGGTTATAGCTGTCGCTTTTCGCATCGCCCCGGGCATCTTCCAAACGGGTTATTGCATTTTGGTTGGCATCTTGTAAAAAGTTCTGCGTGTAGGTGCTGCTAATGGTGTTATTTTTGTTGTTATTGAAATTGTAAGCTGCATCGGCAGAAATCTTACTGTTAAACTCGTTTTTATAGTTTAAGCCTACATCGTTTCTGGTGGTAATGCCATCGCCGCCACCGCCACGCATATTAGCATTGGCAGCAGTTCCGTTAAACGAAATTTGCCGCTCGCCTTTTAAACTATTCCCTCTGATGTTGGTATTATACCGATCGGCATTGCCCAGCCCTGCAGAAGCCCTCGCAAAGTAGCCTTTCTTTTTATCTTCCTCAATGGTGAGGTTTAGTATCTTTTCCGGCTCTCCCGATTTTATACCAGTTAGCTTTGCCTGGTCGCCGTAATCGTCTATAAACTGCAGGTTTTTTATAATTTCGGCAGGCAGGTTCTTAATCGCAGTCGCCACGTCTGTTCCAAAAAAGTCTTTGCCATTAACGCGAATCTTAGTTACAGGTGTTCCCTGGCTGGTTACGTTGCCGTCTTTATCAACCTTAATGCCTGGTAATTTTTTTAATACCTCATCAACAGCATCGCCGTCCCTTACCGGAAACGCCTTCGCATTAAAGCTTACGGTATCTTCGGTTACCTTAATTGGTGGCGTTCCAGAAATGGTAACCGCATCGAGCGTGTTCGATGATGGTTTCAGTTTGATGTCTGTAATATGAAGGGTGTTTCCTTTCGAGATGACGTATTGCTTGGTAAAAGTATCGTAGCCAATAAATGAAGCAGATAAGGTAAAGGCCTTATACTTAACCTTTGCAAAAGTAAATTTACCATCAATATCGGCAGAGCTGCCTACGCTGTCAGTGGCCGATTTGAGCCTGACAACAGCACCGGGAAGGGGCAGGCCGGCCGTGTCTAAAACCACTCCGCTGACGACGGAATTTTGTGCGTTGCTGTTCCTGAAAATCCCGGCAAGAAGGAGCATCAGGAAAATCGATTTAGTAAAAGTTCCCATAATTTATTGTGTGTGAGGCAAAAGTACGATCTTCAATTAGCAAGCCCGAAGACGTAATCATTTTTTTACGGTAAATTTTAGCTGGTGATCAACACGTGAATTTTGAATGCAATGATAATACAGTCGTCGGATGAATTGAATCTAGCGAGCAGGTTAAGTATTCATCCGATGGCCTCTAATTTGCGCATTAGAATCCCCGGTAAGGCTATTAATGGCAGCTTCTATGAACGGTCGTCATCCTCAGAGATTAGTTTTTAAAAAAAAGCAAAGGGGTTGGAATGACAGGCTTTTCACATAATCGTCATTGCCCCATAGGGGCTACTTTGTAGCGACGCCGGGTTTGTGCCTTTCGGCTACGCTCAAGATAAACTGAGCTGAAGCAATGTGATTTACGAAATGAGATTGCTTCCCCGAGAAATCGGGACAGGCTGTGCCTCGCAATGATGATCTTTTTTATGTCTGTCATTGGTAGCTTGTACCGATAGCTATCGGTAGGGGATCTTAATGCTAAGGCTTCTGCTCTCGCTTTAAGATTCCCGCCTGTTAAGATTCCCGCCTGCGCGGGAATGACGACCACTTTAAAACGTCACTCATATTGATTTTATTCCAATAATTACCCCTCAGAATGACAGCATTAAAACCTGTCGTCCAAACACTATTCATCCGATCACTTTTCGAATTGTTAAATGATTTTCAATCGCTCCTCTTCCAAATCGATTTGATACAGTTGCTGCCGAATGATTTCTTCGTTGATGGAAACATCCTTGTTTAGTTCAGCAAGATATTCGCGTTGACTGGCGAGCAAATCTCTGAGAATTGTTTTGGTCTCGTCGTTCATCCATTGCTCATCGGCGTCTTTTCCTCTTTCTTCCCATTGTTTCAAAATTTTCTCGATGCCTGCGTGCCCTTGTAACTCACTATCGTAGCGGTGTTTGAGCACCTGGTATACGTGCTGTTTCAATCCCTGCTTCATGTTCCGCTTGGCCAAAATCTCAGATTCTTCTTTGAATATATCGTCGAAAAAATGAGTACGCCTTATAAAATAAGGAAGGGTAAGGCCCTGAATCAGCAATGTGAGGAGGATAACTACAAACGTAATAAACAGGATCAGGTTTCTATGCGGAAAAGGGATGCCGTTGGAAAGAGTTTCGGGAATGGCTAGCGCAGCCGCGAGCGATACTACGCCCCGCATGCCCGTCCAGCCCAGCAGAAGCGGCATCATCCATCGTTTTCTTGTCGATGAAGCATGCGGCATTACGG
>Ga0308165_1003815_pt1 | contig 15688 bp, 14 predicted proteins | sample PhyWR2_FD_201032 | JGI IMG/M metagenome (GOLD analysis project Ga0308165, IMG submission 201032) | Phyllosphere microbial communities from UC Gill Tract Community Farm, Albany, California, United States - DLSLW.R2 | ecosystem: Host-associated > Plants > Phyllosphere > Unclassified | place: USA...
AACAGGCTGGCGTCTGCCTTCGTCCACGCAGTAACGTTTTTATGTGAAACCTGGCAACAGTTTTATGTGAATGAACGCCAGCTAGCCGATTTCCTATGACACTGCCCTAAGATAAGAGTCATTATCTATGGTTAAAATCGGGCAGTCAAAAACACCCTACGGTTACAGCGCATGAAAATCTTCAAGCCTGACAAGCGCTTAGCGCGCGCTGCGACGGGCTGTCCTGTCGGGCGCGGCCGTTTTGCAGGCCCGCCAGCACCTTTTGAGCGCTTGCCCACCCAACTACCTTGCCCGGGCCGCTTCAAGCCCGCTTGAGGCGTCCTGGCGACCCGTAAAACGTTCCCCCACGCAGCCCCCCGGCCACCGCCATGCCCTACCCGCCCTCCTCCACGCCCCCCGCTTCGCCCTCTTCCTCGCTTTCAAGCCCCCGCTTCGTGCGCCGCCTGGGCCCGCACCATTTTGCCTACCTGCGCGCCTGTGCCGAAGGTCTCGACCTGGCCGACTGCGCCCGGCGCTACCTGGGCATTGAGCACGGCCACGAAGCGAAGACGGCGCACCAGGAAGCCGTCGACGCCGTGCGCGCCGTGGCCCGGCGCCGGGGCGAGTCCGCCTGGCGCCTGGTGGGCCTTACGATCCGGACCGCAGAAGGCGCGCCGCGCCCGTCGCTCGAGTCGTTTGTGCAGCAGCACGGCCTTGACGGTTTCAGCGAAAGCGAGGTGGTCAAGCTCTACGCCGAAGCGTTTCCCATGGAGCGCCAGGCCGCGCGCGGCCAGCGCCTGCGCGAGCGCCAGCTGGCACTGCTGCGCCGCCTGGAAAGCCAGGCCGCCGAGACGCCGCAGCCCTCGGACCTGGTGGCGGGCTGGTTCGACAGCACGCTGGCAGCAAAATTAGTCACGGCGGGCCTGCTCACGCTGGGGGCACTGAACGCCCGCATCTCGGCCGGCGGACGCTGGTTTGCCGCCCTGCCGGCCGTCGGCATTGCCAAGGCCCGGCGCATCGAGCGCCACCTGGCCACGCTCTTGCCGCGCGAGGCGCAGCCGGCCAAACCACTCTTTGCGCTGAGCGCCACGCCGGCGCTGTTTGGTGCGCCCTCGCCCGCTCGCCGATCAGGTACTTCAGGCACGCACGCTGATTCGACACCGAGCAACCTTGTTCTTGACGAGGCCAGACATACGGTTTTGGCACGCCCGTTGCTGGACGCGAATTCGGACGGGCAGGCCGTGCAAAGCTGGATCCAGGCGCGGGCCGGATCGCTCGCCACCGTGCGGGTCTACCAGCGGGAAGCCCACCGCCTGCTGCTGTGGCTGCAGTATGAACGCGGTGGAGCGACGCTCGCGCAAATGACCGTGGCCGACTGCGGCGCGTACATGGCGTTTTTGCAGCACATCCCGCCGCGCTGGATCTCGCGCGAGCGCGCCGCCCCCGGCCAGAGCGGCTGGGCGCCGTTTCGCGGCCCGCTCTCGCACCGGAGTTGCAGGCAAAGCATCACCATCATCGCCTCGATGTTTGCCTGGCTTCAAGCGGCGCAATACTTGACCGCAAATCCCTGGGTGCTGGTCAATCAGCTCACCGGCGACGACCCGTGCCACAAGATGCTGGACACCAAGGCATTGAGCGAAGCAGCGATGATGGAGGTCCTTCGCTTTGTGAACGCCCAGGCGCCCTCGCCTTCCCGCGCCCGGATCCGTTTCACCCTGCTGTTTGTCGAAGCCGTCGGGCTGCGCTCGGCAGAACTCCTCTCAGCCACCCTGGGCGACCTGCGCATGGAGAGCGAAGGGTGGGTGATGCAGGTGCATGGCAAGGGCTCGAAAAACCGGATCGCGGCCGTGCCGGGCCAGGCGCTGGCGGCGTTGCAGGACTACTTGCTCGAGCGCGGCCTGGACTCGATCCAGGCCGCGCCGCCAGCCGCGCCTTTACTCGCCAGCGCGGTGGACCCGATGGCGCCGGTGGGCTACCAAGCGCTCTACGAGCATGTCAAGGGCTGGCTCACCAAGGCCGTGCGGGCCTCCTGCCTGCCGGCCAACGAGCGCGATCGCCTGGCAGGCGCCACGACGCACTGGCTGCGCCATACCTTCGGCACCCGGGCCATCGCGCGTCAGGTACCGCTCGATGTGATCCAGGCGCAGATGGGGCATGCCTCCATTCAGACCACCACGGCGATCTACGGCCGGGCGCCCATCAAGCGGCGGGTTGATGAGTTGGGGAAAGCATTTCGATAACAGGGACACGTTTATTACAGTCCGACATCCAAGTGCCAAAAGACGAAATTTGCAGGGTAACTCTCATCCGACTGATAAGCCTCATAGGGTTTGAATTTATCTTTCAGTTTAAAAAAGTTCAAAAAATAGGGGAGTGGAACCGTTCCACCCCCCCCATCCATTGTCTCGCTACATACAGGCTAGCTGATCAATTTAATCAATTCCTTGGTGATCTCGTCAAACCTTTGGGGATCAATGTTCGTGAAGTTGACGGAAATGCTTCTTGCTTTCGAATTACGAATGATTGATCCGGTTTGACCATTTATCCCGGAAATGGAAACAGCTTTCTTTGAAAGGGGTGGAACGGTTCCACTCCCCTCCACTAGCATCTTCAGAACTTGTGCGGAAGAACGATTTGCAGGCTCAGAATTTATCTTTTTGGCTACTGCGATCACATGATCAGGGTCTTTCTGCAGCGCCTGGGTCAATTCAGTTGCCCAACGGTATTGAAGGTCAAGCGGACTGCGAAACGCCGACAGGACATCACCAGGAAGTCGGGCGAGGGCAAGCGCTTTGCCCAGTTGGCTAAGGTCAATGGAGGCGGACTCCGCAAGCTTTCTGGCAGATGGAAACAAACCCTCATCAAGTGCGCGTGCATACGCAAGTCCGGCTTCGTAGGGTTTGAGCGGAGAACGTTCACGGTTTTCCCTGTCCATCTGACAGAACAATTCAGCATCGTCCATGTGTTCTATCAGAGCAAAAACCGGAAGACCAAGCTCAAGACATGCCATGTGACGTCGATGGCCAAAAATTAATTCGTAGATTCCTGGATTATTGGGAAGGGGTCGCACCTTGACAGGTTGAATATTCCCACCGGCCGATTCAATTTCTCTTTTGAGGTGTTGAAACTCAACGTTGTTGAACGATTCTTCGTGACGGTTAGCCCACTTGCTTCGCACGATGGTTTTAGGGTCAAGCTGACGCGCTGGACTCGCACCCTGAAATTCAGCCAACTGTTGCTTCAACCGGCTATTTTCAATAGATACCTTTTCATCGCGAAACAAAGCCTCCGCATGCATTCCTATGGCAGTTTTCGCCGTCTGCACACGCGCAGAAGAGGACCGGTCAATCTTGCTTAAATCAATCAACGCTGCTTTGTCTTTAAGTGCCATGCTGATCTCCTACCTAGCGGTTCCACGCAGTTTGTATCTGTTCTTCTACCAACTCTACGACACGTTCGTAAGCATCAAAAGCACGGCGATAGGTGCGTGTATTAATTGACGACGGATCTGTGTCATAAACCGTCCCGAATTCAGCGCTCGCACTGGCTGTTAAAGAAGTCTTTGGAATTTCAACCGGCAGGACCATGTTGGCATAACCCGCTGTGATCCATTCACGGACAACGCTTGACGAAGAATCATTGGCGTCCACGCGCGCAAGCAACACATCAACAAAATCGAAGCTCTTGGTTTTTCCACGGTTGGTTATCAAATTCGTCGTAAGGTCGTTGAAAAGATTCCAGAACTGACCACTTGACGTGAAGTCGAGCGTGCTGGGCGGCAACGGCATGATCAACCCATCGGCAGCAAGCAGCGAATTGATTGTTAAATATGAGAGTGATGGAGATGTATCAATGATGATCACATCGTACTTTGTACGCGCAATATCAATGCCATGCGTCAGGACATTCCAAAACTCAAAGCTACTTTCTTCCTTTTGTCGAGAAGGAAGCGCGAATTCTGCCGAATAAAGTGCGAGATTTGCGGGAACGATGTCAATTCCAGACCAATAGGTCGATTGAATTGCATAGTCAATGGAAATTTCAGAGCCGAAGCACAGCGGAAGAATGGTTTGCTCATCGGATACGTCGACATCAGGCAGCACGCCGAACAGGGTTGTCATTGATCCTTGAGGGTCGGTGTCGATGACAAGGACGTTGTGACCGCGCAAACTTAAGCCTTGAGCTAGTGTGACAGCTGTTGTCGTTTTGGTGACGCCACCTTTGAAGTTCGCGACAGCAATTGTTATCGCCTCGGCGCTTTCAGGGCGCATGTGCTTTGCGCGGACTGTTTTTGCCCAAACGCGAGTGTCCGACAAAGAGAATCGACGCCGATGGCCAAGTTCCATCTGACCGGTCGGTAGATCCCCCTTTTTGATGCGGTAGTCCATCTGTGCTTTTTCAAGGCCACAAATAGTTGCAACTTGATTCGTCGTAAAGGTTGGTGACTTTTTTCGCGCATTGGGCGCCAGCATCGTACTTCGAACGCTTTCAATCACTGCACCAACGCGGCTTGAAGTGGCAATCAAGTCCTCAAGACTTACTCTTGAATCAGTCAGTTTTTTGTTTGTCATGCACTTTCCTGTAAAGACGCGTAATTTATCTCAAGTGCCAGATTGTGCGTGAAAGCTCTTTGTTAGAGGGAATTTTGTTCCTGTTTTTCACTTCACATGCGTCAATCGCTGCTTCTCTTTTAAGTAGTTTTAGAAGCTTCAATACCTTTGTTTGAATAAATTCTTTTAAAATCAACAACTTAGCTTAGTTAATGGAGCTAAATAGCGGGAGTTGTGAGAGCAATATGAGGAGTTGTGAGCCGATCTAGCTGAAGTGTGAGATGAAAAATCGACAGGGTCCAACATCTGTCCACAGGGACAAATTTGACATTGTTAGCTTCTTTTTTTGCCATAAGTTAACTTTCAGTGCTAAATATTTCGATTTTTCTTCTTAAATGTGAGATGAATCAGAGGGTTATGGACTGAGCAAAACGGCTACATGTGAGCGAAATCTGATGCCCAGTGATCTTTAAGTTGAAAAAACGTGAGAAAAGGAGAGGGCACGCACCCATCTATTTTGTGAATTTCAAGAACTCACAGATAATGAAATTATGAAAGTTGAACAACATCTCGGATCTGATCGGTTGGAAAAACCGGTTTCAACTCTGGCCTTGATTCCAAAGACAGCCGCTATTACCCGGGTTGGTCGCCAAGCCTATACCGTGATGCTGCTGATCGCACGTGACCAGGGCAGGGAAGATACGGATACAGGAATGTTTTCTGCGCCGCTGAACACAGTCATTCGAGGCTTTGAAGGAAACGTTTCTGCCAGTAACGACTTAAAAAAACATCTGCGATCGATGGTGACCCATGTTGTGGAATGGCAGTCGCCCTCGCCATCAGAGACGACTGATTGGGGTGCCTGTGCGTTGTTGTCTGAGGTCAGGCTGTTCAAAAAAAACGGGGAAAACTGGCTGTCGTGGGCTTACCCACCGTCGCTGCGTCAAGAAATGCTCAACCCTCAGCGTTATGCACAAATCCGTCGCTCGACGATTGCGCAATTCAGAACCCATGCCGGTTTAGCACTTTATGAAATTTGTGCACGCTACAAAGATAACCCATCTCACATGACCAGTAAGCAGCATTGGCAATGGTGGCTGCCAGTTTTAACAGGTAAACCGGTGCCTGACAAAATAAAAACGGAATTTCGTTTTTTTAATCGAGACACAATTAAGCCAGCAATCGATGAAGTGAACGAGATCAGTGAGTTAACGGTCACGGTAAAAGAGCACAAAGTGGGGCGTACCGTCGAATATTTGCAGTTTGAAGTTTACAAAAAAGCTGAGACTCAAGATGCATCGGCAAAGCCGGTCAATTTCGCTGAAGTGGTTCATGCTCAACAATTAGGAATTGATATTGAAGTTGCTGAAGATCTTTATCTCCGGTATGGTGCGTTTATGTTTGGAAAGGCAGTGCAGCGTTTAGCAGCGCGTATCGCCATGCCGGGTACACCTGTATTTTCAAGACACGCTTACCTGAAGGTGCTTTTGTCTAGGCGCGCCATCGATGCAATTCAGGGCTCTGTTGAAGAAACAAAGAACGTTAAGTCAATTGAAAAACCGCCGATTCTTTTGGTGCAAAATGACGCGGAACAGCGCTTTGACAAGCTTCGAGAACGCGAAAGTGAACGGGTTAAAAAAGTAAGAGCAGAAATCGAAGAACTTGACCCCCAGGCCTTGGGCTTGCTTTTAGATGAGTTCAAAATCCATTTAACGACGCGTAACATGCCGCCGACGGTAATGCAACGACTGGCTGATGGAAAATGGCAATCTGCATTGGTCATGGGAGAATTGATTCGGTTCTATTGGAAAAAAAGCAGAGGTAGCGAATGGATGGGTGCAGAACTGCTGCCAAACGGCCAAGTCAATTGATGGCAGTTGAGATCAGTCCGCTGTTGCTGCACCAGCTTTGCCTGACCTTGAGGTTTTCACGTGAAAACGCGCGTTTCCAGTTCACATGTGCGTGCATCAGAGCGGGCCGATGATTGAACAGCGCATCCATACGCTGATGTTTTTGGGCTAGTCTCGATGACCCCGTGCCGGCACGGCTGGTGAAGCTGGGGTTGGCATTGCAAACGAGATCATGGCTTTGATTTTTGATGATGATCCCAAAATCACTTCAAACAAAATTGAGGTTTTCCAGGCATGTGTTTGCCGACCAAACAGATGATGAATTTTCATCGTTGCGAAATTGCGGGGTAGGGAACAGCAGAAGCTGGATTTCCTTTTTTGCAAGGTTTTGGTGCTTGACCCGAGCAAGCCCCGGCAGTCTTGCACCGTGCAAAGCTTGCTTGTGGGCTTCTCCGTGCAACACAACCCGTGCAGGCTCCTGCACCTGCGGGTCAATCCGGTTCGCCGAAAGCGCGAACGGTTTGAAAAGCACTCTGACTGCCAGGCCAGTGAAAAAATCCGCAACGTCCTGGGCGCTGTTCCCGATAAGATGGGCGCCTGGCCTCAGATGGCTTTTCACTTATGACCAACGACGACCTTTTTCCCTTTTCAACCCAGCCTGCCCCCCGGCCCGTCATTTCCATCAAACCCCGAGCACGCCTGCCTGAGTCGATCCGCGTCAGCCTGCGCGCGGCAAGCAGGCAGGCGCCAGGCGAGGCGCTGCGACTTCGCCTGGCGGACATCGACGAGGACCCGCACCAACCGCGCACCGTCTTTGATGCGGCCGAGCTGCAAAGCATGGCCGACAGCATCCGGGCCCATGGCGTGGTCCAGCCCATCGTGGTCCGCCCGCCCGTCAATGGGCGCTATCTGCTGGCCTTTGGCGCGCGCCGCCTGCGCGCGTCCCGGCTTGCCGAAGTGCTGGACATTCCCGCGGTGATTCGCCCGGCGGGCCCAGGTGACTTTGCCGAGCAGCTCGTCGAGAACCAGCAGCGCGCCGACCTGTCCAACTCTGACCTGGCCGCGGCCATCGCGCGGCTGGTGGCCGAAGGCGCCAGCACCAAGGACATTGCTGCGCTGTGCGCGCTCAAGGACTACCAGGTCGCTGCCTTTCGGCAGGCGGGCAACTTCCCGCCCGAGCTTGCGTCTCGCCTGGACACCTCCGACATGCGCGCGCTTTATGACCTGTACCGCCAGTGGGGCAAGACCCCAAGAGAGGTGATGGCCGCCTTACCGGAACCTAGCGTGTTCATCAGCGTGACCGAGGCCAGGCGCATCATCGGCGCGATCACCGGCAAGCCGACCGGCTCCATCGTGCTCGAGCGCGCCCAGGCAGAGGTTTTTCAGGAGCGCGGCCAGACGCCGTCTCCGGTGCGCGAGCCTTCCCCGGAAAAACCGATCCCTCCCATTGAGGAGCCGCCGGCGCCAGAAGACTTGCCGGTGCAGGCCAGGTCCAAAGCCGCCGCGGGTGCTGCCCCGGCACCTGGGACCGATGCGCCCGTGTTCTTCGTCGCTGCGGGCGACGGGCGCAGCGGCCGGCTGGTGGTGGATCGGCGCGCCAGGGGACAAGGCTTGGTGCTCGTGGCCTATCCAACCGGCATTGAAGAGGTGCAGGCCACGCAGCTGCGGTTTGTGCGCATCGACTGAGTCGAATAAAGTGAGTGTGCCCAATAGATTCAAAGGACCGGTGGGTACGTTATCTGATTCCATTTCTAACTCGTTGATGTAGTAATTTCTTTCCATCAACATCGATGGAGAAAGCTTTTGTCTCGTCCTGCCAGTGCAGACGCTGAGGTTCTCAAGAGTGCCCGCCAAGCCATCGCTTCGGCTCAGACGGTCGAGCAGTTGCGCCAGGCGCAGGCGGTTGTCTTGCCACTCGACTATGGCTTGAGCCTGGCCCAGACGGCCCAGGTGATTGGCGTGTCGCCGGGCTGGGCGTGCCAGTTGCGCCGACGTTTCATGCAGGGCCAGATCGCAGGCGCCTTTGGCGCCCCCGCTGCGGGCGGGCGCAAGCGCCAGAACATGACCCTGCAAGAAGAGCGTGAGTTTCTGGCGCACTTTCTGAAGCAAGCGGCCACGGGTGGCGTACTCGTCGTCGGCCAGATCAAAGCGGCGCTGGACAAGCGGCTGGGCCGCAAGGTGGCGCTGGCGTCGGCCTACAACTTGGCTAGCACCGCCACGACTGGAGAAAGCTTGCCCCCGACAAGCGCCACCCACAAAGCGATCCTGCCGCGCAGGACGAGTGGAAAAAAAACTCCCCGAAACACTTGCCGAAATCCGCAATGCTTGGGCACAAGGCAAAACCGTCAAGCTGATGTTCTCCAGGACGAGGCGCGCTTTGGACGCATCTCGGACGTGCGCCGGTGCTGGGCTCCCAAGCCATTGCGACCTATATGCCAAGCCATGCTGACGCACGAATACACCTATGCCTATGGCGTGGTGGACGTGTATGCACGGGCGAACTCCACAGCCTGATCCTGCCGCACGTCAATACCGGGTGCATGCAGTTGTTCCTCAATGAAGTCTCGGCACGCCACCCCGATGAGCACATCGTCATGGTGATTGACGGGGCGGGCTGGCACCGTAGCGATGCGCTCAAAGCGCCGGCCAATATCTATTTGCTGAAACTGCCTCCGTATGCGCCCGAGCTCAACCCCGTCGAACATGTCTGGGATGAGCTGCGCGAGAAGTTCTTTCATAACCGCACCTTTCACAGCCTGGATGCCTTGGAGGACCAGCTGACGCTGGCACTCAACACACTGGCGCTTGACCCCGACAGGATCAGCTCCATCGTCTCGTGGCCGTGGATTATTGCCGCGCTTATTACTTCATTTATGAATTAGAAATGGAATGAACAGGGTAGTAGCGAAGAGTATTCGTAAGCTTCCCTTCCGAAAAATGGCTTCACTGGTCGTTCATGATGACCTTGCGAGGCACATAGCTGGCACGGCTCCATGGGCCTGGCGGTGCTGCCTGCGGAGTTACTGCAGGGACCCGATTCGATGCAACTGGCGCAGCCGCTTGAACAACTGCCGCCGTCGAGGGCACTGCGCCGGATTTGGTGACATCCCGTGTGACAAAACGCGCATCGAGCCAATCGGCCCACTTGGCCGCCCTGCGCATCAAGTCGACCCGATAGACCGCATTGTAGTGGGGCGTGCGCGAGTGGTAGTTGGCCGCTCGCGTCCACAAGTCGCCCTTGTCCTTGCGAAGGTGCTGGCGCAGCCGCCAGGCCGCCAGGTCAAACGGGTAGCAGCCAGATGCCGCCGCGTCGTTTGCCGTGATGCCGTACTTGGCCAAATCGCCCAGGTACAGGGTGTTGAACTGCATCGGGCCCACGTCATGCGTGCCGTTCGGGTTTTTCACCCATTGGCCCGGCTTTCCGGCTTCTTTCTCCGCGACCGCAAGGACGATATTTGCAGGCACTTCGTACTTGACGGCAGCCGAAATCGAGCAGACGACGCGCTCTTGAAGCGGGGGCGGCAGATCGATAAATGGCATGGTTCAAGCTTCCTTTCTGTTTCTCAATTGCTACTGCCACCCCAACTGGCGCGCTGGCGCTCTTCATCTTCAGCCTGGATGCGGGCGTTGTACTCGGCCAGGGCGTGCGCATAGTCCCGCCCCTCGACCCAATACCCTGCGCGCTCAGGAATGCCCACGTAGCGGGGCAACGCGCCCGAGAAGTCCGTGTAGGCGTGCGAGGTTAAGCCGTGCAGTAGCTGGGCATTTGGTTGCTGATGTACACCATGCCCTCATCAAGACCCGTCCAGGACCGCGCCACGGCATTGAGGGAGGCGGCATCGCACCGGCCGGCACCGTTGGCTTGCGCATGGACCAGGGCCGCCATTTGCGGCGTTTGATTGGCGGCAGGGCACAGGTTCAAAAAATTGATGCGGCCCCGTATGGTGTCCGAGAGCTTGCGGTGCGAAATGCTGAAATAGCGGCGCAGCGAAGGCGTGCATTCGCCGGGCTGGGTACCGCTGGAAAGGCACAAGATCGCTTCGCATGCCAGGCGGATATCGCCTGTGAGCATTTCCTGCGCGCTGGCCGTGGCTGCAATAGCGCCGAAGCCGGCCACTGCAAGAGCAGCCGCGGCGATAAAGTTGTTGCGTTGCATGGCTAATACTCCTTGGCGGTCAAGAGGTTTTGGAGCTGCGGTTCACGAAAGCCGCGACTTCGGATGCGTCCGCGGTTTGTGCCTGGGCCTTGCCTGCAGACAGTTCGTTGCCGTTGAAAGCCATATCGGCCGGCGCAGCGCTGCTGGGTGCTGGCGCTTGAGCATCGCGCGCTCTGATCGCAGTTGCAATCTTTCCGCCCGTGGTTTCCCCAATGCGGTCAAACGCCGACTCCCGCATGTTTGAGGCCTTGGCCTTTGCCACATCCCAAGTGCCCAGCGCCAGGTTGCCCGCTGTGCCTGCTGCAATGGACGCTGCACGGCCCAGCATGCTGCCGGTGGCGCGCTGTTCGCCGGGTGCCAAGCCGCTGCCTGGTCCGCCTGCCTTGGCGTCAGAACCTGTGGGCTTGCCGGCTGCGTCGGCCTTACCTTTCGCATCAGGTGTCGTCCCACTTTCGCTTGAATCTTTGCCCTTTTCTGTTGAACTGCCGCTTTCGGATGCACTGCTACCGAAGCCGCCTTCCAAGCGGCTGCCAGAGCCGCTGAAACCACTACCCGAGCTGTTAGCACTGTCCATGCCGGCGAAGACGCTGCCGCCGCCCGAGCTACTGCCACTAAGATTTGCAGCGGCTATAGCAGCGCCACCCATCATGTCGCCCATGCCATGACTACCAATGCCTCCGCTGGAGGCCGCAGAGGCTTTGGTGTAGGCGGCCATGAGGGCTTGTGCGCCACCGGCTGCGCTGGCAGTGCCAGCCGCTATGGCTGCACCACCCATAGCGATCGCACTGGCCCCCATCGCGCCAACACCTACGATTGCGCCAGCACCAAAGCCCATCGTGCCGCCCTGTCCTATGCTGGCACCGGTGATAATTCCTGAAATTAGCGGCGGGATCGACTTAATAAGCATCGCCATAATGAAGGCCACAATCATGACCACGGTCAGTTCTTTGAGCTGAATGTCCGGCCCCATCGCCCGGTAGTACTCATCTATGATTGAAGTGGCAACACCGATGACCAAAACCATCGCAAATAGGCTTGCGGCCAGCCCAAGGACGGTCTTGTAGTAGTTGATCGCCATGTTCGAAGTCCAGCGCGCTCCACCGAATCCCAGAAAAAATACGCCACCGTAGAGCAACACCCACGCGGATACCAGCAGGATCAACATATTGACCGCGACCAGGGCCAGTAACAGAAGCACGCCAAGGCCAAGCAAGATGCCGACAGCGCTCACCAGTGGGGAACGCATGGTGGCCTTGTCCAGTGTGTTGAAAAACACGTCAAAGCCAATGTCCGCAACTGTCGAAGGCGTCAGGTTGCTGCCGAGGCCAGTAGCCTCGCCACCAATCTGGCGCAGTGATCGGATGATCGTGTCCGCAAAATTCGGGCCGTTCGTAAGCAGCCACCAGAAGAAGCCAGTAAAAATTGTGAATCTAACTAACTCAGCGAAGAATTCGCCAATGTCTGCTTTGCGTAGTGCCATCATGCCGAATGTCCAGACCATGCTAATCAGCGCCAGCGTCCAAAACAGCCGAGAAGCATGTCTCGTCACCGCCGCCGCCCAAGAACTGGCGACGACTTGATAACGATCCAACACGTTTTCATAAATATTTGCATTGGATGCTTGAGCAAACGCGCTGTCAGACATGGCGACCAAGAACAGCAAGGCCACTATCGCCGGCAAAAATTTCAAGTTGAATAGTGACCGTTGCATGTATGGCATCCTTAGTACGACTTGCCGTCGCTTTTTTTGAATCCGCCGTCCATAGCCTTTTTGTCCTCTTCTGCTTGCTGCTTTTGCTTTTGGACTATGTCTGGGGACGGTGTCTTTTCGCACCCCGTCAAAAGTGAAGGGTTAACGATTGCCAGAACTATGACAAAGAGAAGTTGTTTCATGCTCAATACGCCTTCCGTGTGCTTTGGTTGTATTGACCCTTCATCGCCTGTTCGTCGGCGGCTTGGATGCGGGCCTCTTGGTCAGCCACAGCCTGCTGCCGTGTCGCGGCCGCATTCTGCTGTGCAATCAGCAAACCACGAATTTGCAAAAGCTGGTTCGCCTGGTTGCTGGCGAGCTGGTTAGCAAAGCCGATGGCTTGCATCTGGCCCGTGGCACCCTGCGCAGATGACTGCAGGCGCTCGAGTTGGCGTGCATCGTTTTCCATGGCATCTTGCTGTTGGTCCAGACCTTTGAACATGGCATCGTTGGCCTTCTTTTGAGCCTCTGAGCCGAGCTTGGCGGAGTTCTTTGCCATCGCGTCCCATTCAGATTTTGTGCAACCCATGTTGAAGCAAGGAGACGAGCGGTAATAGGACACGTCCTGAAATTTTGACAGGTAGCCATCGAGGCTGCCCACTTGGTTTTTGTAGTAGCCCAGCGTGTCGATGGCTCCGCGAAGCTGGCTCATCGTGGACGTGGCCTGATCCCAGATGTACGCGGCTGGCGCGGCCGTGTTCTGCAGCATGTTTTCGTACTGCTGCAGCTGGGTGCGGTACTGCTCGATCTGCTTGAGTGTCTGCGCTACGCTCTCGACTGCCGTCATGACGGTTTGCGCCAGGTTCGCGCTGTCGATCACTGGGATGCCGCCCGCCTGCGCGGGCGCCGTGACGCCAGGCAAGACCAGTGCACAAACCAAAGCGCTCAAAGCGCCTGAAGCACTTTTGGCCGCCAAAACTCTCTTGGTAAACCTCTTCATTTCGCTTTTCTCCTTTGGCTTGGTAAATCAGTAGTCAAACGGCTGGTACGGCTTGGAAAACGTCATGTCCTTGGTCACGATGACGTTGAAACGGTAGCCCGGGCGAATCTCCAGCGTCGGGGCAATGTTCATGTTTTTGGCAATCAACTGGGCGGTGACAAGGCCGAGCTGCTGGCCCAACGCTTCGCTCAGCGCGCTGCTGGCGGTCTGGCGATTGCCGTTGTTGGTTTGCTGGTCTTGGTTCTGGCTCAGGGTGATGCCTGCCGTGACGCCAGACATGAGGAACGCCGATGCGAACAGCCGAAAGTAGTGGTTGTTCACCTGGTCAGTAAAGCCTGCGTAACCGGCGCTGTCCGCGCCCGGCATCGCGCCAATGTCCATCGCCTTGCCATCGGGGAAAACAATGCGCTGCCAGGCAACCAAGATGCGCGACTGGGCATAGGCGACGTCGCTGGCGTAGCGGCCCACCAGGCGCGAGCCCTGGGGAATGAGCTTGAAGTTGCCCGTGGCCGTGTCAAAGACGTCCTGACTTACCTGGGCCATGATCTGGCCGGGCAGCTCGGAGTTGATGCCGGAGATCAAGGTTGCCGGCACGACAAAGCCGGCGCGCAGCTCGTACGGCGAGCGCGGCGCATCTGGCTGGGCACCCAGCTTCCAGCGGTCCTCCTGAGTAGCGCCGGCGAACTGTGAATAGTCCTTGCTGCTAGAGCTACTGGCGCCGCCCGCCTGCAGCAGGCGGGGCGCCGAGGCGCTGCCTCCGGCCAAACCGCCACTGCCTGCCGATGCCAACCCCCCGGCCTGAAGCTGCTGCAAGCGCGCTTTGTAGGCAGCCGTCGGATCCTCGCGGCTTTGGGCGTCGATTTGCTGGCGCACGGCCGCCAGGCGGGCAAGCGCTTCTTCGCGGGTGGCGGGCGCGGCGCTGTCAAGCGGGCCCCCGGTCATTGATCCCGAGCTTGCCGCGCTGCGCGCAGCGATGCTGCGAACGCTCGTTTTGGCTTTGAGGGCGTCCTCGAACTGCTGCAGCTTGGCCATGCGGATGCGGCGCAGCTCCTCCATGCTGGCGCGATCCTCCAAGCTGCTGGCAGCCGGGGGCCGGGGCGGCATCTCCAGATCGTCCGGGCGGGCAATGTCGATGACGGGTTGCGACGCAGGAGGCGCCTGCGGCGGCGCCGCCCGCTCGGCCTGGATGATGCCGTCCTTTTGGTGGCCGGCAATCTCATTGGCAAACATGCTGGTGCTGCCCGCTTTTTCGCTCTTTTTGCCTGGCGGTTTTTGCTGCGCTGCCCGGTCCATGGCCACCAGCACCATGATGACGAGAAAGCCGCACATCAAGGCGCCAACGATGTAGAGCGGCAAATTGTTCACGCGGCGAACGCCGCTTTTGCCGGGCGCTTGCCCGGGGGACGCTTCAGGGGACATCAAATCGTCTGTGCTCATCGCTTGGCTACTCCTTTCGGACCCACGCGCCAGCCGGGCGCAAGGCGCCGCCTTGCGCGGCCAGGTAAGCGCGGGTCAAAGACTGCTCGCCCACCTGCAGGGTCAAGCGGTACAGATTTGCATCAAACTGGTCCAGGACGTAGCGCAGCGGTTTGCCAGCGCCGGCTGCCCTGTCGGCGGCCCTGTCTGTAGCCGTGGCTGTGGCCGTGGCCGTGGCCGGCAATGCTGCAGTTTTAGAGCCCGGTTTGAACTCCAACAGGGCGTAGCCCTTGGCGCGCAGTGACTCGACCAGTTGCGAGCCAAAGACGTCTGGCGTGGGCTGCTGCAGATCGAGCCGGGTATTGGCCGGCGGATAGAGGGCAACGAGTTGCTTGACGGCATCGTGGACCATCGTTTGATGAAACGCGGCCGGCGTGCCTTGCGTGAAGTTGCCATAAGCCGATGGCGCAGGGGTTGCGCAGCCGCCCAGGCCGGCCAAGCCAGCCAGGAGCAGCATGAGGAAGGCGGTCTTGCGCATGGTCATTTCCCCCGGGTGATGGTCACGCGGTCCTGGCTTGGGCCCACGCCAGCGATCAGCACGGCCTTGTCGAACACCGTGTCCACGATGAAGCGGTCGCCCTGCACCCGGTAGTTGACCATCACGGTTTCCTCGTCGGTGAAAACCCCGCCCTCCTTGCGCACGACCAGCAGCGTGGGCGCTTCGGTCTGCTGCATCGCTTGAGGCATCTGGATGATCGTTTTGATCCCGTCGTTGTAGACGCGCACGGGCTTCCAGGGCGCAGCGCCCGAGACGGCATAGGCAAAGCTCAGGTTGCCCAGGTATTCGCCGGTTTGGGCGATGGTGCGGGTTTGCTTTTCCTTGACGTCCCGGGCCTTGAGGGCATCCCACTTCGCGATGGCGTCTTCGGTGTAGGTAAACGCTACGCGCGGCATGAACTCCGTGCGGTGCGAGCGCAGTCCCAGGTGGTACGTGCGCCGGTTGGTGGTGACGATCAGCGAGGTCGCCAAACCCACATCCATCGGCTT
>Ga0308165_1003818_pt1 | contig 15683 bp, 15 predicted proteins | sample PhyWR2_FD_201032 | JGI IMG/M metagenome (GOLD analysis project Ga0308165, IMG submission 201032) | Phyllosphere microbial communities from UC Gill Tract Community Farm, Albany, California, United States - DLSLW.R2 | ecosystem: Host-associated > Plants > Phyllosphere > Unclassified | place: USA...
CCTAAATAGTTCGCGTTGCGGCAAGGCGGCAAGCGAGCGAATCCCGATGAGCTGACATTAGTCAGTGATTCGGGTGAGTGAGCGTAGCCAACGCCGCAGCAACGTGAAATATAACGGGTATGGCTGTCAGGTTGAGGGGTATGTATAATCCCCCCCAATTGTGAGCAATGTATAGAATAATAAAATGGCAAAGATTGGATTTTTATCGTTAGGCTGTCCTAAAAATTTAGTAGATTCTGAGCGGATCCTGACGGAACTGCGCACTGAAGGCTATGAAGTGGTTCCGACTTATGATGATGCCGATATGGTTATCGTCAACACCTGTGGCTTTATTGACAGTGCGGTACAAGAGTCACTGGAAGCTATCGGGGAAGCATTAAAAGAGAACGGTAAAGTTATTGTTACCGGTTGTCTGGGTGCAAAAGAAGATCAAATTCGTGAAGTTCATCCTAAAGTGCTGGAAATTACTGGCCCTCATAGTTATGAACAAGTGCTGGGACATGTTCACCGTTATGTTCCCAAACCACAGCATAATCCGTTCCTGAGTCTGGTACCGGAACAAGGTGTGAAATTAACTCCACGTCATTATGCCTATCTGAAAATTTCTGAAGGCTGTGACCACCGTTGTACCTTCTGCATCATCCCGTCTATGCGTGGTGATTTAGACAGTCGTCCGATTGGTGACGTACTGGCAGAAGCGAAGCGCCTGGTGGAAGCGGGTGTTAAAGAGCTACTGGTTATCTCTCAGGATACCTCAGCTTACGGTGTTGACGTTAAACACCGTACTGGGTTCTGGAATGGTGCACCGGTTAAAACCAGTATGGTCAGCCTGTGCGAGCAGTTGTCTAAACTCGGCGTCTGGACACGTTTACACTATGTCTACCCTTACCCGCACGTTGATGATGTGATTCCGTTGATGGCTGAAGGAAAAATCCTGCCGTACCTGGATATCCCTCTTCAGCATGCCAGCCCGCGTATTCTTAAGTTAATGAAACGCCCAGGTTCAGTCGATCGTCAGTTGCAGCGTATTAAACAATGGCGTGAAATCTGCCCTGATCTGACCCTGCGCTCAACCTTTATCGTTGGTTTCCCGGGTGAAACGGAAGAAGACTTCCAGATGCTGCTCGACTTCCTGAAAGAAGCACGCCTGGATCGCGTCGGCTGCTTTAAGTACAGCCCCGTCGAAGGCGCTAAAGCTAACGAACTGCCGGACCCAGTACCAGAAGAGATAAAAGAAGAGCGCTGGAATCGCTTTATGCAGCTCCAGCAACAGATTTCTGCCGAGCGTTTACAAGAGAAAGTCGGCCGTGAAATTCTGGTGATTATTGATGAAGTCGACGATGAAGGCGCGATTGGCCGTAGTATGGCTGATGCCCCTGAAATCGACGGCGCAGTCTACTTAAACGGAGCCACCAAAGTGAAACCCGGTGACGTCGTCCGCGTTAAAGTAGAAAACGCCGATGAATATGACCTGTGGGGTTCACTGGTCTGACTGACTCCCCTTTCCTGCTTTGAGGGAACGGGCGGATTAATCAAAGCAACACCCAGGCAACCTGAAGTATGACGGGTATACCCTAAATAATTCACGTTGCCTGTAGACGCTGAGTCAATTCTGGCAATGAGCATAGATACACTCTGTGATTTGGCAGAATTGACGCAAGCAGCACCCAGGCAACCTGAAGTATCACGGGTATATTAGCCTTTCAGCTTGGGATCGAGAGCATCCCGCAACCCATCACCTAATAAATTAAAAGCCAGTACGGTCAGAAATATCGCCAGGCTTGGAAAAATAGCGACATGAGGCGCTATCACCATGTCAGCTCGCGCTTCATTAAGCATGGCACCCCATTCAGGCGTTGGCGGCTGTGCGCCGAGACCAAGAAATGACAGACTGGCCGCTGAGATAATCGACGTCCCGATACGCATAGTAAAATAGACCACAATCGATGAAACCGTACCAGGCAACAGATGACGGAAGATAATGGTTGTGTCTGAAGCACCGATACTGCGCGCCGACTCAATATAGGTTTGTTGTTTCAGCACGAGCGTATTGCCGCGTACCAGGCGGGCAAACGCCGGGATACTGAAGATCGCCACCGCAATGATAACATTGGTCATTCCACTGCCCATCACCGCCACTACCGCAATGGCCAGAAGAATACCAGGAAAGGCAAATAGCACATCACAGATGCGCATAATAACGCGGTCCCACCATCCTTCGTAATAACCCGCCAGCAGGCCAAAGAAGGTACCAATAGCAGCACCAATAAGCACCGAAAAGACCCCTGCGGTTAATGATATTCGTGCCCCGACCAGTACCCGACTGAAAATATCTCGCCCCAGGGAGTCAACACCAAACCAGTGGGCTAGCGAAGGCCCGGCATTAAGCTGGTCGTAATCAAAATAGTTTTCGGCACTGTATGGCACAATCCACGGCGCAATCAGGGCGACAACAATCAGCAGGACAATAAATGCCCCTGAGCTCATCGCTACCGGCTGACGGGAAATGCGTCGTAAGAACGTCTGCCACGGCGTATTCATGCGGCCAGGCCGAATGACAGGCATAGCATTGATGATGGCCTGGCGTCGCCAGTTAAAAAGTTTCATCCTGAACGATACCTGATGGTCGGGTTAATGGCGGCATAGAGCAGATCCACCACTAAGTTAATCACAATAAACTCCAGCGAAAACAATAAGACTTCGGCCTGAATCACCGGATAATCACGCATTTCAACTGAGTCCACCAGTAACCGGCCAAGCCCTGGCCAGTTAAATACCTTTTCAATCACTATCGAACCACCCAGTAAAAAACCAAACTGTAGTCCCATCATGGTGAGTACCGGGATCATGGCATTACGCAGGCCATGCCTGATAATTACCATCGTTTCGCTCAAACCTTTAGCGCGGGCAGTTCGAATATAATCTTCCTGCAACACCTCAACAAATGAGGCGCGGGTAAAACGGGCCATCACGGCAGCAACGGCAGCGCCCAGGGCCAGAGAGGGTAAAATATAGTGCTGCCAGCTATCAGCGCCGACAGTCGGTAACCAGCCCAGCTCGACCGAGAATACCTGCATCAACAGCATGCCTAAAGCAAAAGCCGGGAAAGAGATACCCGACACGGCAATAATCATACTCAAGGTGTCTGGCCAGCGATTACGCCATACCGCAGAAACAATGCCAATAATCAGACCAAATACTGTTGCCCACGCCATGCTGGCGAGAGTGAGCCACAGTGTTGGCATAAAGCGGCTGGCAATCTCTTCGGTAACCGGACGCTTTGAAACCAGAGATGTGCCGAAATCTCCCTGAAAAATATTGCCCATATAGTGCAAAAACTGTGACCACAGCGGCCTGTTCAGGCCAAGTTCTTCACGCACCAGTGCAATGACTGAGGCATCCGCTTCTGGTCCGGCAATAATACGTGCCGGGTCACCGGGTAACATATGAACAAACAAGAACACAATCACAGCCACAATCAGCAGTGTCGGAATCAAACCTAGTAGACGTTTGAGGAAATAGTTAAACAATATTGCCTCTGTAATACAGGGGTGGCAAAGCAACCTGCTCTGCCACAGAGAAATACATAATGGATGATGCAGAGCACCATCCATCCTGTTACCGCATCACGGTAAAAAATTATTGTAAATCAGCATCATCAAAACTAAAACCGGTATCTGGCATGACATAGAATCCCGTTAAACTCTTACTGTGCGCAGAGACTAATTTCTCTACCACCAGAGGTACCCACGGAGACTCTTTCCAGATAATATCCTGAGCGTCTTTATACAGTCTGGCTTTCTCTTCCGGTTGTGTCGTTTTTAACGCTGCCGTTAAATCACTATCAACCTGGGGATTGCTATAGAACGCGGTATTAAACAGTGTCGGTGGCCAGTTAGTTGCGGCAAATAGCGGAGACAACGCCCAGTCAGCTTCCCCGGTGGAGGCAGTCCAGCCGGTATAGAACATTCTGACGCCGCTCTCTTTTTGCCCTTTACCTTCCACTTCTGCCGCACGTTGTCCGGCATCCATCGCGGTCAGTTTGACCTTAATACCCACCTGACCCAGTTGCTGCTGAGTGAACTGTAACACTTTTTGCGCGGTACTGTGATTATGAGAAGACCAAAGTGTTGTTTCAAAGCCATTAGGGTAACCGGCTTCTGCTAATAACTGCTTCGCCTTAGCGGGGTCATAAGGCCAGGGCTTAAACTGAACAGAGTAAGCAATGGCTGGCGGTACCACGCCTTCTGCCGGGGTCGCATAACCGGAGAATGCGACTTTCACCAAAGCATCACGGTTAATAGCATAGTTAATGGCTTCGCGAACTTTCGGGTTATCAAACGGTTTTTGCGTCACATTCATACTAATATAGCGCTGCATAATTGACGGCGACGCCACGAGATCAATTTTGCTATTTTTCTCTAATATACCGGCTTGCTCGTAAGGAATAGGGAAAGCGAATTGTGCTTCTCCGGTCTGGAGCATCGCGGCACGGGTATTGTTATCCACTACCGGTCGCCAGGTGATGCTATCCAGTTTTGGTAAGCCTGGCTGCCAGTAATCAGCGAATTTCTTCACTTTTACAAAGTCAGTCTGATTCCAGGTTTCGAGCTGATACTGTCCGGTCCCTACTGGGTGGAAGCCGATATCTTTGCCATATTTTTGCAACGCAGTCGGCGAGATCATCGCCGTCGCCGGATGTGCCAGAACGTTAATAAACGCCGAGAATGGCTGCTTTAAGGTTATTTTAACCGTTTTAGGATCGATAACTTCAGTGCTATCAATCAAACGATAGAGGTTATAACGCTTAAGGTGATTCTTCGGATTGCTGGCACGGTCGAGGTTGACCTTCACCGCTTGTGCATTAAAGTCGGTTCCGTCCTGGAACTTCACGCCAGATCGCAGGACAACGGTATAGTCCAGACCGTTCTCTGACACGCTATAGCTCTCAGCCAGCACATTTTTAAACTTCATATCTTTATCAAGACCGAATAAGCCTTGATAGAAAGACTTCGCCACCGCCTGAGAGAGCGTATCGTTAGCGTCATAAGGATCAAGCGTCGTGAGGTTAGATCCCACAGCGACCACGATGTCTTTGGCAGCAAACGCTGGCCCTGCAATCAATGCCGAGGCAAGCCCGGCGGAAATTAACCATTTTTGCGTGCTACGTATTGTCATTATTCTTCTCCTGGCTCTTTAAATACGATTTTCACTACTACCAACAGTGTGCCGGGCAACAAAATGTCCGGGGGCTATCTCAACTAAAGGGGCGATATAGGGCTCATCTCCTGGCATCCTCGCAGCACTTGGCGTGCTATCTGAAACAAGAACCGGCTTACGCCCCCGAAATGAGGGGTCGGCTACCGGGACTGCTGCCATCAGTTTACGGGTATAAGGATGTTGCGGGTTTTCAAACACGGCACGGCGTGGTCCTATCTCAACAATTTGCCCCAGATACATCACCGCCACCCGATGACTGATGCGCTCTACGACGGCCATATCATGTGAGATAAACAAAAAGGCGATACCAAACTCTTGCTGTAAATCGAGTAATAAATTGATGATTTGCGCACGAATCGAGACATCCAGCGCAGAGACTGACTCGTCCGCAATCACTACTTTAGGATTTAATGCTAAGGCACGAGCGATACAAACACGCTGACGCTGACCGCCTGAAAACTCATGCGGATAGCGTGAGGCATGTTCGGGTAGTAAACCTACGCGTTCCAGCAACCAGGATACCCGCTGTTCCGCTTGTTCAGGCGTCATCACTTTATGCACCAGCAACGGCTCGATAATCGAGTAACCAACCGTTTGCCGCGGATCAAGAGAGGCATAGGGGTCCTGAAAGATAAACTGAATATTTTTACGTACCGACTGCAAATTCGCATTGGAAAGATTATCGATCCGTCGTCCATCAAAGGTAATCGTGCCGCTCTGGCTTTTTACCAGACGCAACAAGGAACGTCCGGTGGTCGATTTACCACAACCCGACTCCCCCACCAGCGACAGCGTTTCTCCGGGACGTAAGTCAAAACTCACCTTTTCCACCGCATGCACTTCACGTTTGACGCGATTTAAAAGCCCCCCACGGATGGGGAAACGGGTCACTAAGTCCCGAACCTCAAGAATAGGTTTGGCGCCAACGGGGATCGTATTTTGTGGTGGATAGATGAGCAATTCATCGGCATTATCTGGGGAGACAACAGGAAATTTTTGCGGTAGCGAATGCCCTTTCATCGATCCCAGACGAGGGACTGCCGCAAGTAATGACTGGGTATAGCGATGCTGGGGATGACGAAAAATCTGTTCCACCGGGCCACTTTCAACGGCCTGACCGCGATACATCACTAATACGCGATCGGCAATATCCGCCACGACCCCCATATCATGGGTAATAAAAATAACCCCCATCTGCATTTCATCTTGCAAGACGCGGATCAGCTGCAAAATTTTTGCCTGAATAGTAACATCCAGAGCGGTTGTCGGCTCATCGGCAATCAATACTGCCGGGCGACATGACAATGCCATGGCAATCATCACTCGTTGCCGCATGCCACCTGACAGCTGATGTGGAAAACGCTTCAGTACCTCCTGAGCATCTGGAATTCTGACTTTTTCCAGCATCCGTCTGGCTTCTTCTAACGCTATTTTATGCCCTACTTTCTGATGTAACTGAATCGCCTCTGCTATTTGTACTCCGACGGGAAACACCGGATTAAGCGACGTCATCGGTTCTTGAAAGATCATCGCAATATCAGCGCCTCTGACATTACGCATCTGGGCATTGCTGATCTTGAGCAAATCCGTCACTGCCTGGTTTCTACGGCGCAGCAATAATTGTTCGCAGCTAGTCTGGCTGTCTGACTCATTCAACAGACGCATCAAAGCCAGGCCAGTCACTGACTTACCTGAACCAGACTCTCCCACGATAGCCAGCGTTTCACCCCGACTCAGCGTAAAAGAGAGTTTGTCGACTGCCTGAGTCAACTGGCCTTGTTGCTCAAAACGAACCGTTAAATCACGTACTGAGAGTACGTGATCAGGAGCAAGGGCATGACTAAGTGGCATCCGTTATCCTTATCATCATTAATATCTCTTTTTGCCACAGCGCCAGCAGACATACCTTTTCGATTGCAGGATTCAATGATGTTGTCTTGCTTATCTCTATCGAAGGCACTGCCACAATGATCAGACACCAGTGTTTTCTCAATCAAAACACGCGCAGACATTTGTTGCAAACTTAGTCGTCTTGAAGTTCGCAGCCTCACGCTACAGCGAATAAATTCATTTCTGTGACCGAGATTAAAATCGATCACTATAAAAAGACGAAAACCGTGATTTAGCCAAAATAAATGATTACTGTTTGCAGTGTACTATCACTAAAAATTGAAGTAATGCACATTTTATGCATTTTCAATCCTACTTTTGTTCTTTATTTGACGCATAAATAAGCACTCAATATCTACCCAAACCATTCGGGTGGCTTACAGGCGATAAAACAGCTAAGGAGAGGTATCGTGACTAAAGTTCTACCATTAACATCACTTGCTTTGTTGATTGCATTCAATGTGAATGCGGCAACGGTTGACTTACGGGTCATGGAAACGTCAGATATCCACAGCAACCTGGTTGATTTTGATTACTATAAAGATAAACCCACTGAGCAATTTGGTTTAGTCCGTACTGCAACATTGATTAAAAATGCTAAAAATGAAGTCGCTAACGCAGTATTAGTGGATAACGGTGATTTAATCCAAGGTAGTCCTCTTGCCGATTATATGGCCAACAAAGGCTTAAAAAAGGGTGAGTCTCACCCGGCTCACAGTCTCATGAATACGATGGGCTATACGGTGGGTAACTTTGGTAACCATGAATTTAACTTTGGATTAGATTATCTACAAAAAGCCATCGCTGGTGCCCATTTCCCCTATGTGAACGCCAATATCGTTGATGCTAAAACAGGGAAAAACTACTTCAATCCTTATATTATTGTCGATACTCCCGTTAAAGACCGCGATGGAAAATCCCATAATATTAAGGTGGGTTATATTGGTTTTGTTCCTCCACAAATTCTTATCTGGGATAAACAAAACCTGGAAGGAAAGGTGATCGTTAATGACATCACTGAGACGGCGAAAAAATTTGTCCCGCAGATGAAAAAAGAAGGGGCTGATATCATCGTGGCCATTCCTCACTCAGGTTTTTCACAAGAACCTTATAAAGCAATGGCAGAAAACTCGGTTTATTATCTCAGCGAAGTTCCGGGGATTAATGCCATCATGTTTGGTCACTCACACGGTGTATTCCCAGGAAAAGAATTTGCTGGCATCAAAGGGGTTGATGTTGAAAAAGGAACCGTCAACGGTGTTCCTTCAGTGATGCCTGGCCAATGGGGCGATCATCTTGGCGTCGTCGATTTAGTCGTAAATAATGACGACGGTAACTGGAAAGTTGTTGATGCCGCTGCCCATACTCGCCCGGTTTACGATAAAGCAAACAAAAAAGCGTTAGTGGATAGAGATGAAGATCTGGTAAAAATTATTACTGAGCAGCATGAAGGAACCCGTGACTTTGTCGGGAAGCTCATCGGTAAAGCCTCTGAGAATATGTACAGTTATCTGGCACTGGTTCAAAGTGACCCTACCGTGCAAATCGTCAATGATGCACAGACTGACTACACCAGGAAGTTTATCCAGGGTGACCCTGATTTAGCGGATTTACCGGTATTGTCGGCTGCCGCACCGTTTAAAGCCGGAGGCCGTAAAAATGCACCTGCTGAATTTATTGAAGTTGAAAAAGGCGATTTAACCTTCCGAAATGCGGCCGATCTGTATCTTTATCCGAATACTTTAGTGGTTGTTAAGGCAACCGGGGCCGATGTTGTTGAATGGCTGGAATGTTCTGCCGGTATGTTCAACCAGATAGACCCACAGTCCACTGCCACTCAAGGTTTGATTAACTGGGACGGTTTCAGAACGTACAACTTCGATACCATCAGCGGCGTGAATTATCAAATCGATTTAACTCAACCAGCAAAATACGATGGTGACTGCCAGACCGTTAATAAAGATGCAAATCGGATTAAAAATGTCACCTGGCAAGGAAAACCGATTGATCCAAAGGCAACATTCTTAGTAGCGACTAACAATTACCGCGGTTATGGCGCTAAATTCGCGGGTACCGGTGATGACCATATTGTTTTTGCCTCACCTGATGAGAACCGTTCAATTTTAGCCGCCTATATTGCTAAACAGTCTAAAGATAAGGGTGAAATCAGCTCTAAGGCTGACAACAACTGGTCGTTTACCCCGATTAAAACGGATAAAAAATTAGATGTCCGCTTTGAAACTTCACCGAGTGAAAAAGCAGCTACATTTATTAAAGAGCATGCTCAATATCCTATGAAGCAAGTGGCGACAGATGATATTGGTTTTGCCGTTTATCAGGTCTCACTGGGTGAAAAATAATCATTGAGATGTGACTATCAATAGACAGTAAAGCAAACGGAGCCATGATTTTCAGGCTCCGTTTTTTATCATGGCTATTAAAAAAATGCAGCGGCAACATTTCTTAACTCAATCAGTGTTTCTGGCTTATCATTTTGAACGATATCTTTATTAATCCTTAGTATTACGGCTTTAATAACATCGGTATTTTTAGTCAGATTCTGTCTTTCCATTATTTCATTAACTTCTGATAATTGATTGATATTTATTTTCATTGAAATTATTTTTGAAGATTTTGCCTTAGCAAAATCATCATTAAGAAAATTTGATAATCCAGCCTGCTCGTAATGCCCGGAATTTAAAGCATGTATGTAATAGAGGATAAGAGCACGGTTAAATTTATAATCTAATTCTGGGTTTATTTTTCGTATCGCCACATTTAGAATATCCAAAAAGTGCGCAGGAACCCTTACCTCAACAGAGGTTTTAATTCTATCGTATTCCAGTTTAATTTTCGGTGTTGATTGTGCAGGTATACTAACGATATCATGGCACTTATCACATACAGCTACCAGTATATTTTTAACGGTTCCACATTTATCACTAAAATCGACATCACGTAATAAATAAGTGGCCTCACTTCTTCCACAGTCGTGACAAATAACCTGCCTTTTATCACCCTCTTTAACTATCCTCATGAGACACCTCTTATTTATGTATACTTATAAAAATAATATCAGGCTCAATAATATAAAATTTTATATACCAATAAAAATCATCTTTAAAAGGACGAAATATATGTACATCTATTGTCTTATCTTGATGATGAGGACTGGATTGATACTCTTCCCCCGATGTCTTATTTATCAAGGAAATAACATAATCAGTATCTATCATACCGATTGAAAACAGGTTTTTAACATTAATATCAGTTCTTGCCTCATGATCAAAAGCGCCCTTTTTTAGATAGTCTATCGCAATCCTTTTGATATCTTTGAATCCCACTATCTTATCTCCCTTATGATGTACGATACTTGTCGTACAGTCAAGGGCATAATCAATCCATCCCTGTAATATATAAAAATAATGGATAATCAATTTATTAGAAATGAAACGAGGTCAATATTTCTCGGCACCCTCCTCATTTTTATAAATAGTGCATCGCTATACTCTGGAAAACGGCGAGCAAAATGATTACCCAGAGAATTATTCACAATGAAATATCCTCTGTCAGAATAAGTGGTTACTTTATTCACCATCAAGCATGTAATAATAGATGGTTATACAAAAATGAAGCTTTATTGATATTTTTCCTCAATGACATCCTCTATCGTTATATCAACTTACTATCGACACTAAAAGTGTGTTTTATGCCATATGCTCCCCGAACTGATTTTCGATGATAAACCGCAAGTTCTTGGAGCCATGGGCAACTATTTCTCTGGTCAGACAACACTGAATGGCGAGCAACTCAAAACTAAAAGTTTAGCCATGACATATATACTATCCAGTGAACCACAACTGAACGAGCTTGATGATAGGCTTAGTAAAATACTGAGTACAGGCGTGCAAGTCAGCTTTGATGGTTATCAGTTGATGCTAGAAAATAATCAGTACATCCTGACTTACCTCCTGGCTGCACCGCAATACTTCCGCTAGTTCCTATGGCAGGCATATCTTCACTGTATCACTTGCCATGCCAAATACCTCGACAATGCAGCGCGCAGATCCTGCGTGACATGTGCGGCGCACTGACTAAAAAGTCGATACAACGACAAGTAAAGTGATTGTTCTGCCAGCCATCATTCGAAGTACGCTATTTTCTGTCATAATACTGCTTTGCTTTGTCAGCTATCGAGGAATCAACAATGGAACAGAACGCCGGACTTATCTCCCTGGAAACTGCGCTGGAAAAGATGCTGTCGAGTCTCTCTGCAGTGACGGATACCCAGACCTTAGCCTTACTACAGGCTGCTGGGCGTATCACTGCCAGCCCGGTTATCTCCCCCATTGATGTCCCCGGTTTTGATAATTCAGCGATGGACGGTTATGCGGTAAGAATGGCGGATATTGAATCTGGAGCGGTATTACCGATTGCCGGTAAAGCCTTTGCGGGTCAGCCTTTTGCGGGTATCTGGCCCGCAGGGAGCTGTATTCGTATTATGACCGGCGCGCCCATTCCGCCGGGTACTGATGCGGTGATTATGCAAGAAGAAGCCGAGGCCAGCGATCATGGCGTACGCTTTCTGGCCGCTGTTCGGCCTGGTCAGAATATTCGCCGCCGCGGGGAAGATATTCTTGAAGGTGCCGCAATTCTTCATGCCGGAATAAAATTGAGTGCCGCTGAACTGGCGATCGTTGCTTCTCTCGGTATCAAGGATATTCAGGTTTTCCGTCAGCTCAAAGTCGCCGTGTTCTCTACCGGCGATGAACTGCGTTTGCCCGGTGAGCCGCTGGCTGAAGGACAAATTTACGATACCAACCGCCTGGCGGTGCATATCATGCTGTCTCAGCTCGGTTATGAGGTCATAGACTTAGGGATTATTCCGGATAACGAGCAGGCATTACGCACTGCATTCCAGCAAGCTTCTCAGCAAGCCGATGTGGTTATCAGTAGTGGTGGCGTATCGGTAGGTGAAGCCGACTATACTAAACAGATCCTCGAAGAGCTGGGGGAAATTGGCTTCTGGAAACTCGCTATCAAACCAGGTAAACCTTTCGCCTTTGGTCGTCTGAGTCAGAGCTGGTTCTGTGGTCTGCCGGGTAATCCAGTGTCAGCCGCCGTGACGTTTTATCAGTTAGTCCAGCCGTTACTGGCGCGACTGAGCGGACAGCAAGGACAGGTTCTGCCAGCCCGACTACGGGTACGTACCGCAGAAAAACTGAAAAAAACGCCAGGACGGCTGGATTTTCAACGCGGTATTCTCAAAACCAGCAGCAACGGTGAACGGGAGGTTTACAGTACCGGCCATCAAGGCTCGCATATTTTTAGCTCTTTCAGCCAGGCGAACTGTTTTATCGTACTTGAACAAGAGCGCGGCCATATCGAGGCAGGTGAATGGGTGAATGTTGAACCGTTTAACGCCCTGTTTGGAGGCTAAGATGGACGTGCTGACTGATGCCGAAATGCTGCGTTATAACCGTCAGATAATATTGCGCGATTTTGATTTTGACGGGCAGGAAAAACTTAAAAGTTCCAGAGCATTGATTGTGGGTCTCGGAGGCTTAGGTTGCGCAGCGACACAGTACCTCGCGGCAGCAGGTGTCGGTCATTTAACGCTGCTGGATTTTGATACTGTAGCCCTGTCTAATCTTCAGCGCCAGACCCTGCATTATGATAGCAATATCGGCCAGCCCAAAGTTCTCTCTGCCCGTGAGACACTGTCCGCTATCAATCCCCATATTCAGATTGATACTATCAATAGCCAGTTGACGGAGCCGCAACTCCATCAGCAGATTGCCCGCCACGATATTGTGGTGGACTGTACCGATAATATTGATATTCGCCAGCAGCTTAATCGCGGCTGCTTTGCCCAGAAAATTCCGCTGGTTTCTGGGGCGGCTATTCGTATGGAGGGGCAGATCAGTGTCTTTACCTGGCAGCCCGGAACACCCTGTTATCGCTGCCTGAGTCGATTGTTTGGTGACGCGACGCTCAGTTGTGTTGAAGCGGGAGTGATGGCGCCTCTGGTCGGTGTTATGGGTTCACTGCAAGCGATGGAGACCATTAAGGTTCTGACCCACTTTGGTACTCCGCCAGCAGGGAAGATAGTGATGTATGACGCTATGACTTGCCAGTTCAGGGAAATGAAACTGATGCGCAACCCTCAATGTGATGTCTGCGGAAACCACCGATCGGCATCTTAATTAAGGAAAGAAAAAAGCGTTGTATTCACAACGCTTTTGAGTCGTTATTCACTATCCATATCACATAGCTGCCATCTGACCGAACTGACCCCTTTTTCAAGACTAATACGACTGACCAGGTTTTCTAGCCGATCGGTGAGTTTGGGATGTCCGGTGACTTCTGCATTAACCTCCATTTTGGAAGACGGGACCAAATCTTCACTATGAAGTGACTGCAAACGCAAACCGCTGTTCCCGAGGCTGTGTAGCATCAGGCTGCGTACCTGTACCTCATCTTGTACCTGGCAGATAATTCGCACTTTATAGTGCTGAATAATCTCGCTTTCCGGGACAATCGTCTGCCGGTTAAATCCCGCCGCCAAGTCGCGTAATAAAATATTGGCACACAAAACGACCAGACTACCGATCGCGGCTTCGAGCAATAATCCCATGCTACACAACACACCAATTGCGGCAGTACACCACAATGTGGCGGCAGTATTCAGTCCACGTACATTTAGCCCGTCGCGCATAATCACGCCGCCCCCCAGAAAGCCAATACCTGAGACCACATAGGCAGCAACTCGCGGGGCATCAGCCATCATACCTGGGACCGATTGTGTCATTAAAACAAATAAACATGCTCCCGTGCTCACCAGGGCATTGGTGCGCAGTCCGGTAAGACGCTGGCGTAGCTGACGTTCACTGCCAATCAGAGCGCCCAGTACTAGCGCAGCAGTAACACGCAATAAAAATATTTTCCAGTCCATGAGAATACTCACTCTACAGAGCAATAATTGCCTGTCTTCGTGGCAATTGAAATGAGGTAACACGGATACAGCAGGCATGGATATCCTCTGATGGCAATATCGCAATTCGACGAAAGGAAACTGAAGACAAGGATCCTGGGTCTTAACATGCAGCTAAGACAGAACCCGAACTGAGGAGATTATCTTAGAGCACGTACCTGATGTAATCGTCCGGGACTCGTGTCCAATGCAACAACCCTCTAAAGTAAAAAGATAACCCAATGAAGTGATGTTTACCCACCCCATCCGTTGATATCATTCAGGCAGGAGTCGCCCCCTGCCCGGTTTTATTCACTAAATCGTCAGCATGACTTTGGCAATTTGGAAATAGATAATCAGCCCAGTACCATCAATCAGTGTTGAGATAAATGGCGCGGATACCAGCGCGGGGTCGATATTCACGCGACGCAATAGCATCGGGATTATCGAGGAAACAATAGCGCTCCAGATAGTAATCGCAATCAGTGTCAAACTGACAACAACCATGACGTCATAACCAACACCTAACATCCACGCCCGCAGGAAGCCCGCAGTACCGATAGTCAGGGCAATTAATACCGCAGCGGAAACTTCTTTACGCAAAATCGCACCCAAGTCTTTCAGACCTACCTCACCAAGCGCCATCGCTCTGATCAGGGTTGAGGTAATCTGCGTTCCGGTATTTCCCCCGGTACCAATCAGTAACGGAATAAAGAAGGCCAGGGCAATTGCTGTTTCCAGCTGATCTTCAAATGACTTAATCACCGTTCCAGTATAGGCTTCGGCAACAAAGAGCAATAATAGCCAGACCGACCGTTTACGCCACAGAGTAAAAATACTGTTTTCCAGATAGGGTGTTTCCAGCGGCGATGAAGCGCCCTGAAGCTGACTGTCTACGGTCTCTTCGTCTTCTTTTAGTTCAGCAATCTCTTGCGGGCCTAATATACCAACGATTTTTCCACCATTAAGAACTGGAATATAATTTATCGCTGCTTGCTTTAAAAAAACGCTCGCTTCATGACGTGGTTTATCTATCGCCAGTGAATATTTAACACCCGTCATTAAATCGCCAATAAAGGTATCAGCATTTGCTTCCAGTAAATTTTTTACTGTCACTAAACCTAAAAGATAACCTTCATCATCGACAACAAATATTTGCGGGGCAATATATTCACTATTGATATCGGAAAAAAATTTTTCACGTGCGGTATTGACGGCAGTCGCAGCTGAAAGGGTCAGATAATTCTGAGTCATATAAGACTCAATGCCGTGGTTTTGTTGGCTGGAGTTCTCTGCCACACAGGTCAGAGATGATGCATTGTTATGCACCACGGTAGGTGTTGAAAAGGTCATGATTAAGGTTCCCCGATTACTGTTTTATAATAAACAGAACTCATCTGGGGCGAAGCAAGATATGAGAGTGCTAACGCTATCTCCATGTCTCGGTTTTAGCACTGTACAACGTATCCCCTGAATATCAGGAGGAAGTTACCTGGGGTTATACCTTGACTCGATATAACCTGTCCTAATCTTGGGCGTCTCTCGACGTCGTCAGATCAGTAACCTATGTTTGTACAGGAGCCTCGCCTAACGAGATACT
>Ga0308165_1003819_pt1 | contig 15680 bp, 6 predicted proteins | sample PhyWR2_FD_201032 | JGI IMG/M metagenome (GOLD analysis project Ga0308165, IMG submission 201032) | Phyllosphere microbial communities from UC Gill Tract Community Farm, Albany, California, United States - DLSLW.R2 | ecosystem: Host-associated > Plants > Phyllosphere > Unclassified | place: USA...
ACGCGTGCGCGAAGCCCAGGTGTATTGCGAAATCCACCCGCACGACGTGTCCGATGACTTCATCCGCGAAGAAATGGCCCGCGGCCTGAAAGGCGTGATCCTTTCCGGCAGCCATGCCTCCGCGTACGAAGAAACGTCCATGCGCGCCCCGCAAGCCGTGTTCGACGCCGGCGTGCCGGTCTTGGGCATCTGCTACGGAATGCAGACCATGGCCATGCAACTGGGCGGCAAGGTCACCTTTGCCGACCACCGCGAATTCGGCTACGCCGAAGTCCGCGCCCACGGCCACACGCCGCTCTTCACCGGCATCGAGGACTTCACGAACAACGAAGGCCACGGCATGCTGAAGGTCTGGATGAGCCACGGTGACCAGGTCACCGCGCTCCCGCCCGGCTTCAAGCTCATGGCCTCCACGCCATCCTGCCCCATCGCCGGCATGGCGGACGTGGAACGCGGCTACTACGCCGTCCAGTTCCACCCCGAAGTCACCCACACCGTCCGCGGCCAGGTGATGCTGGAACGGTTTGTCCACGACATCTGCAACTGCGGCACCGACTGGAACATGCCCGACTACGTGTCGGAAGCCGTCGAAGCCATCCGCCAGCAAGTGGGTGACGACGAAGTCATCCTGGGCCTGTCCGGCGGCGTCGATTCATCGGTGGCCGCTGCCCTGATCCACAAAGCCATCGGCCCGCAACTGACCTGCGTGTTTGTGGATCACGGTTTGCTTAGGTTGGATGAAGGCAAGCAGGTCATGCAGACCTTCGCCGACAACATGGGCCTGAACATCATCCACGTCGACGCGACGAATGAGTTCATGAGCAAACTCGAAGGCGTGAGTGACCCGGAAGCCAAGCGCAAGATCATCGGGCGCGAATTTGTTGAGGTGTTCCAGCGCGAAGCTGGGAAGCTGAAGAATGCGCGGTGGTTGGCCCAAGGCACGATTTACCCGGACGTGATTGAGTCCGGTGGAAAGAAGGGCAAGGCGCAGACCATCAAGTCGCACCATAACGTGGGTGGCTTGCCTGAGACGTTGAATTTGAAGCTGCTTGAACCGCTGCGTGAGTTGTTCAAGGATGAAGTTCGCAAGCTGGGCGTGGCGTTAGGCTTGCCGCCTGGAATGGTGTATCGCCATCCGTTCCCCGGTCCGGGACTAGGTGTGCGGATCCTGGGTGAGGTGAAGAAGGAATATGCCGACCTGCTGCGCCGGGCCGATGCCATCTTTATCGAAGAACTGCGCAACTTCAAAGATGATCAGGGCACGTCCTGGTACGACCTGACTTCACAGGCTTTCACGGTGTTTTTGCCGGTGAAGAGCGTGGGGGTCATGGGAGACGGGCGGACTTACGATTATGTGGTGGCCTTGCGGGCCGTGCAGACGTCCGACTTCATGACTGCGGATTGGGCGGAGTTGCCTTATGCGTTGTTGAAGAAGGTCAGCGGGCGGATTATCAATGAGGTCCGGGGGATTAACCGGGTTACTTATGATGTGAGTAGCAAGCCGCCTGCGACGATTGAGTGGGAGTGAATTAGGTCTGCGATGCATTGCCGTTGTGCCAATGTGTGCTTTTGCGTGCGGGCTAATGTGCTACGCATCGGAGTTAGCACCATTTGACGGTTTTGCAAGCCTCAGTTGAGAGAAACGTAAGACGGAGCTGCGGCAATGGGGACCACCGCAGTTAACGAACGTTTCCGTGGCGCGGTTTTTTTGCCGTTGCTCAGTGCAAATTCTCCGTCCTACAACGGAAGTTTTCCATTTTCAGTGAGTGGACCTAAGTGGCAACAGTAGTGATGGCGTTTTAGTTAGCTGGCGTGGCAACCGTATTAGGGGCTGGCCGTCAGGGCTTTCTTACTAGCCAGACCAAAGTTGCAGTCGTTGTTTGTAGGTTTGCGAGGACATGGCTAACTAGAGTTATTTCCTAAATGCATTAGAATGTAAAAAAGTACATTCTGCAGCAGCCTAGGAGAAGCGATGTCTTTAGCGTGCTTTCAAACATTTGCTTCCAGTGCTTCCAATTATGCACGCACCAAGGGTTTTCCCGTGAAAGCCGCGGCCTTGGTCCTGGTTTGCTAGCAGCCAGGAAGGAGCAATGTCTCGATTTGTGTCCTGGAACGACTTGTTGCTGTCGGAATTCTTTTCGCCGGCCTCGGCGAACGAAGATGTCTGGATCCGTACGACACGCGCTGAGCTGGACTCTTTTGGATTGCATCTTGGAGGTGCAGAGGGGCTCATCGACGCGGTTAGTAGTGGCGCCCCCTGGCTCCATAGCATTCCAAATTGCGCCACCGCAGCGCGGCTCTTAGTTCAGCAGCGCAGGGATCCAATGCGAGCGCGGTCGTACATAGATCCCGGAACTTGCAATGCCACTTATATCGGCACTTTCGCACCAACATACCTTCCCATTCTCGCACTTTGGGTCTTGGCTGCCTCGGATGAACAAGCGGACGGCGGCTTTTACGCTTCAGTGCAGCGATTGCTCGGAAAACCCTTCAAGAACGAGGTGAAGGTTACTGAGGGAATGTACAGAGTGTGGGAGGACCTTGAAGCTTGGTCATCTAAAGAATGCGATGGCCGCTTTGGAAACTTCCACTCTCGCGTGCTTGGAGAGTATCGATTTGTAGGGATTCCTCGTTCGCAGGGTCTCGTGAGCCGGCAAGACGGAAGGAACCTGGCTAGGCTTTTTTGGGATGCTCGGCTTCGGCCAGGCCAAGTGCTTAACGATGCTGCGCTTGCAACACTACTCGAGCGAGGTAGTCAATCCGCTTTTTTGTCCCGGCCACTTCGCTCTGCGATGGCGAAGCTCGAATACCAACCTCCGCTCGCAGCACTTCTTCGTAAACTCCTGGAATCGTGGGACGGAATCCGGCCGAGGGGAAGCCATGGTGACATCGATCAGTTCATTACTGGTCGGGCAAGTAAAGAGCACGCAGGTGCTAAAACTTCAGTCACGCTGGTGCTTCTACCTTCTGAGGAAATGGCGAATGGTTGGGACGTGTGCTGGAGCTTTCCGGCGGTGGTCGACGCGCACTGCTGTGATCTGCAGATAAGCGGGCAACACCTACCTACTGTACTGCATCGCGCTAGTGCAAGCTTTATAACGCGCGTTTCTGAGCATTATGTGAGCCAATCGTTGGAGGCGCTTTCCGCCTCGGCATCGACGCAGATCGAAGTAATGGTCCAGCTTGATGACAATATCGCTGACACATGCGGCACCCAATACCGCGTCGAACTGATCCGCCGTGCACCACGCCGAATCCTGGCTTGGAATTCGATCGACCCACGCTTTGGTCAGCAGCTCATCGAGCGTGATATCCCCCTATACGGCGTCTTCTACATAATTTGCGCTCCTGCCGATTGGGCAAGGACGGATCCCTGGCTACGGCGAGAGCGGATTTCTTTTGAGCCAATGGAAGTAAGCGGCTTGCCCAGCGGGTGGCGCATGGCCTGCATACAAAGCGCGGAGAGGCTCACCGCCCAACATCGGCAGTACCTAATTGATGCTTCCGAAGTCACTGAAGTGCCGTCAGCCAGACTGCAGCTGGTCGGCGGAGGCCGGCTTCTACGTGGCGGCGCACGCTTGTTTGCGTCATACGACCTGCCTGCTATCGAATTTGAAGGACCTCCGGGGGCTTTTCTGGAAGCTACAGGACTACAGCTTACGGAGGTGTATCAGCACCCCGCTAAAGAAGGGCGATCGGGCATCAAGCGTTTTTTAGTTAGTTTGCTTGATGTGAACCGCAGAAGCTTTGATATCAGGCTCGTGGCGGGCAGGACCGAGCTAATGAACGCCCGTCTGCGGGTGGCTGATCCCGAGGGGGAAGGTCGCGAGGCGACCAGAGCTTTTTCACTAGATCCTTTGGGATTTCCAGTGTCTTCTGGTGTGGGACTGCAGGGCAATCGCGTTGGTGGCACGCAGCAGGATTGCGCTAGCGGAACGTGGCCTTACAAACAAGTGCAAGAGGTTCCTGGTGTAGTCGCTTGGATGGGCAAATTCTTTGGGGAATCGGGCGCAGCGCAATTTCTGGATACGCTGGCAGCGCGAGGATCAATGGTCTACGGAGCGGCAAGAGACCAGCTCTCTCGACTCTCCGGATGCAGCAATCCTATTTCCTTGCTGATGGACTTGAGGGCGCGCGGTTGCCTAGAGATTGAGACTGATGGAAAGGGACACTTTGTTCGCGTCCATGCCGTAGCTCCCTCGCTCTATGGGTTGCCCGTTACTCGGGATGGATTACCTCTATTTGGCGTATCGGGGACCTTGCGGCTCGCCCAATGGACGTTGCTGCAAGCAAACAAGAACTTTATGGTTACCGTCGCAGAGCCCATCCCCCGGCATTTGCCTACGTTGCGTGTGGCGGCAGTCGATGCGCAGTCGGTCCAGGCTGAGTGTTCCGAAATGGGCTTCCTCTTTTCGCCTGGTCCGTCGCTGGATGTGGCTCGTTGGGCTGGGTCACTTAAGCAGGTAAGGGAGGCTTTGGAATCGCGGGGGACAGAAACGATTTATGCCGAGCTGGGGCACCTACATCGACTCAAGGCAGATTCCGCTCGTTTCGTAGCGATGACCGAGCCACGCCTGTATATCGACCGGGCTTGCGGCGCTCAGCTTTTTCGTTTTGACGACCCTCAAGCTACCGCCTTGCAGCTATATGTTTTAGGCGTGCGACGTGCAGATGGGACGTCGAGGTATTCGCACGTGCCGGACTCTCGTTGGGGAGTGTGGATCTCTCAGTTGGCATTTGCAGAAATGCTCAAGGAAAGGCATGGCCGTGCCGACGCGTTTCCTTGGCCACTTCACTACGATTCAAGGGCACGCGATCTGTGGGTGCCTGCGCGGCTACGTCCGCCAGCTGTGCTTGAGCGGGCCCTTGCACTTTGTTCGGGGACTGGTCCCGCTATCCATTTCCTTTCTTACTGTGGCGATACCAGCGGTAGGTCGCCTGTTTTTGATAGAGACACTAAACGCGTTGTCGGGGCTATCAGCCATGTGTATCGAGAGTTTGTTCCCGGGCATTGGCTTCGCTATAGCTGGGTTCCCGTCGAGACGGCGTACCAGGTTGGTGTGCTGCTTGGTTGCGCCTTGGAGCCATTTGTATGCGTAGAGACAGCCCTTGGCGTAGAAATTGTGAATGCTTAGGAGGATGATAAGGGTGCAAGAGATCGTAGGCGACGACCCGATTGGTTCTTGGGAACAACTCAAAGGCCATCTAAAGCGGTACATCAAATCTGCATTTGGCACCGATTCACCATCTTTCGAGGCCGAACGCGAAGCGCTGCTAGATACTCCAGGCGTGCTATTTCAGGAGCCATACCTAGAGCTGCTGCCTACGTATGTTAATGCCAAGGCGCTTAGCACCCTTGACGGAGCGGACCTGCCAGGCTTGGATAAAGTGGCAAGGCAGGGATTCATTGCATTGGCTGGAGCGGGGCTCATGCCTGCAGGCGCTGACCTGTACGTGCACCAGCTGCGCATGCTTCAAGCTGCTATGCAACGCAAGCATTGCGTGGTCGTCACCGGCACCGGCTCTGGCAAAACGGAGTCGTTCTTGCTTCCGGTATTGGCGGCTATCGCGAGAGAGGCACTCCGGCCTTTTGGAGGCTGGGCTGCAGCAGCGCCCACCAAAGCATTGGCTTCTAAATGGGACAGTGCCCCTTCCTGGAGTTTCGAGCGGACTGCCGCCCGCGGGGAGCAGCGTAAGCCTGCCGTCCGGGCCTTGTTGCTCTACCCAATGAACGCATTGGTTGAAGACCAGATGTCCCGCTTGCGCCGAGCGTTAGACTCTGATGATGCACATGCTGCGCTTGATCGGCACTGGGGAGCCAACCGAGTCCGGTTCGGCCGTTATAACGGCACGACCCCCGTGCCAGGCCACCCATGGCGGCTTGACGGCGAGGGCAAGCGAGAACTGAATAAGCCTAAACACGATGAACTAAGGGCAGCGTTCAAGCAAGCTATCGAGCAGTACCAGCAGCTCGTGACAGCGATACAAGCCACTCAGGAGCGCCTTCTCGCATTGTCCACTGCGGGTGGCGATACCCGCGATGCCAAGCAGCAACTCGCTGATCTCAAAGCACAATTGTCGTTTGTGCCGCGGATGTCGCCCGATGCGGCCGAGATGTTCCATCGCTGGGAGATGCAGGCAGCGCCTCCTGACCTCCTTATCACCAATGTAAGCATGCTTTCTATCATGCTCATGCGCCAGGCTAGCCAAACGATAGCCGGGGACCGCGCAGATGCGGATATTTTTGAGGCCACACGTGAGTGGCTTGCTGAAGACCGGGACAACAATGTCTTTCAACTTGTCCTTGACGAACTCCACCTGTACCGCGGCGCTGCTGGGACGGAAGTTGGATACTTGCTGAGGTTGCTGCTCGCCCGTATTGGTCTAACCCCAGAAAGCAGGCAGCTTCAGATCCTCGCGTCCAGTGCATCGTTGGATGGCGAGGCCGAGAACACATACAAATTTCTGGGTGAGTTCTTTGGGATGGGACTAGAGGCTGCGCGGGCTAGGTTCCATGTGGAGGGCGGGGTCAGTGTGAACGGGGCTCCCGAAGGCTCCATCGAAATTCCATTTTCTTTTGCGGCGGATTGCTTGGCCGCTACAAGACAAGTTGATGGGGCCAAATCCAGTGACCTACTCGCATGCAACTTTGCCTCCAGCATTGGCGGTGCTATTCCGGCAAAGCGCCTGGCAGACTCCTTCTGGAAAGAAGAAGGAGGGCGTGGCCGCCATCGCGCTATATCGCTTTCCAGCCATTTGCGAAGTCTTTTTCCCCACATGGGAGCAAGCGACGCCAGCGATGCGGCCCGCGGGATGTTCATGGCAGCTGGAAGGGCAGCCCGACTCGCATCGGCAAATGCAATACATCCTGCCCATCCGTTGCCGCGGATACGGTTCCATTGGATGGTAAGAAACATTGATGGACTCTGGGCGACTGCTCAGCATGTAGGTCAAGACCGGCGCCGTAGGGTCGGGCGCTTGCTCGCGGAGCCCCGGATGGACGTTGACGGTCAACGCGTGCTTGAAGTGCTGTACTGCGAATGCTGCGGCACGCAGCTGCTTGCTGGCTACAAAACTCCCGCAGCGATCCCCGGTAGTATCAACCGCTATGAATTAGCGCCTATGCCTCCAGCAATCGAAGGCTTGCCGGAGTCGACTCCCCAAACTAGAACCGACGCACAGCGTTACGAGAGGTTGGGAGTGGTCCAATTGCTGCCGAGCGATTGGGAAGGGGATTCCGATCCGTCAGAGCTCCTGTGGACACAAGGGTCGGAAGAGCGCGACCAGACCACGCGGCGGTCCACACTCACGGCCGCCGCAGGCTGGATACGTTCTTCCATCGACCCTATGACAGGCATTGTCGAGGTGGGCAAGGAACCTGTAGGCAATAGCATATCCTGCCTTTGGTTCAGCCTGGAGACGTCAGGCGAACTGCTGCCTGCGATGCCTCAACGTTGCCCGTCATGCAAAATTGACTATTCATCGCGTAAGGGCGGCCGGCCTTCGCCAATCCGGTCTTTCGCAACTGGCCTGACCCAGACATCATTGTTGCTGACGAAGCACCTTATGGGAGTCATGCCTGAAGGCGCTGGCCGGAAATTGGTTGCCTTTTCAGACAGTCGGCAGTCTGCTGCCAGGCTTGCCAACGGCGTAGAGACTGAACAGTGGGAGCATCTGCTGCGAGTTGCTGTGTTGCGTGAGATCCGGCATCGAGCAGCCGGAGGTGCTGAACCACTTAAGCGGCTGCTCCTGGACGCCCTGGATGTTGGAAACGTTGCTCAAGGGCAAACCATCTTGCGCGAAAGAAAAGAGCTGTTGCCTGTTACCCAATACCAGCCGTTGGCAGAATTTTGGCGAGATGCTAGGTCCGTTAAGGATGATCCAGAGTTTGCTAGCGATGAAGCCAAAGCAAACGTTAGCCGCTTGAGGAATTGGCGGCCTGGGTTCGTGCGCCTCGACAGCTTCCTTGGTAGGCCAAATCCGTCCAGGCATGTATTGCCCCCGTTATGGGAATACTTTGCGCGTCTTGGGGTCAATCCTGCAGGTCCGGGCATCGATTTAAAGCGAGTGGGGGACGAGGAGGATTGGACATCGTTCTTTGATTTTGAATCTTCAGATGGTCCACGTCTTTCGTCCCTTGAATTTTCGCAAGCAAAATTAGATAGGCTTGAACAGTTCGGCGACTCGCTGCGCCGTCAGTCTTGGCGAGCTCTTTCCGGGCGGCTGCTGTATGACCTCGAAGCGCAGGGGCTTGGTCATCTTTGCTTGCCGCCATCAGTTGAGACGCTTCATCCCTCGGGTGTGGACGAGCAAGCTTTCCGTGGAATCTGCGAGAGTGTCATCCGCATCCTCACCGAACAGCGGCGCACGAGTCCCTCGCAAAGCGACTGGCCGCCGGATGCTTGGTCCCGGGACCAACCGCGACGGGACCGAAGGGAGGGAGCCGCTAAGGCGCGTATCGGAAATTATCTTTATGCGTGCGCCGGGCGGCTGGGCATTCCTTGGGAACACCTTCGGGATAGCGTGCGGGATGCTTTAGTCCGGGTTGGTCATGGAACTAGTGACTCCTGGGGAATTGTGGACCTTGCTTCCCTATGGGTGAGAGTCGCCGAACGCGAGTCGCGGCCGTGGGAGTGCGATCGTTGCGGTCAGGTCCATTGGCAGCCATCGGGAGGCGTCTGCTCCCGTTGTACTGCTCAATTGCCTTCAGTCCCAAATGGTCGACGCTCGGCTGCGGAGATTGAACAGGAGCATTACTACGCGTATCTTGCGGCTGATGCTGGATCGGGGTTCCGAATACACGCTGAAGAACTCACAGGTCAAACGAGCGATCAAGCCCAGCGCCAAAGGCACTTCCGCGACGTTTTCTTTTCAGATGAAAGTGTCGAGGATGTGGTGCGCAGGGACGTCGTGCGCCAGGTCGACACGATCGACCTGCTCTCCGTGACAACGACGATGGAAGTCGGAGTAGACATCGGTGCGCTCCAGTCAGTATTCCAAGCGAACATGCCTCCAGAGCGCTTTAACTACCAGCAGCGCGCAGGCCGTGCGGGCCGCAAGGGCCAGGCTTTTTCAGTTGTCCTGACCTACTGTCGCGGTCAGACACACGACCGAATACACTTTGACCATCCCGATGAGATGACGGGAGGTATTCCTCCGCAGCCTTCAGTGTCGGTAACCGAGGACCAGCGCCTGCTCGCCGAACGCCTGACTGCCAAAGAGGTCCTCCGCCGGGCATTTCGGTCCGCCGGCTGTATGTGGCACGACTCGGGAAGGCCGGTGGATACTCATGGCGAAATGGGGCTTGTCTCTGACTACCGCGACGAACGTAAGGCATCGGTTGAGCAATGGTTTTTGGACCAGCTTATTGAGATCGAGCATATTGCCCACGTAGTTGCTAAAGGCACGGAGATTGATCCAGCACGGCTTGTTACCTATGCCCAGGATCTGCCGTTGCGTCTTCAGACGGTCACCCACTCCGCGTCAGATCCAAGCCTGGGCCTTGCTACTGCTCTCGCCGAAGCGGGGATATTGCCGATGTATGGCATGCCGACGTCGGTTCGGAATCTGTATTTCCACCTTCCTCCCGATCCTACGGCGCAGTCTAGGGAACCGAAGGTCCTCGACCGCACGCTTGACCAAGCTATCACTGATTTTGCGCCTGGTTCAGAGCGAGTTTGGGACAAACGGTTGCTGTCGCCGATTGGCCTCGCAGGACCAATTGTCCATGACCGAAATTCCCAATGGAAAGTAATCGACCGTCCGATTCGAAGCGCAGCTTGGCAGCTCTTCTGCCATGGCTGCCGGAACTTTACGACCAGCCCTGCCAATCCTGCTACGTTGCGGCCTACTGAGGCTATCGATGGCTGGGAAGACGCTTGGATCAGGAATCCGCCTTCCCGTCCCTGCCCTCGATGCGGTGCTGTGGCGGAACTGTCATTGGCCGTTGTTCCCAATGGTTTTGTGACTGACCTAGATTTAGAGAAACCAGTAACAGCGACTGAATCGTCGCACAATGGCGGCCCAAAGTCCTTTGTCGCATCGCCATCGCTGCGCTTAATGCCGCAACGTGCGCTTGGACGAGCTTTCTTGGCTTTAGACCGCCAGGGGCAGGTTTACCGTATCGCGCAGGGCTCAGGTGGGAAACCATTCGGTTTCAACGTGACCAATTCGCTCCGCCAGCAAAAGGGAAGGCAATGGGTAAATGGAGAGATGTGGAAAGCAAGCTCTGAGGAGGCGGAGATCTTCGCAAACATTGCATCTCCCAAGATCACTGACGTGTTAAGCGTCAGGCTTCTCAACGGCAATGGATTAGCTTTCTTTGACGACGCTAGAGAGCTTAGTTCGAGGAGGGCAGCGTGGTATTCCGCTGCTACCATCTTGCAACGCGCGATAGCATTGGAACTGGACGTTGATTCAGTTGACATCGAGATCGCCTCTGTCCATAAGTACCTACAGGACAGCGACGCTCCCGGCGCCGAGCTTTACCTTGCCGATAACCACCCGAATGGAGCTGGTCTGGTCGATTGGGCGAGTCGCAACTGGTCCGCTTTAATGGTCAGCTCTATCGAAGGAGTTGGCGATTTTGCGAGGCTCGGCTCAATGGTACGGGAGGAATGCCGGCGCGCAACTGAGAGCGGACAGGTGTGGCGTTCGCCTGATCTGTTACTTCGCGGCTTCCGTAACAGGCAGCTTCACGGGCTAATCGAGTGGCGGCTAGGACTTGAACTCTTGCGCGTTATGCATGATCCCGCCTTCGTCCCTGGAAAGGACCGGTTCTTCGAGGATTGGGGCGTAGGCTTGTGCAGCTGGGACGCCGAGGCATCGAGGTTAGCCGACACATATTGCGCTGCGTATGAAAAAAATGCGGACGCAAGACAAGTGGGACCAAACCGCGCACATGGCTGGATCGCGCAGGGAGGTGCGGTAGCCCACGAGTCGACAGCGCTTTATTTGGTGAGCCACCCGTTGTGGGCCGCATGTTCGAATGACTCAGGGCCTGTCAACCCTGACCTCATTGATTGGGCTCGTAACCTCGGTGCTACAGCAATCGTCTTAGTCGATTCATTCAACTTATCGCGCCGGATGGCATGGGTGCGTGGCAATCTAAATTTCTTCCCAAAGCTCGAGATCAGTGCGGATGTTTCAAGATTGGGCGAGGGTACATCTTCGATTCGTAAGGAATCTTGGGTGCAGGAGCTGATTAGTTTGCAAGAAGGTGGCGTTTTAATGCACGAAGGGTGGAATTGGACGAAGGTGGCAGGTGGTGACGGCTGGGCCGGAAAGCCAGGGATATGGCTCGCACATGTCCATGGCCAGCCACTCAAGGTAAACATTTCTAATTTCGCAGGGGCTGGCTTAAGGGTCAAAGTCATTGGGGCAGCTTACCTTGACCGCCAGTCTTGCCCCTCCCTTCCACTAATTGCATTCCGCTCCGGCGACGGGAGCTCATGACGTGCCTAGGATCCTTGGACAGAACAGTATGGACCGTTGGGAGAGAGAGGTGCGTCGGCTATTGGCGGACCAACTGCCTCAAGATTGGATAGTGGTTTGCAATGTCGCCTGGGCATTGCGGAATGACCAAGGTTTGGTACGGGATGGGCAGTGCGACTTCGTTGTGCTTGTACCTGGGCTAGGGATGGCCGTGCTCGAAGTGAAGGGCTCCCGCTCGGTTCGAGTTGCAGAAAACGGAATTTGGTACCGGCAAGAAACGGATCGCCGCACAGGGCAGGTTAGCGCAGAAATTGCGATTGATGAGCCGCCTCCCGAGCAGGCTTGCCGGAACATGCATACGTTGTCCAAGGCTATCTGCGAACGCTTGCCGCGGCAGCGGTTCCCAGGCGCATTTGCATTCCTGGTCGCATATCCGAACGGTCGTGTCGAGGGCCCCTCTACGCTGTACGATCCAAGCACAATAGTCCCTTCGCAAGACATGTATCGGTTGGAGCGGCGGATACGGGGCGCCCTCGAGGCACGTGTTAATCAGCTTCAAAGCAGCGAGTTCACGTTGGATATGGCGGGCAGGGTAGCCGCGATTCTCTCGAATGCGAACTTCCGCATTGGGGAGCACGACGTGCCCCTTAATGCAGACGAGGATGCAGTCGATCTCGATGATTTGACTAGGCAACAGTTTGCGGCCCTGCGAGGTGCGTTTGAGCTGCCCCGAGTCGCTATCGTCGGCCCGGCAGGCTCGGGCAAGACTTTGCTTGCGCTCTGGAAACTCGACGCCCTCCTCGAAGAGGGAAAGCGGGTCCTGTACGTATGCTTCAATAAGGCACTCGCCGCACACCTAAAACTGGCTAACCCCGAAATGTCGGAAGCCATTACTTCCGTCGACCGGCTTTTCTACCAACTCGCCGGAGTGGCTGACGGGCGCAGATTCGGGGAGACCTTCTTTGTGGAAGAGCTACCGTCACTCGTCCAGGATGCAGCAGCAGAGCTACCCTTGCTGTCTAAGTACGAAGCGATCATTGTGGATGAGGGCCAGGACTTTGGAGAACTCCGCTTGCTTGCATTGCTGGACATGCTCATTCCGGCGGGCCAATGGCTATTTTTTGCCGACTGGGAACAGAATGTCTACCGGTCCGCTAAACAAGAGCCGATCGGCGCCGAAGTCACATTCAAGCTTTATCATAACTGCCGCAATACCCAGCTCGTGAACACGGCAACTAATGACTGCTGTGAGCTTTCCGTAGTGCATATGCCTGGCGTCCCGCTCGGTGTGGCCCCATTGTTGAAAAAGGGCTGGGGCGCAGTGGCGCCAGCTGCGGCATGGGCCGCTGCGCATGAGTTGGCGCCCGAAGGCGGAGCGATCTTCCTCTCACCATTTAAGCTTGAGAACTCCTGCTTAGCCGCGGTCAGACGCGCCTACAGTCTAGAGCTGACTGAAGACATTGCCATGCTAGGGCGACCCGGCTACGTCTACTTCTCGACGATCAGGTCTTTCAAAGGACTTGAAGGAAGGAACGTTGTCCTGCTGCACGCCGATATCCCGGGGCGGAGTCCGGCACTTAGTGCCGAAGATCTATACGTCGCGTGCACAAGAGCAACCGGCCGCTTTGCAATTCTAGCTTCCTCCGAGGAGTCGTTGCAGTGGTACACGCTGCGGATTGGCTCGCTACGCAGTCAACTCTAATTGGAGTCTATCAGGGAATAAAAATCTCGCTGCGGTGGAAGGCTAAACATCGAGCATGAGGAGCTAAAGAGTATTTAGCGCTAGCTTGTCGTAGTGACAGTTTTTCAATGTCTGCGATTGAGAGCACAGAGGACAGGACAATTTTCCCGAACGCGTCAAACGTAATCAGACCTTTATCAAACAAGTGATCGAATGTGGGCGTAAGTAGGAGACCATTTTCCGGTGCAAGGCGCTCAGCTACCGTTTCGCATAAACGCCATGGTTTGATATGGCTTGCTCGGAGCAATCGTGGGTCGGCAACGCCTGTGATGGCGCACACGCCATCCAGCGCAAGCAAGGCCGCTCGAAAGGCTCCCTGTCCTAACCGTGCAGCGATAACGTTGCTTTTTTCCGTGTCTGATAGCTTCTTGTCCCCGTATAGCTGCTGCACCTCGGCGTTTTCAGCCTGCATGACGAAGGTATCCACATCGCAAGCAGGAGTAATCGCGGGAAGCGGACCTCCTGTAAGATCGATAATCTTCTTGAATAGCTCCTCACTGATTTGCGCTAAATAGGCTTTCTGGTTGCCGAAACCATTCTTTGGGTTGATCGGTGAATATTTCTTTGGAAGGAGAGGTGCGATTTCGTCCAGGGAATGCACAGGCCTGGGTTCTCGATGCAACTGTGCCCAGCCGACGGGAAGCAACCAACCGCTTTCAGCCCAGTTTGCACCGGCTGATCCGAACGCCAGAGGTTTATGGACTGTAACCGCTTCCTCAGCAATGTGGCCAATTGCCCTTATTCGCCCGGCCGCGAATGAAATAACTATGTCGCCTGCCCTTGCGATACGCATGTTCTCGTAGAACTGGCTGCGTATTCCGTTTGATTCGCGCTTGGGAGACCAAAGGTAGCCTCCTCCTGTTTCTTGCGCAAACGTCTTGTTATGATTGACCCACCAATACTTTGTTGTCAAGTTCGCCCCTGATCTTCTGACATTGCGCCAACCCGTAATTCCGGGACCATTTATCCGTTTTTTTGCCGTCCCCCCGCTCGTCCAGTCAGGTCGCGCACAATGTCGCTGAGAACAGCCCTCGCTTCGTTAGCAGAGTCGAACCTATTGACGTTAAGTTGATGTAGGGAGGCTAGCTACCAAACTGAAATGTGGGTCACCAGGGGTCAATGCGCTGTTCTCAAAGGCCTAAAGCAAGTGTTAGCGGCCACCAATTCGGGCGTGCCAACGTTTTATTATTCACCGGGCTCGCCATTACATCGGCCGAACATAATGCGTGCCACGCTAAGCAACTAGAATGTACTGTCGCATAGCTTGCCCTCCCTCAGCAGCAATCAACTTGGCATTTCTTTAAGCATGCCGCTGTGCGTCTTTGGCCAAGCCGCGATAAGATTTTTGCGGCTCGTATTGTTGCCTGAACCACCGTGCTTTACCTGTTTAAACTACTTGGGTTTGCATTTGGTCGTGGCCTTGAGCGTGGGTTCAATCTGGAAAGTATCAAGCAGACAACGTCACGAGAAGCTCCCCTCAAGTGGTTTATCGGACCCGTGGCAAGCCGCGCTGCGTTCTTGGAAATCTCCGCTACACAATGGCAATTGCAAAGAAGTTGTTGCTTGCTCTGTTCACAGCGTTCCTTCGCAGACTTCGGGAATGTATTTTTCACCTTCATGCAGTCTTACGGATGTTCGCGACCGCAAGTGAGACCAGGCCTTCACCGGAGAAGAGGTGAGTGAATATCGCTTTGGCCAGCCTTGGCGGTACGGCGTTTCCTATCTGTGTGAACTTAGACTGCGTATCGCCGACCGGAGTGAAGTTCGCGTCGAATGTCTGGATTAACGCGCACTCGCGCCACGAAAGCCTGCGCGGGGTCTGGAGCATCTGACGTTCCGGGTTAGCCTCCGTATGTTCGTATTGGTCGGAAAAGTCCCAGCGTTGTTTCCATCCGTCAGCCAAATTGGACCAAGTTAGAGTCATTACTGGGCTTGCAGGGTGTAGCGTAATGTGGCGCCAATTAGCAACGACGGTGAATGCTGGATCCGCCCACATCGCCTTCCGGTTCCTTGACATGTAGTACCAGGAAAAATGGCCGTTTGGATCATGCGGGCGCTCATAGAAATCGCCTTGAGGCCACAGCGGCAGGTCCTTAATCACATCGCCGTGTGACACGTAAGGCAAGAGAGGGCCCGTAACCTTAGTCGTTTTACCGTGCGTTTGCTGTGGGAATTCGAAAACCTGATTCAGATCTTTTCTTACGCCAACGATAAAAAGCCGCTTGCGTGATTGAGGTACGCCGTAATCCTTGGCGTTTAACAACTTTTGTGTAACGTTATACCCGGCCAGGTCATAGGCCTCTAGTTGTTCTCTCAAGAAGGTTCCGCTACTTAGTGCCTTAAGGCCAGAGACGTTCTCCGCGACGAAGTACTTGGGCAGAACGACGCTGATCACACGAAGAAACTGCTTGTACAAGTTTGTGCGGTCGTCCGTCTTAGGATCCCGGTTACCTGCCATAGAAAAGGATTGGCATGGATAACCTCCTACGACAATATCGGCTTCCGG
>Ga0308165_1003820_pt1 | contig 15677 bp, 14 predicted proteins | sample PhyWR2_FD_201032 | JGI IMG/M metagenome (GOLD analysis project Ga0308165, IMG submission 201032) | Phyllosphere microbial communities from UC Gill Tract Community Farm, Albany, California, United States - DLSLW.R2 | ecosystem: Host-associated > Plants > Phyllosphere > Unclassified | place: USA...
GCCGAAACTTATAAAATCCCAAGCTATGATGTTTTCAGTGACAAACAATTCCGTTTGGAAGATTACTGGGACCAGTCATTATTCGACAAATACAACCGCGCCTGGTTTGAGACCTATGCCGAAATGAAGCAGTTTCTCGATGAAAATGGTGTCGATAACAAAATGACCGACACCGGCTTGCCTATTGAAGAGCTAAAGGTAGCCTAAACTTATTGCGGCTTAGCTGCCCCCTCTGCGGCTTGTTCGGGTTCAGGCTTTTTAAGATGCACCTCAAACGGGGCAATGAGCTTCTTTGGCTTGTCGGATGCCATATCAGGCGAGAAAGCAGGGAACGATGCACCAGAAGCGGGAATTTTCAGTGCCGCAGCATCAACCAATGCATCACCGGAACTTTCGACAAGCTCAATCTCGGATACGTCGCCATTTGGAGACAGATAAAAACTGATTTTCGGCTTGAAAACACCAACTAAACCAAGCGGTTGCAGCTCGCGTGAAAGAATGCCGCCATAACGTTGAAGAATGCGGATAACAGCGTTTTGCCATTCTTCCTGATTTGTAATCTGAGGCGCTTCCGCCTCGGATGATGCGGCTGGCACCGTAACACGAGGCCCTGTCTGGGCGCTTGCGGGTAAAGTCTGCACAAACGCTCCTGCAAGTAGTCCAATAACAACAAGCCCGTAAAGTCGATACTGCTTTTGCACCTTCATCATCCTCAATTGTCTATAGGCTGTTCAGCAGGATTCAATCCAAACACGGCGTCAGCGATGACAGGCATATTATCGATCAAACGATCATCACCTTTGTCTTCTGTCAAAAGAATACCAACCTCGGTGATACCGAGTTCATCGAGTTGAGCCGGCGTACCAAAGCCATATTCCATATGGCCGCGCCCGATGATCCCAACCACAAGCGCCTCTGGCTTTTGATCAAGATAGGCCGCTATATTGCAAGCGAAAGCGCGATCCCATGTCTGCTGCGCACGCACAAAACGATCAAACTCAGGTGCGTCAGCCGACTTACCCTTCATGGCAGCAGGCCCACCATTTGTCAGACGAAGAAGGTGCTCGCGGTGTGCGAGGCTCGCTGGACGTGCAGGCGTGAGACCATCACGCTCGTCTTCAGGGATAGCGTCCCACCCCTCTTTTCCGACACGCGTTACAAGATCACGACGACAATTAAGCGCCAGCATTTTGACTTTGAACTCGCGGCAGAAATGGAAAAGCGGCCAGTAAAGATCGGCCTCAAAACCCCAAACTTTACCCCACTCTGCTTGCTCTAAAAACGTCGCTTCATCGAGTGAACCTTCAACCCAAGTATCCAGAACAGATTGAAGCCGTCTCGGAAACATTTCAAAACCGATGGCCAGTTCATCATGAAGAGCGAGAAGCGAAGCTGCAACATTCACCTGCCAACGATGAATATCGTATCTGTTATGGAGTTCACCCAAGAGCACCACACGCTTTTCAGCCATCTGCTGCATAATTTGGCGGTGGGTTTTGTGAGTTTCAGCCCTTTGATCGACCCATTGTCCCGGAAGTGGCTTGATTGGCATAGCTCTCGCTCAATTATTGCTTATCGAAAACCCTGCCCCTCCCAAAATCGGGAGTGCGGCGTTTTAAAAGTTGAGTTAAACTTTCAATATAACAATAATCAGCCTTGTCCAGAGCTAATTGAGCTTTGCTAGTGTTGGCATCGCTATCGTTTAAAAAAGACGTATTTTGCGTGCGAAGAAGGCTTCGGCATAGGCCTCAGGCGCGCGACACTCCATGCCACGCAGTCGCGCTAAGCCTTGAAATGTTTCGGCGTCAAACCAGTCTTTTGCGCGCTGCGTTCCAAAATGCTTCAGCAAAAGCTCGATTTTCCATTTCAACCTATCGGCTGGCAGAGCGCTATAAGCGTTTGGTTGTCCGAGATCGCCGTCCCATTTCGGTATTTCATATTCGAGTATCAGTTGATCCCGAAAGAGGTTCCACGTTAATTCGCTAATTGTGCGGTGGTCCTGGTGTGCATCATTATTTCGATGCGTAAAAACAATATCCGGGGATTGACGTTGACGCTGCAGCACCAGCCAGCTTTTTATATCTCTGCTCTGAGCTGGGAAATAGCTGTCTTCAAACGAGGCGAGATTGATTTGAAAGGTGCTCGCGCCTTGCAAAAAATCAAGCGCCGCCAGTTCAGCTTCCCTGTGCCGCTCAGCATTACCAGAGAGAACACACCAATGAATATCGAGCGGAATTCCGGACGAAATCAAATGAAGTATTGTTCCGCCACATCCAATTTCTATATCGTCCGAATGCGCGCCAAGGCACAATAATTTCAACGGCTTGTTTGTGCTAGCCATTGAAAGAAGATCAATCATAGGGCTAACGCAATATTGGCGGCACGGCATTCTGCCTTATGTTTTTTCCAAGGCATGTCACCTTTCTCCACCATGTCTTCCAGCGTTTGCCAATCGCGCAGAGTATCCATAGACCGCCAAAAGCCTTCGTATTTATAGGCCATCAACTGATTTTCTGCGATCAGCCGACTAAATGGTTCAAGGACTAGTTCTTCGCCTTCCCGCATGTAATCAAAAATTTCTTTGCGAAAGAGAAAATAACCACCATTAATCCAGATATCTGACGTGTTTGACGTGCGAAAAGCACGCACATTGCCGCCGTCAGCGATATCGGCAAGATGATAGGTAAGAGGAGGCCGTACAGCGAGAAAGCAGGCAATTTTCCCGCTCGAACGGAAGCGTTCTGTCATATCATCCAGATCAACATCGCTTAGGCCATCGCTATAATTGGCAAGAAAAATCTCTTCATTGGCGACGTGCGAGCGCGCACTCCACAATCGCTCGCCGATATTGCGCCAAATACCCGTATCGAGAAGCGTCACACTCCAGTCCCGATCCACTTCCTCCAGAAGCTGTACGTTGCGCCCGCCATCAGAAACAACGCAATCCGCGAAGGTCTGAGGTCGAATGTTCAGAAAAAAATCCTTCACCACATTGGCCTTGTAGCCGAGACAAAGAATGAAGTCATTATGCCCATAATCGCTGTAATACTCCATCACATGATGCAGTATTGGCTGGTGGCCCAATGGTATCATCGGCTTTGGAACATTCTCAGAATATTCTCGGATTCTCGTGCCAAGACCGCCACAAAACAAAACGACTTTCATGACCTATCGCTCCTCTGGCAACAAAGCAGGATCAATCAGAGTAACGTGCGGAATGGGAACAATAAACTTGGCACCCCACTCCACAACGTGATGCATTTGACGGATGATCTCGTCCTTGAAATTCCATGGCAGAATAAGAATGTAATCCGGGCGATAACTATTGATCGCAGCGACATCATAAATCGGGATGTGCATCCCCGGTGTAAAACGTCCATGCTTGTAGGGGTTTCGATCTACCGTAAACTCAAGAAAGTCAGTGCCGATACCGCAATAATTCAGCAGCGTATTTCCTTTTCCCGGCGCCCCGTAACCGCAAATGCGCTTGCCTGCATTTTTTGCAGAAATAAGGAAAGACAAAAGGTCGCGTTTGGTGCGTCGCGTTTTTTCAGCAAATTGCTCATAGGTCGCAATGTTATTCAGTCCGAAAGTTTGCTCGCGCTTGAGAAGAGCAGCGACCCGTGGACCAGCTTTGCGCTTGCTGCTGTTATGCGCGAGATAAACCCGTAATGAACCGCCATGTGTTGGAAGCTCCTCAACGTCAATGACCTTCAGGCGATGACGATGTGCCATATAACGGATCGTCAGCAGCGAAAAATACGAGAAATGCTCATGGTAAATCGTATCAAACTGGTTCTGTTCAATCAGGTTCGCGAGATGTGGAAACTCGAGCGTTATAACGCCTTCCGGTTTGAGCAAAATTTGCATTCCACGAACAAAGTCGTTGAGATCAGGAACCTGTGCAAGCACATTGTTGCCGATAATTAAATCGGCCTTTTGCCCTGCATCAACCATATGAGCAGCGAGGCTTGCTCCAAAAAAATCCACTTTCGTCGGAACGCCTTTGGCAACCGCGGCCTGTGCAACATTGGCTGCGGGTTCAACGCCGAGAATAGGAATGCCTTTTGGTATAAAGTGCTGCAAAAGATAGCCGTCATTGCTCGCTATCTCGACCACGAAACTGTCCTTGTTCAAGTCCAGATTTTCGGTGATTTCCTCGCAATACACACGCGCATGATCAACCCAGCTGGTCGCATAGGATGAAAAATACGCATACTCAGTGAATATATCCGCCGGACTGAAATACTCTTTCAGTTGCACTAGAAAACAGTGATCGCAGACAAGAGCATACAGGGGATAGTAAGGCTCCATCTGATCGAGGCGATCTGCCGGAACGAAGCTTTCGCAGGGCGGAGACATTCCAAGATCAACAAAAGTGTGTTTGAGGAAAGACCCGCACAAGCGACAGCTTGTTTGCTCCTGAGCCATAGCCGTGCTCCGCGATATGTTCGGTGTCTGGATGGTCATACGATATACCTCGCCCTGACCAGCTGACTGCCGATCTTGATGGACACTTTGATTGGATACCGATTGATGTCGGATGCTTAAAACTACAGATTGAACCTTCAATTTCCGAGACTGCAATGAGGGGCGAGTTGTACATCCCATCGAGCGCAACTATCGCCAGATGAATGAGGGATACTTGCCCTTGCTTCTCGACCCAATAACGCCATCGGATGGGCATTCCACCCTGTGGAGGACTTGGCTCATCCATAAGGCTAACTTTGTGCGTCGAAGGAGTTGGTTACCGATGAGTGGCAAGCTGTCAGAATATGACTATCTGTATGACAGAGGCGACAAAATGCAGTTCTTGCCACTTATCATTGATGGAGCATGGTCGATCCAACCCGAACGGCGTGAAGATGAACGCGGGTGGTTTGCACGCGTCTTCTGTGAAGGCTTGTTTTCCGAGCATAATCTGGAAACCCAATACCCACAGCATAGCCTTTCATTCTCGCGTGAAAAGGGAACGCTGAGAGGGCTGCATTATCAAAACGAACCGCACTCAGAAACAAAGCTTGTCACGTGCCTACAGGGCGTCATCTGGGACGTTTTGGTCGATCTGCGACCGCAATCACAAACCTATATGCGATGGACCGGCGTGGAACTTTCGGCAGATAATGGGGTGCAACTTTACATACCGGAAGGCTGCGCTCACGGCTTCCAAACTCTCACAGATAATGTCTTGATGCGTTATATGATATCCAGCCCCTATGTGCCGGATTCCGCCGACGGGCTGCGTTATGATGACCCTGTTTTAGGTATTCCTTGGCCTGATAGGCCCACCGTCATTTCTCAGAAAGATCGTGATTGGCCGCTGCTTTAAGCAAGCCCGCTGCAAGCAGGCGATCCGCAGCATCTGCCATAACGACAAATGGTAGTTTAGCACGTCGGCTCATTTCAAGAATGGAATAGGTTCCATCGGCCAAATTCAACACCCACAGCATGGCCATAGCGTTCTCCGCCGCATGCCTATCACCACCAACATTTGAGTATAGACCGCGCTTCCCAAGCTGCGGCTCGCCTTTTGGAGATGTACTAACTGGTACCCAGTTGCGCTCTGCAATATCGATTGCCTGCATGATCATTTGATAAGATTGTTCGAGATGTTCAGGTTTAATGAAATCAAGATTGTCCGCAGAAGTGTGGTACTCAGGGAAAGTCCCATAAAGGCTCCGCTGAAACATACCGATAGGTAGATTAAAGCCCGGAGAACAAAACTGGCGTTCATCATAGCCATAGGGCCAGAAATCGAGCATTGCCGCACCGGCTATCTCAGAAGTGCCCAGAACATAATCCATGATTTGATCAGTTTCCGCATCACCCCGACGACTTCTTTTATAATTTGGTCCCCCACCGTCACCGAGGCAGGATAAAACAAGCCCATATTTCACGCGATCAAGCTGGCTTTCATTTTGCTGCAACCAAGCAAGCGCACCAAATGTCGCTGGGCCAAACAAGAGCCTATAAGTCAGCTTCGTTTTGCGCTCTTTCAACGCCTCTCCCACCCGCGCCAGCACGGCTAGCCCGGAACAATTATCGTTTGCAAGAGACGGGTGACAAAGATGGGCGGAAAGAATAAACGTCTCGTCCGTTTTGCCTTTTAAGACGCACTCACCACGGGCCAAAAAGCCATCTCGACGCTCAGAGTCTATGACAACTTCATAAGTCTCGTCTTTCATAGCCATTAAATCGTCGTGGGCGATGCAAAAGCCCCATGTTTCCGCATGATAGCAAGTACGGTACGGAATGAGGTCTGGCTGCTCAGGCAATGTATGAATGTGGCTCTTAAGCTCACCGAGTGGCATATTTGCATAAACCGGAACGCTATAGTTGACGACATGTAGATTATTGCTCGCAAAATCGACAATTCGTCTTCCGTCGGCGCCCTTGATATAGGCTTCCCGAATGATCCATTCCTGTGGCGCCTTCCAGTCGAAAAGCGTTTCACCAGACGGAATATGATGCATTTCCAACGGTATATACTCGCCAAGAATCGCAAGTGTTTCCCGCACACCTTCACCACTGAGGCTGCGGCAAATCGGAAAAAGGCGGGCAGCCAGATCATAAACACGCTGGCCGACCGTGTCCGGCACTGGCTGATTATTTTGAGCTTCAACTGCCCTTGCGTCCATTATGCTGTAGCCCAAAGTGGTCGATGATACTCTGATTGGGCGCGCAAATCCGCATCAAGAACACCACCAGCAATTAATTGACGAATATGCGCTATGCGCTGAAATCTTGGTCCTTCAAACTCTTCCACAGTTAAAGTTGAACGACTATATGCCGTGAGTAACTCGCGAGCTCCTGCGATCGCGTCCCATTGGGGTTTTGCATCAGGTAAGATGCGTGCGAGCTTTTCAAAGCTCACCCGATAAGAGCGCGTATCCGGTCCTGCGTCCTGTGCATATTCAATCCGGCAGTCGGGTACATTCTCAGCAACAATCCCAGCAATATCGCGAATGCGATAATTATGCTCGGTCGATCCGACATTAAAAGCTTCATTCCAAACCTTGTCGATCGGCGCTTCCATAGCGGCCATGAAAGCACGCGAAATATCGCGTATATGGACGATTGGGCGCCAGGGCGAACCATCGGATTTCAGATAAATAAGCCCTTTTGTGACAGCCCAAGCAACGAGATTATTCAATACAATGTCGAAGCGTAGAAATGGCGAAACACCATAGGCGGTTGCTGGTCGTAAGTAAGTCGGGCAGAAATGCCTGTCGGCCAAATCTTGTATATCTCTTTCTGCGCGCACCTTGGAACGACCATAAGCAGTTACAGGGTTCAGATCACCCGTTTCATCAATAAGATCGCCGTCACTGATACCGTAATTGCTGCAAGACGATGCGAACAAGAACCGTTGAACGCCAGCCTCTTTGGCCGCTTTGGCCATTTTAATGCTCGCGCGGTGATTGATGTCATAGGTCAGCTCTTCATTCAGATTGCCAAGCGGATCGTTGGACAGTGCTGCAAGATGGATGACAGCATCAAACCCCTCAAGATCGTGTGGCGAAACATCCCGTACATCTTTGGAAAAAGCCGGCACATGAACAATTGCACCCCCCTCCTCAAAATGACAGCTGCGATAGAGACCGGCATCATAACCAGAGACTTCATGTCCCGCATTCATCAGTTCAGAAACCATAACCGATCCGATATAGCCCTGATGTCCTGTTACCAGCACTTTCATTTCCCGCTCCTCAATTTAAGTTGCCGATATGCTAGCCGGAGACTTTTGAGGCGGCGAGTTCAACGATGGTCATGTGTGCTTCGGACAAGTGGCCAGTGGAAGCATGAAACGATGTATGGCCTACCTCTTTTGGATAGTTTTTAGGATTGGCTCAGTGCCGAGCAATAATACCCAATCGCTTTGACTGCCTGGATTGCGGTTTGGCGGCGAAGTGTAAGAAACGCGACCTTCGCTGAACTTTGGTGCTTCAGCCTTGGAAAACTGTCCAGATGTTGGATCAAACCACGCGGCTGATAAGCCTGTATTGACAGCATCGCGATTGAGATCAAACCCATCAGCATCGCCGTAAAGAACGATCAAGTTCATGTCTGGAGAAGCCGCCCCATAAGTTGAAATATTGTCAGCAATTCTGTTCTCACGGTCTGGCTGCAATTGCCACCAAGGCAATCGATCAAACAAGCGTCCCAACATGGTCATAGACCGGGAACCAGGACTATCGAGCGCTTCTTTCCAAGTTCTATCCGCCGTAAATACGCCCGGCCCTGTAAAATGCCAGATCGGATTGTTCCCGTAAAATTGTCCCGCCGTACCAGCTAACATTGCGCCATATGCATTACGACGAATAGTCCGCGCTGTGGTTTCGCGTTCAAACTCATACGCGCTTTCAAGCAGAATAACGGGTACGCTCGCATGACTGCTACGCGCCAAAATTGCTGTATGTACATCATCATAGGTATAAACTGTATCAAAACTCAGCCAAGTTTGGTCGCCCCATAAATCGAACGTGTTTGTATCTCGGCTGGCGTGCACGCTCACGAATGCTTTTGAACCCGCGATTTTAAGACCATTTGCGAGTTGAATAACGAGTTCATGGTCTGGCGTATCGAAGTCTCCGCCAAGCACCCAGATAATATTGTCGTAAACCGCAAAACGACGCGCTATAGTCTCGCCATAGCCGCGCATTTTATTTGGCCCCGCCGTTTCCGCTTCCTTAAACCATCCCTGATCACTACCATTAACACCAAGATAAGCAGGTGCTAGAAACACAGCTAAGCCCAATGCTTCCGCGCGTTTTACAACCCACTCTGCATGATCAAAATATGCAGAATCTAAAGTGCCAAAAGCTTCGCCGACAAACGGCTTATCACCATAGAAATTTGCTGGCGGGTTGCTGGAAAATTGATGCTCAATCAAATTGACCAGAATGGCGTTGAAACCTCGCTTCTTCCTATCCGCCAGATATAGTTCGGCATCCTCCCGATTGAGTTCAGCAATCAACGACCAAGCGGTATCTCCTTGCAACAGAAAAGGCTTTCCGTCTGCATCTTCAAAAAACTTTTGGCTTTCACTGACATGGAGCGGAAATAGATTATCCGCAAATGCAATGCGGCTAGCAAACAGCAGAATTGCTAAAATAGCGGCGACGAGCAAGACCCTCATCGCACGCTCGGTGGATAAGATGGCACCTCGTTGAAGCGTCGATAGACAATCTGTGATGGCCGTCCTGTCAAATAAGAACCAACGCCGTCATTGAGCGCACGAACATAGATATTCAGTGCACCATCAATTGCATCAATAGTACGCTCAATATCCGTATCGCTGTGGGTATAGCTGACCACCAGCGAAGGCATCAGAATACCGCGTCGGATCGTTTCCTGGAGAAAGAGCGTCCGAAAAGATTGTGACGGTTGTCCGTTTTCGTCCAACGTAGAATAGGCAAGACAACAAGGTCGGCCAAACAGCTGGACATGCTTCTCCAGACCATGACTGGAAATCGTTGCATTCACTCCAGCCGCAAGTTTTGTGCCCTGCTCATAAAGTCGCTCAATAACCGGCTCATCACGATATATTTTCATCGTCGCGATAGCGGCCGTCATTGCATGGGTTTCTGCGCCATGTGTAGTCGAAAGCAGAAAAACACGGGGATGTTCGGTCTGGGTCAGACCGCCCAATTGCATATATTCAGCCTTTCCAGCGAGCGCTGAAATAGCAAAGCCATTTCCCAAAGCCTTGCCAAAACAGGAAAGATCGGCATCTACATCATACAGCTTCTGAGCACCGCGAAGATGCCATCGAAAGCCCGTTATCATCTCATCGAGGATAAAAAGCGCACCATTCTCATGCGCGATACGCTTTGCTTCCTGCAAAAAATTATTGGTAGGTTCATCGGCTTTTGCCGGCTCAAGAATAAGCGCCGCAATCAAACCCGGAAAATCATCAAAAAGCGCTTTCACACTTTCAATGTCATTATAGCGAAAGGTTGCTGTGAGTGCGGCGACCGATGCGGGTATTCCTGCGTTCATTTTGGTCGTGCCGATAAACCAGTCATCCGTCGAGAAAAACGGATGATCAGCACAACAGGCGATCATATCGCGGCCAGTATATGCTCTCGCCAGCCGAACCGCTCCGGTTGTCGCATCAGAGCCGTCCTTGCAGAACTTAACCATCTCTGCGCCATCAATAAGCTCGAGAAAGCTTTCGGCACATTCAATTTCTATCGCACTCGGGCGTGTGAAGTTACAGCCATCTTGTAGCGCATCACGCACTGCTTGCAGAACGGGCGGATAGGCATGCCCTAAACCGACTGCCCTGTTACCCATTCCATATTCAATGTAGCGATTTCCATCCACATCATCGATATGGCAACCAGAGCCGCGTTGGATGAACCCCGGCGCTAGCAACGGATACTGATCATCGCCCTTTGCATAGGTATGACAGCCGCCCGGAATGAGCGCATGGGCTTTACTGCTAAGCAATTGCGAGTTGCGAAACTGTGATGTGAAAAGGTTCATGCCCTTCTCCTTGAGCGATAAGTTTCTGACTATAATCAGACTGCTGACCAAGCTGTATGAACGCGCTCTCGCATCTGCCGCAGCCAGTTCTTCACGGGTTTGGGAAGGCGGCTACGCAAGCTTGAGTACAAGGCATTCGGCATCATCCACTCGGATAGCGGGAGTGATGGCGCCAAGGCTGGTCTATCTTGTTTGAGGAGTTGTAAAAGTGCAGCGTAAGCTTTGCCAACTTGGTCTGCATCAAATGCCACTGCGACTTTTTTCGCCGCAGCATCCGCCATTTTAACGCGTAGCGCCTTATTTTGGGCGAAGGTGTCGATTTGGGCGGCAGCCCGTCGCACATCACCTACAGGAAAGAGAAGCCCGTCTTCACCATTGGTGACAATCAGATCGGTGACACCCGCGATACGTGAAACAACGGCAGGACAGCCTTGGCTCATCGCCTCTATCAGTGTGAGACCAAAACCCTCAAAACGAGAAGGCATCACGAGCAGGTCATGCTGGCTCACCAGTGAAGACACGTCGGAGGGCGCAACATATCCTCTAAAACTAACCTTTTCGCCCATATGAGCAAGACGCTGACGCAATTCAGGCAAATCAGGTCCATCACCAGCAACAGTCAGATGGTAATCACACTTTAACTGGCGGAGAATTTCGGGAAGCCAGAACACGCCTTTCGCATTGTCTTCAACACGGCCAAGATAAAGCAATCGCAGCGGCTTATCGAAATCGGGGTGACGTGCAGCATATTGAAATCGAAGGTCTTTGCTCAGACCATGCGGGATGACTAGCGTGCGCTCGGCATCAAATCCATATTGTTTGACGAGGTCGTCCCGACACCGTTTCGACACGCCAACTGTTGCATGTACGTGATCACGAATTGTGCGAGCGGCTGCATAGGTTCCGGGTGTAATGTTATGAACGATCATGACACGCAGAATATCGGCTGGCAGATAACGCATGAGATTGGTTTCAAAACGGCTCGATAAGACGTTTACAAAAACCGCCTCAATATGGTTTTCGCGTAGAAATGCTATCATCTTCCGTGCACGGGTTTCTTCGTCGAGTACCCCCATCGGATCGATTGCATCTCCTTTGTGCGCCGCATCACCAAGCCCCTGCCCAACCGGAATTCGAACGGTATCGCACGCTGCACCTGCCGCGAGCCAACGCAGTTCAATGCCAGACCGCTTGAGTTCTGCGCTGAGCGTTGAGAATACCGAATAGGTTCCACCTATATGCGGACGAACGAAATAGGCACATTTCATGACTGTCACCCTGTTACCCGGGAACTCAGACTTCGAGGGGATAACCTCCCTCGAAGCCTCATTCCGGTATATCGGGGGGGCGTTTGATATACCGCCTGCCAGTGTATCGGAAACATATAACAACGCATTTTGGCTATGAGGGGTACATCCCCTCATACAATAGAGGATGGTGTTCACCCTTATGCCAGTTTTGCCAAATGCAGATACCAGATTATTTTGTCATCGCGGCTGGAGACACGCGGATGAAAATAGGTCTTTTTGGGCAGTTCGGTTCCGGCAATATTGGTAATGACGGTTCGCTTGAGGCGATGCTACAATTATTGAACCGTACCTGTCCCAGCGCGCAGCTTGTTTGCATTTGTTCAAGACCAGAAATAATCTCCGCCAAGTTTAAACTGCAAGCAGTTCCTGTCGGGAAACCGGCATCAGACAATAAAATATTAAACACACTCAATCGGGCTTTGCTGCAATTCCCGCGTCGACTTATCGGCTTTATCAGCGCAATATCCCTAGCACACGGGGTGGATCTCATCATCGTTCCGGGCACCGGCATTCTTGATGATTTCAATGAAGATCCTTTTGGCTGGCCATTTGCTGTAATGCGTTGGTCGTTGGCAGCGAAACTCGGCGGTGCACGTATGGCCTTTGTTTCAATTGGAGCTGGCCCAGTCACGCATCCTCTAAGCCGCTTTTTTGTAAAAACGGCGTCTTCATTAGCCGCATACCGATCCTATCGCGATGCGGTCTCTTATAACTTCATAAAATCGCTAAATGTCGACATGCACCAAGATCATGTAAGTGCCGATATCGCCTTTGCATTGTACAAGCCCGCAGACGAAAGAAGCAAAAATACGGATCCGTGCATTGGCCTTGGCATCATGACATACCGGGGCTGGCGAAAGCGCGAATTAGACAGTGCTGTAATTTATGAAAACTATCTTCGCAAAATGACAGAGGTGATCGAGGCATTGTTACAAGGCGGACGGCAAGTCCGCTTACTCACGGGTGACGTTGGTGATTTTGAAGCGGTCAACGACTTGCGTAAGCGCATCACAACGCCCAACTTTCACAAAGTCATCTTTGAACCTGTGAACTCACTGCATGATCTCATGCAGCAGATAGCCCAAACGGACATGGTTATTGCCAGTCGCTACCATAATATTGTTTGTTCGCTTTCGATGGAGCGTCCTGCAATTTCAATCGGCTACGCACATAAGAATGACGCGCTTCTCATCGACACAGGATTGAGTGAGTTTTGTCATCATATCGAGAGTTTCGATCCCGACCTGATACTATCTCAAGTCGAAACCATGCTTGCACGCAGGCACGAGTTCATCAACACAGTGAAGGCTGGTGTTATACGCTATCGCGAAAAGCTATCACTGCAGGAAGACGATTTACGCGCCAAGCTTTTATCAAAATAATATGGCGAAAATTTCAGAAGCCCTGCCTTCCCGAACGCTGCAATAAATAGTCAATGGGCGGTAAAACTGCCATGAGCGGATTACGCTTTAAGGCATATAGCATCAATGCCGTGCTATCAGCTTGAAATCGTGCAAGATGGGATAAAGCAGACCAGTAAGCACGTTTTGAAAGAGATTTACGCGCGACAGTAAGCAGTTGTTCAGCGTTTTTTGTATAACGTCCCTCGTTATCAAAAAACGATCTGAATGCTGCTTCGAACTCGGTATTCCAGTGTTTAACTCCCGCAACGGTTGCCGATTGATTGTGCGCGTGAACGCGGGCATAAGCTTGAACACTCTGCGTGGAGGCAACGCTTCCATGAAGTGAAAAGCGTAACCACATTTCTAAATCATCCGTGTGTTTCAATGTCGGACGGTAATATCCGACGCGTTTTTGGACGGCGGTTCTAACCACTGCGGTCGGGCCCGCAACAGGATTAAACGCGTGTTTACAGGCGAAATTGATAAACTCACTTCCTGAACGAATAGTCCATTCGTCGCCACTCTTATTTGCCTGCTTTAACGGACCATATTCTGCTTCGCTAATTTTATCGGCAACGCCATGTGCCAGATGCACATCAGCATACTGCTCAAGCATATTAATTGCGCGTGATAATGCACCATGAGCCAAAAAATCATCCGCGCAAAGAATGAGAAAATAATCAGAAGATGCCCAGTCTATAGCTTCGTTAAACGAAGCATGAGGCCCAAGGTTTTTAGGTCTCAGCACAACTTCGACGCGACGATCATTTGCGGCAAGCTTAAGCGCAATACTGCAACTGTCATCGTTGGACGCATTATCAATGATAAGCAGCCGAACTTGCACCCCCGTCTGGGATAAGACGCTATTGGCGCAACCGAGTAAATAATGCCCATAATTATAGTTGGGTATGACAACATCAACTATCGGCAAAGGCGCGGGATGCATACTCATTTTGCCCTCACTCAGCCGGCGCGTTCTGTTGAAGCGGATGTTGCCTGGCGAAACCCAATCCACGTGCAACTTTACCCAATAACAAATGTATAAGAGGGCGAACTTCTTGACTGAAAGGATGGCGCGTCACAAAAATTGCAGCTATCCAACTTGCTATTGCCAACAGGCCTATCACCAAGGCTCTCGTCCAATGCATGTCCAATGCGAAGCCATTTGTTGCAACAATTATCAATGGCCCAGCGAGTGTCAGCAATGTCACCAGCGCACTTTTCATAAGCTCCTTACCTAACAACCGGTAGGAAAAGAACACGTGCTTGCGGACATAGATGATTGCAACGATCATTTGAAATGGCAAACTTATAAACTGGCTTAAAGCAACGACCAAAAGACCATGAAATGCCGCCAGACACAGAATAGTCGTCGCCACCAGTCGGGAAATAAGGTTGGAGACGAAGGCCTCTCTGTTCTTACCCAGCGCCATAAGCAAGGGATAGGTCAAAATTACCGGAAACCAGAACAAGCTTGCGAGACTAGTAATTGTCACGATCAGCGCTGCTTCTGACCAGCCCGGTCCCAAGATAATCTGCACGGCTGGATAGGCGAGCAGCGCGAGCAAAGCTTGCGCGGGCCAATACACGACCGAAATATACGATAATGCTCGCACATAAGATTGGCTGACATCGCCACCGGCGCGGACGTGCGCTGAAAGCATAGGGAAGGCGACTGTAAAGACTGCGGATAGGATAATTCGGTCTGGTAGTCCGCTCACCGTGTTAGAGCGATTATAGATACCTACCGATGCAATAGGCATAAACCGACCAAGCATAAGCGGCGGGAATGTTTCACAAATTTTGTTCAGGCCAGCATTGCCACCCAGATATATTCCAAACCGCCAAGCGACGTTAATACTAGCAATGGATGGTTTCAAAAGGCGACCCAGAGGATAGATGGCCATCGCAAGGCCTGTCGTCATGAGAGAACTTGCGAGTAAGCCGAAGGCAAAGCACATATGTCCGAAGCCGAAGAACGCCATGGCAATTGTAACGCCCGCCCCGAAGCCGGTTCCAGCCGTGCGGATGCGTGCCAACGTTCCAAAGGCCATTTCGCGCCGCAACAACGCTACGACTGGCAATGATGCGCTTTCGACCAGCGCAGCAAGAATAGTGATATCCAGAAACAGCAACAACGTTGGGTCATGATAGGTAACGGCAAAATACTCTCGAGAAGCGTAGAGCCCAGCCGATAATAACAGTGTCACACCCATCACAAACGTCATCGCAGTGCGACTATCATGTGCGGTTACTTTATCAATTCTGATGAGAAATTCAGGGCTTGCGAACTCTCGCAGCGAAAACACAATTGCACCAATGCTCAGACCCACGACGCCTGCGCCAGTTTGGGCTGGCCCCAAAAAACGCGAAACTGCGATTACCGTCAGGAAGTTGAAGAACAGACCGGCATACTGCTCCAGCGCGGCCATAAGAAAACCTCTGCGACCGCCATTCATGAAGCGATCCTCTT
>Ga0308165_1003822_pt1 | contig 15673 bp, 13 predicted proteins | sample PhyWR2_FD_201032 | JGI IMG/M metagenome (GOLD analysis project Ga0308165, IMG submission 201032) | Phyllosphere microbial communities from UC Gill Tract Community Farm, Albany, California, United States - DLSLW.R2 | ecosystem: Host-associated > Plants > Phyllosphere > Unclassified | place: USA...
AAAGAAGTGATTGAAATTGGTCGTTTCTTTTTCTACTTTTATAGCTTAATTTCCCGCCTCAATAAAAGACTCGCTAGAGGAACCTCATTAGCGAATAGCTTGGCAGCATTAGGAGTTGGAGCCAAACAGATAACAAATGTTGGAAGAGGAAAATCAAGCCAATCCCCAACGAAATCACCAATAATAAACCGAGGCCCAAGAGTGAATGACATTGGGAAATCGAATAAAACAATAACTGTGCCAGGCAAGAAGATTCAGAGCGTGAAAGGCAAGCCATCTAAGGTGAAGGCTCCTGGGAAAGCTAGTGGGGCTGGGGGAACTAATACAAATGTTGTTTCTACCTTACCAGAAGATGGAAATTCCACAGTCGGACGTTGGATGTCTAACGATGAATATAATAAAATGATTGATACAGGAAAAGTTCAAATGTCTCCTAATGGGAACAGGACTTATGTTGCGTCTCCTGCAAGTAAAGACGCTTTTCCTTCTGCTCCTAATGGATCAATATATTCTGAATTTGATGTAGCTAAAAATTCTTTATATCCAGCAGGAAATGAAAACTGGTCTCAAATCCCAGGACCAGGTTCACTTATCGATCGTTTGAATCAAAAAAAAGGATTGCCAGCAATTACTGAAATGCCAGATGCTCTTAATATAAAAAATTTAGGTGGTAAGTAATCATGAGTGATAAAGAAAAGTTATTTCAAGAAATCAAATCAATTGTTATAGAATGGTGTGAAGAAAATGAAACCTATTTTAAAAATAACAATATAAATATTGATGTTTTACGTAATGAAAAAGATGGTTTTGTTGTTAGCTTTGAAAATGATATAGCTATGGCTGAATTAGTCGTAGAACAAGCTAGTTATGCACCTTATAGATTTGTTTCGTTTGAAATAGCAACTGTTGAAGCTGATAGAGCAAAAATATCATATAGTTGGTATGATAATGAGAGTACCTCTAAAAAAGAGTTGAAAGAACAACTAACGAGAGGAATTAATTATTTTGTTAATCTATAATATAATTTTTTGAAATAAAAAAGGCACTCTACTACTCGAAGGGAATCGAGAAAATAGAGCCTTGAATAGTAAGTCCAAGCTCACTAATCAAGTTGCCAATAGCTAACAAAAGCTAGCTGTATTTATTGTACAAAAATTCAAAGGACATTTCTAGTCTTTTTGAATGTTTATTAAGTGTACAATCATTGATATTAAGCACGAACTCACTAACCAAGTTCTCAATAGCTAGCAAAAACCAGCTATATTTATTGTACAAACATCCATAGGACTATCCTAGCCTTTTTGAATGTTTATTAAGTATACAGCCATTTTGCTATGAAATAGTATGAGTGAAGGGCGTCGACTAATACCGTTTTTTAAGTGTCAAAACAATAAAAATGATTTAAACAGAAAATAAGCGATGAATCAGAGCATATAGTCAAATAATCAGAAAAAAAGAAAACATCTATAAAATAAAAGTTGGAGACAAAAGGTTGAAATTTATACAGCTACTAAAAGAGATCAAATCAAAGAAAACGAAAATAAAAATGAAGCCACTAATCATCTTTTTGTTGTTACTATGCTTCACTATCTATATATACACCAACCAAAACAATCTGAAATCAAAATACAAAAGTGATAAATTTGATTATACGGTGTACTATGAATCATCTATAGATGAAAGTTCAGAGAAATTTATTTTAGTGGATGATGATGGCAATGAAGAACTTTGTACGGTTGTTTTAAAAATCGATGCACAAAAACAATTCGGGAAAACCTACGTTTATATCTATCAAGAAACTGAAATAGATCAAGGGGAGTTCATGGCATACTCAACTACTAGTATTAAAGATGGTCCAGGTATGGAAAATGGATTAGCAAATGTAGAATCAGAAGAAGAATGGGCATTATTAGATGAAGTATTTACTACGTATCTTGCACAAGAGTAAAAAACGGAGGAAAAAACAATCGAATTAAATGATATGGCATCACTATACAATAATTTGAAAAAAAGAAAAGAAGACTATGTCTTCACAGGAGCAGTTATTACACAGTTACCCACTCTAGTCAGTCACTGCCCAACGGAAGTCGATCAATTCGTTTGGTTTTCAGGTGGTATCCTCTTTTGGCTTATCCATTGGCGAACGCAACGTAAAATGTATAAAAAGCTTGGAATCAGCAAAGTAGAACAAAAGATCATTCGTATTTTGGGAGAATATGAAGTGAATATCAAAAATGAGTATTGTGTTTTAGTTAGAAAAGCAGAAGGATAGTTTGGACACCGGTTCTTTAAGATAAAAGTGACTAAGACAAAACTCTTGTGGTTTATTCATGTCATCGTGAAGCCGATTAAACGATGTGAAAACGGCAATTGGACTAAAAACCATACAACACATAAAGCGCATTGTGCGGTTTTTAGTCCAATTACTCGAGCCTAAACGACTTTTATCCGAACCTCTTCTTAACTCTTACGTCTGCTGAAACTGACTATTATACAAAGAAGCGTACAACGAAGGTTTAGCTAACAACTCTTGATGATTTCCTTTCTCCACGATATCGCCGTCTTTCATCACTAAAATCAGATCAGCATTTTCAATCGTAGATAAACGGTGTGCAATCACAAAGCTTGTTCGATTATTTGTCACTTCATCCATCGCTTTTTGAATATGAGCTTCCGTTCTCGTATCTACACTAGACGTTGCTTCATCCAAAATAACCACAGGAGGATTTGCTAAAATGATTCTGGCAATCGTCAATAATTGTTGTTGACCTTGAGATAGTGAGCCGTTTTCACTGGAAATAATCGAATCATAACCATTTGGTAAAGTCCGAATAAAGTGATCGCATTGGGCAATTTTAGCAGCTTCAATGATTTCTTCTCGTGTCGCATCCATACGTCCATAGGCGATATTTTCAGCAATCGTTCCTTCAAATAACCACGTATTTTGTAAAACCATCCCAAACATACTGCGAAGATTTGTTCTAGAAAGGTCAGTGATATCTACGCCATCAAAGGTAATATGTCCACCATTTAATTCATAGAAACGCATCAGTAAATTTACTAGCGTTGTTTTACCAGCACCAGTGGGTCCAACAATCGCCACCATTTGTTTTGGTTTAACAGAAAAATCAACTTGTTTCATCAACATTTTTTCTTCAGTATAACCAAACTGAACGTGATCAAAAGCGATCGCACCGGTTGGTTGATCGATGATTTGTACGTTCGCTTTTTCTGGAATATCATCTTCTGCATCTAAAATTTCAAAAATCCGATCGACGGCTGCTAGAGCTGCTTGAATCGAATTGATGACATAAGAAGCTGTAGAAATCGGTTCAGAAACTTGATTGATATATTGTAGATAAGCTTGAAGTAGCCCAATCGTGATTCCGCCTTGTAAAACTAAGAAGGCACCAATGATCGCACTGACAATAAAAGCCAACTGATTGATCAAACGAATCGCTGGATAAATCGCAAAGTTCATAAATTGAGCCTTTAAAAAGGCCTTATAATGTTTTTGGTTGGTTTCTAAAATAACTTGTTTAGCATGAGCTTGTTGATTAAACGTTTTTGTTACCAAACTTCCAGATAGAAATTCCTCCGTTTTATTATTTAAAATCCCCAATTCTGACTGACTTGCTTCGGCTAATTGTTTATTTTTGTTCGCAATTTTACCTGTCAAAAATGAGCTCGCAGCAATCAACAGTACAACGATCAAGGTTAATTTTACATCAATATAAAACAACATAATACCAGCAAAAATAATTGTTGAAATCGAAGTGAAAAACTGATTGATTCCAGTTAAGAAAACTTGTGATAATTGATTTAAACTAGTTGTTGTTCGGCTTAAAATATCGCCAACTTGGTGTTGATCAAAGAACGCCATCGGCAAAGATTTGAATTTCTTCGTTACTTCTTTTCTGACTCTTAATGTGATTCGTTCACTTAAAGCAGCCATCACACGTTCTTGCGTGTAAGACATTACACTACTGAGAATTGAAAAGACGATCAAAATCAAAACAGGTGTCAACAAAGCTTCTTGGATCATTGAAAAGCTGATTTGTCCGATTCCTTGCGTTTGGATCAATGTTAGTAAATCATCAATTGCGATCCCCATGATAAACGGTATCGCAATAACTAAGGCATTTCCGATTAAACTACAAAAAATCAAGCCTAGAAAAATCGGACGTTCAGGTCGGATCAATAGAAAGAAACGTTTTATTGTTTGCTTATTTACTTTTTTCATCATGCTTGTGCTCCTTTCGTAAGCATTCCTTGAGAGCGGGCAAACTCTTGGTAGGTTTGGTTATTTTGTAGCAATTGGCTATGGGTTCCTTGGCCAACGATTTTCCCTTCATTTAGGACAATAATAGAGTCTGCTTGTTGAATCGTGCTTAATCTTTGAGCCACGATCAATAATGTTTTATCTGACATTTCTTCTTTTAAAGCTAATCTGAGTGCTGCATCTGTTTGGTAATCTAGAGCTGAGAAGCTATCATCGAAAATATAAATATCGGCTGGTTTAATCAAAGCACGTGCAATACATAAACGTTGTCTTTGACCTCCAGAAAAGTTCGTACCCCCTTGAGCGACAAAGGACTCATAGCCGTTTTCTAACGTTGTCAGATAAGAAGACAATTGTGCAATAGTAGCTGCTCGGTCCATATCTGTTTTTGTTGCTTCAGGATACCCCATCAACAAATTACTTTTGATGGTTCCACTAAATAGAAAGGCTTTTTGAGGAACGTAACTGATTTTAGAGCGTAGCTCTTCTTGCGTAACATTTCTGATATCCACACCATCAAATAAAATCGCACCTTCAGATACATCGCTAAGTCGTAATAATAATTTAGCAACAGTACTTTTACCAGAGCCAGTTCCACCTACAATCGCTGTAATTTTCCCTTTAGGAATACTAAAATGAATATCCTCTAAAACAGGTTCATCCGCTTGATCATAACTGAATGTCACATGGGTTAAGTCGATCAATGCATTTTCACATCCACTTGCTTTGAGTGTAGCGGACTGTTTAGGATCAGAGATTTCGTCTTGTGTGTTCAAAATTTCTTCGATTCTTTTTACAGAAGCGAAAGATCTAGGCACCATGACTAAAACCATAGCAGCAATCATTAAGTAAGATAATGTTAATAAAGAATATTCCACCACTGCTGAAACTGTACCGATTTGCAAGGTCCCAAGAGCCACTAAATTCCCACCAAACCATAGAATAGAAGAAAAAACGATGCCCATTAACAAGAAGGCGACAGGTGTAATAAAAGCAAAAATACGATTAACACGAATCATACCATTTGCATAGTCAGAAAAGGTCTTATTTGTCCGTTCCTCTTCATAATCTTGATTATTAAAAGCTCGGATCATATTGATCCCAGTAAAAAATTCTCGCAAGGTCACAATGATTTTATCCATTTTTGGCTGGATCAACAAAGATAATGGTGTCCCTTTTTTCATTAGAATATAAACGATCAAAGCAAAAGCAGCTATAGCGATCAATGGAACCAAAGCTAACGTAGCTGAATAGGTAAATGTCATATAAAGAGAGAAAATAGCGATGATCGGTGCAGGTAAAATCAATTGCAAAAACAAAACGATCATCTGCTGAATATTATCAACATCATTTGTCATTCTGGTCAGTAATGATCCTGTCCCGAAGCGATCTGCATCTTTAATAGAAAAGGTTTGAAGCTTGTCGAAAAATAGTGTTCGCGTTTCAAAGCCAAATTTAGCAGCGACTTTTGCAGAAAGATAACTGCCCAAAATCGCGGCAAGCGCACCGAATAAAGCCATTGCTAACATTTGTAACCCAATCGTTTTGATTGATTGTTTATCGCCACTTGCAATCCCTACATCGATCAATTGAGCGACCAACATTGGCACGCCAAGCGTTCCAATAATTTGTAGACATAAACTGATGACGGTCACAAAAATAAGTTTTCTATTTTTTTTAATGAAAAACTGAATGATTTTCATCTAAATTCCTCCTTTTTATCGAACAAAAGGAATTTTACACCTTCAAGTGACTTGAAGGTCAATATTTTTTGTTTATAATTAAAATCAGAGGTGATTTTATGGAAAAAGAAAAATTATTGACTGTCGGACAAGTAGCTGAAATCATGAAGTTACCAAAATCAAAGATCCGTTATTGGGATGATATGAATCTACTAACATCTTCTAGAAATCAGCAAAATGGTTATCGAATGTTTGATATGGAAGATATTTTAACAATCAGTGATATCGATTTTTACCGTAGATTAGATATTCCCATCAACAAAATGACCAATCTATATCGTAAATCACCAGAAGAATTATGGACGATTCTAGATGAAACAGAAACCCGAGTCGCTGCAGAATTAGCAGAACTTGAGAAAAAACAACAAGGGATCAAACATCGAAAAGACCAGTTATTGAGTTTGATTGAGTTGAAAGAAAAAGAGTTTATTGATGAGCCTTTGGATGTAGAACGAATCATCCCGATTGATTTAAAAGATCCCAATGAATTACAAACATATATCGATAATCCCTCAAGTTTAGTGGTTTATAGCAACTCTGATCATGAAAAGGAACTTACCTATGGTTTTGCGGTGACCACCAAAGAATTTGTAGAGGAAGTAACGATTTGGCAACAGACAGAGCAAACAAAATACGAATACAAACAATTTTTACTAACAATCAAGTCAGATGATCCTCTAGAAAATAATTTCCAATCAATGAAAGAAAAATTGAAGGAGCAAGGTTATCAAACTGGCACAATGATTGGACGTTATATCATGACCGCAGAAGACCAAGATGGATTTTATAGAGATTATTATAAAACATGGATTGAAGTGAGTAAGGAACATTGGGCATAAATATCGTAATCTTCCTGAGAAGGTGCTATTATTAGCTGACCACAAAAGGATGATTAGACTATGGATAAATTACAAACAATTCAAGAAGTAATAGCTTTCGTAAACGAACATTCGCTTGCTTTTATTTATGTTTCGCAAGAAGATTGTTCGGTATGTCATGCGTTAAGACCTAAGCTAATCGAATTATTGAAGAGCTATCCTAAGATAGAGCTAAGAGAAGTTGAAGCGGACAAAGTCAAAGCAATTTCAGCTGAATATTTGATTTTTTCAGCGCCGACTTTCCTTTTCTTTGTTGATGGAAAAGAATATATCCGTGAAGGAAAGTTTGTTCAGTTTAAAAAATTAGCCAATGCACTTGAGCAAATTTATTCGTTTGAAGAAAACAAAGTATAGTTAAAATCTAGTAAATTCAAGCGTTTGAGTAATGTGTTAGAATGTTCGTTGTCAAAATGTAAGCGTACTATTGACAATGGAAATAAGACGTTGTATACTTTGGTCAACGGATCGTTACTGGTTAAGCAGGCGTGACCTCACACATTACTTTTTTGGTGATGTTTGATGTGGTCAGGTCTTTTTTCGTTTTTCAAGTCAAGAACAGGAGATAATTTCAATGAAAATACTGAAAGTTTTTAATAATAATGTTTCTTTGATTCTAAATGATGATGCCATCGAAGAAATCATTATGGGCAAAGGGGTCGGTTTTAACAAGCGCGAAGGCGATGTGATCGATTCAGCTCTGATTGAAAAAAGATTTGTTCTTGAAGGTAATAATTCCGTTAGCAATTTAGACAATCTGCTTGCACGAATCGATATTGAAGATATTGAACTGGCCAGTGATATTATTCAATTAGGTAAAGCAGAATTAGACCAAGAAATCGATGATTCCATTTTGTTGACATTGTCCGATCATATCGGTTTTGTCTTAAATAGAGTGACAGAAGGCTTACAAATGCGCTCACCTCTAGAATGGGACATCAAACAAATTTACACAAAAGAATATGCGTTTGCATTAAAAGCCGTTCAAATGATGCGGGAGAAAACAGGGATTGAGATTCCAGATCAAGAAGCAGCTTTTATTACCCTTCATTTTGTCAATGCTTATAATTCTACTAGCAATATGAACGAAACGATGCTGACAACGAAAATCATTCAAAGCATTATCGACATCATTAAATATCACTATGGTAAAGAATACGATGAAACCTCTTATGATTTTACTCGTTTCATTACCCATATTCGATACTTTGTCAAAAGACAGCTAGATAAAGAAATTTCATCAAATGAGGATTCGTCTTTGATCAATCTAATTGCTGTGAAGTACGAACAAGATCATCAGTGTGCAGTTAAAATCAAAACATTTTTGGAACAACAATATGATTGGACGATTTCAAATGATGAATTGATGTACTTAACACTTCACTTAAATCGCTTATCAAGCAATCAATAGGATCGTTACTGGTTAAGCAGGCGTGACCTAAGAAAAACACTTCATGCATAAGTGTTTCTTCTTGGGTCACTTTTTTTATAAAAAAATGATTCAAGGAGAGGAAATACTATCATGCGTTATGAAGAAGAAAGTAAAAAAATCATCGAACTTGTCGGTGGTAAATCGAATATCAATAGCTTAGTTCACTGCGCGACGCGTTTAAGATTTAGCTTGAAAAATACGAAAAAAGCGGACAAAGAAGCTTTGGAGAAATTACCCTATGTGATGTCAGTTGTCAATAGTGGTGGACAATACCAAGTGGTGATCGGCAGTAAAGTACCAGATTATTATGCAGCGATTCAATCACTCGCTGATTTAAACGAAGATGCACCTAAAACTGAGAAAAAATTAAGTTTCAATTATGTATTCGAAGTGATTTCCGGTGCCTTTTCACCACTGATTCCAGCAATGGCAGGATCTGGAATGATCAAAGCGATTTTAACGATTTTAGTTGAAATGAAATTATTGGCTGATACCAGTTCGACTTATATGGTTCTGAGTGCGGCAAGTAACGCAATCTTTTACTTCCTACCTGTTTTTCTAGGAATTACATTGACTAAAAAAATTGGTGGCAATATGTATGTGGGTGGTGTAATCGGCGCAGCATTACTGGAACCGTCGTTTACTGGCATGATCGGTCAGGAAAAGCTTGATTTTCTAGGCATCAATTTAAATGTTGTTGATTATGCAACAACCATTTTCCCGATTTTTGTCGCAATCTTTATTTATTCATTCGTGGATAAATTCTTACGCAAAATTATTTTTAAAGACCTTCAATTGTTCGCTGTACCAATGTTCAGTTTGATGATCATGGTACCATTGACAGCTTTATTATTCGGTCCATTTGGAACGGTTATCGGAGATGCGCTTTCTCAAGGCGTGATGTGGTTGATTGGCAAAAGTGCACTGCTTTCAGGAATCGTCTTAGGTGGTGGTATGCCGTTTATGGTCATGTTTGGGCTTCATTGGGGCTTTTCTCCAATCACGCTTGAAAACTTAACGGTGATGGGCGGCGATCCAATAGAAGGAATGGCTGTTGCAGCTGTTTTTGCCCAAATCGGAATCGCAATTGGTTTTTATTTAAAATCTAAAAAACATTCTAAAATGAAAGCTTTAGCTGGACCGCTAGCCTTAACTGGTTTATTTGCAGGAGTAACTGAGCCAATCGTTTACGGGTTGATTTTAAGATACAAACGCTTATTACCGATTGTAGCGATTTCTGGCGCTATCGGCGGCGCAATTTGTGGTGTGACAGGTGTTACCATGAATGCTTATGTGTTCCATAATATTTTCTCTATCCCTGTTTATACCCCAAAAGTAGGTTACTTCATCGGAGTAGGTGCAGCATTGATTGCAGGCGCAGTATTGACCTATTTCTTTGGTGTCAAAGAAGATGAAATGGTCGACTTCTTACCTGAAACAGATCAAGGAGAAGATGACTTTCAAGAAGAGCCAGCCACAACAAAAATCGATACAGAAACAACAGTTTATGCACCAATTGAAGGAACTGTGATCCCTTTAACAAAAGTTGATGATGATGTATTTTCTAGTGAAATCGCAGGCAAAGGGGTCGCGATCATTCCGACAAGTGATAAAGTCATTGCACCATTTGACGGAACAGTTGTTGCTATTTTCCCATCAAAACATGCGATTGGTTTAAAATCAACTGGCGGTAGCGAATTGTTGATTCATATCGGTATTAATACAGTAAATTTGAATGGGGAGCATTTTGAAACAAAAGTTGCAATGGGTGATACAATCACACGTGGACAAACTTTACTCATATTTGATCGTGAAAAAATCGAACAAGAAGGCTATGCCATGACCTCCCCAGTTATTTTAACAGATGCTCAAAGTATGGAAACAATGACGATCATCAATGATCAAGCCCTCGTGACGCCAGAAACTAAGTTATTTAATGTAGGGAAAAATAAGGAGGAATCGAAATGAGAGAGGATTTTCTATGGGGCGGTGCAGTCGCAGCACACCAAGTAGAAGGCGGTTGGAACAAAGGGGGGAAAGGAGTTAGTATTGCAGACGTGATGACAGCAGGCTCGAAAGATCACGCAAGAGAAATTACAGATGGAATTGTAGCAGGGAAATTTTATCCCAATCATGAAGCCATTGATTTTTATGGAAACTACAAAGAAGACATTCAATTGTTTGCAGATATGGGCTTTAAATGTTTAAGAACAAGTATTGCCTGGACAAGAATTTTTCCAAATGGCGATGAAAAAGAACCAAATGAAGCAGGATTAGCGTTTTATGACGATGTATTTGATGAACTATTGAAACAGGGAATTGAACCTGTGATCACCTTGTCTCACTTTGAGATGCCGTATCATCTTGTGAAGCAATATGGCGGTTGGCGTAGTCGAGAATTGATCGGATTTTTCACTAATTTTGCTATAACCGTTATGAAACGTTATAAGGATAAAGTAAAGTACTGGATGACGTTCAATGAAATCAATAACCAACGAATCTTAGAAAATCCGATTTATTCATTTACAAACTCTGGAATCCTTTATCGAGAAGATGAAGATAAATTAGAAACAATGTATCAAGCGGCCCATTATCAGTTTGTAGCAGGAGCGATAACAGTTGCACAAGGGAAAAAAATCAATCCAGCCTTTCATATCGGCTGTATGCTAGCGGCAACACCAAACTATCCATTAACAAGTGACCCGAAGGATATCATCGCAGCCCAACAAGAGGACGAAAAACAATTATTTTTCACTGATGTTCAAGTGAGAGGAAATTATCCTCGATGGGCGGTGAAAGAATGGGAAATAAATGGGTACAAATTAGATATTACGGATGAAGATCTTCAGATATTAAAAGCTGGAACCGTAGATTATATCGGAATCAGCTATTATTTAAGCAACACAATTTCGACTAGACCAGAAGCCATTCGTTTAGAGGATGATTTGCTTGGTGATAGTTCACTAGTTGAAAATCCGTATGTTGGCATGACAGAATGGGGCTGGTCAATAGATCCTACGGGGCTACGACACTATTTAAATCTACTAAGTAATCGCTATGAGCGCCCCATTTTCATTGTCGAAAATGGCTTTGGCTACGCCGATACATTAAGCGAAGGGCATGTTCATGATGTCGAAAGAATCGATTTTCTCAGTCAACATATCAAAGAAATGAAAAAAGCAATCGAGCTAGATGGCGTAGATGTACTAGGTTATACCGTTTGGGGATGTATTGATCCAATCTCATTTACAACGGGAGAAATGCGTAAGCGCTATGGGTTTATCTATGTCGATCGCGATAATCAAGGAAATGGGTCGCTGAGACGAATCAAGAAAGATTCATTTGCGTGGTACAAGCATTTGATCCAAACGAATGGCTCAGAAATCTAAGCCAAAATAGCAACCAGCTCTCATTGTATTTTAGTAAAATAAAAACAGTGAGAGCTTTTTTGTACGAAAAAGCATAAAATAGAAAGGAACAATAAAGAATGGGGAAATAAAAAATGAAAAAAAGAATCGGAGCACTACTAGTTTTTGTAACGATTGTTTTATTACTGAGTATCCATTTTGGTAATAAGCAAAAACACAGTGAAGAAACTGTATTTAAAAAAGAAGGCATCGAATTTTGGGTCATCAGTGATCCTCATTATATCGATAAAAGTTTGACAGATTCAGGCTTAGCATTTAAAAAAATTAAACAGACCGCAGCCGGCAAAGAGCTGGAGCATCAAAAAGAAAGCTGGCAGGCATTAATCAATAAAGCAATTGAGCAAAAACCAGATATGTTGATCATCACAGGTGACTTAACCTTAAATGGCGAAAAAGTCAGCGCAGAAAAGCTGGCGGAATTCCTTACACAGCTGACGGATCATGGCATCAAAGTATTTGTGATTCCAGGCAATCATGATGTTAATGATGGTTGGGCAAGAAAATTTGTTGGAGAGAAGCAAGAAAAAACAGAAGCCATCTCGACCACTGATTTTAAAGAAATATTTGCCAATTTTGGCTATCAAACAGCAACGAACTATGATAAAAGCTCATTAAGCTATGCAGTAGCAGTCAACCAACAATACAATTTTCTTTTTCTTGATTCAAATATCTATCCAGATAATGGCCAGTCACAAGCTAGCCCAACTACAGGTGGGACGATTCGAGGCAGGACAATGAAATGGGTCAAAGAACAATTGGAAACAGCGAAACAAGAAAAGAAGCAAACACTAGTATTCATGCATCATAATCTTTATCCCCATAATCAATTGTTATCAACGGGATTTGTGCTGAATAATGCTGAAGAATTTAAGCAAGTTTTAGCTGATTATCAAGTACCAATCGTTTTTTCAGGACATATTCACGCTCAAGATATCATGACAGAAACCATCAGTCAGCATGAACTAACGGAAATCGTGTCTAGTTCCTTCTCGATAGCGCCACAAGGATATGGTGTTGTGAAGCTAAATGGGCAATCACTTGACTACCAAAAAAAAGAAAATGCCTCTACTGTAGCTGTTTCCCAAATCGAAGATTATTCAGCATATAGTAAAGCATTATTTATTGAAGATGGCGAAAGACTAGGCTATGAACAACTCATTGATGCTGGATTATCTGATAGTAAAAAACTGGATGTGGCAGCCGAATTTGTCGGGCAAGTAAATTATCGCTTCTTCTCAGGCAATGATTTTAGTAGCGACAAACAAGAAGCAGACCTCAAAGTAGAACCAGGCTATCAAATCATTGCCGAGAATAGTCGATTTCTAAAAGAGTATATCGACTCGATCATTCAAGATAAGAATCAGTCGGATAATCAATTTAAAAAGAAATTGACAGATTGATCAAATTTATTTTTTAAGCTTCTCTCATTAAATACGAAAAGGGGGAGGCTTTTTGTCGATAGCTTTTCGCTATCATACCTGCCAAATAACTATTATAAGTTTGCGAGATTGTGTACTATTATAAGAAGATAAAGAAAACGCTCTAAAAAGAGTGGATAAACAAGTAAAGGAGAAAAAAAGATGGAATTGATTTCAGGTGAAAAAGGTTTTGAGTTGGTTCATCAAAGCGGTAATTGGATTTTAAAAAAGGATATTGGTTTTTCCCCAGTCGAAATGTTAGTGGCATCCATTGGCGCATGTGGTGCTTATGTGTACGAAAAAATATTAACAAATTCCCATATTGATTTTACAATTGCCAATGTAGCAATCTCTTATGAAAGAACAGAAATACAAGCAAAACCCTTGAGCAAAGTGGTCATCACCTTCTCTGTTCAAATTTCTGAAGAAGAGCATGGAAAAGCCGAGCGAGCATTGAAACTGATCGGCAAAAATTGTCCAGTCATGCAGTCGCTAGACCCTGCCATCACAGTTGTTGAAGAGGTTGTTTTTATTTAGTGTTGTGACACACTCTTTACAGAAAAGAGGAATACGATGAAAAAGATCATGACCGTCAGTTTTATAGGATTATTACTCGTTTTAACAGGTTGTAACGCAGCGAACAAAACAGAGTCCACTGAGTCAAAAAAAACCATCGTTTACTTTACAGAACCAGCTGAATTATTGACATTAGATACGACACAAGAAGAAGATTTCACTAGTTTTAATGCCCAAAATCAAGTGCTTGAAGGACTTTATCAATTAAATGAAAAAGACGAAGCAATCCCAGCTGTCGCAAAAGAATTACCTGAAATTAGTGCAGATCAGCTAACCTACACGATTACTTTGAGAGAAGACGCAAAATGGTCAAATGGGGATCTTGTTACAGCAAATGACTTTCTCTATGCTTGGCGGCGTGCCGTGACACCAGAAACAGCACCTTCTTATGCTAGTCTATTTGTGTCATCAATCAAAAATGCCGATGCGGTTTATCAAGGAAAAATGAAACCAGAACAACTTGGAGTAGAAGCACTGGATGATCAAACTTTGGTGATTCATTTGATCAAACCAATCCCGTATTTCACTTCCTTATTAACCTTTGAAACATTTTTCCCAATCAATCAAGCATTTGCGGAAAAACAAGGCAAAGATTACGGTACCTCAAGCACAACAACAATCTACAACGGACCTTTTACGTTAGCTGGCTGGGAGCAAAATTCAGATACTTGGCAATACGTGAAAAACCCTGAATATTGGGATAAACAACATGTGTTAGTGGATGAAATTCAAACAACTGTTGTTAAATCAACCAGTACAGCCGTTAATTTATATCAAACAGACGAACTAGATCGCGTAGTTTTAGACGGAGAATTTTCTAAACAATATAAAAATGATCCCGATTTCCAAAATCAAAATGATACTAAAATGGGGTACTTGCGTTTTAATCAAGGACAAGGGAAATTACTTGAAAATAAACAATTGCGAAAAGCACTTTCTTTAGCTATCGATCGAGAAACGTTTGTAAAAAATGTCTTAGGTGATGGGTCTATTGCCGCTGAGGGATTTGTGCCGCAAAACTTTGTGCAAAATCCTACGACTGGTGAAGATTTCCGTAAAGAAAATGGGGTTCAGCAAAAATTTGATCAAACAACAGCTCAAAAAGCATACGAACAAGCGAAAAAAGAATTAAACAAAGCAGAGATTACCTTGGTTTATTTGACCAAAGATACCGATACGGAGAAAAAAACAGCCGAATACTTAGCCAGTCAAATTGCTGAAGTACTGCCAGAAATTAAATTTGAGATTACAACATTACCTAGTAATAACGTGCAGGAACGGTACTTGTCAGGAGATTATGATATTGCTTTTGGTCAATGGATGCCTGATTTTAAAGATGCCATCACATTTTTAGATATGTTTGCCTCAGATTCTGGATTGAATCATGTAAATTATAAAAATCCGAAATACGATCAATTGATCCAAGCTGCTTCTGAGACTGATGCGGCTAATGAAGAAAAAAGATGGTCAGATCTATTACAGGCAGAAGAAGTCTTGTTAGCAGAAGATTATACGATTGCCCCGATTTACCAACAACAAACTGCATTACTGCAAAAGCCGACAATCACTGGTGTAGTGAAACACAGTTTTGGTTCACCTTATAGTTTTAAATCTATTCAAGTGAAAGAATCAAAATAATTAAGAAGAGGTGGGACAGGAGTGTTTAATCCCGAGAAATAAGAAGGGATTCACGAAAATTGCTCTTCAAATCTTAGTGCTTTAGCACTTAGAATTTGATGTGATCGAAGCGAAGCGTAGTGATTGCTTCTGCTCCCACCGTTTATACGGATTCCTTGAGTCTGAGAGATAATGATGTGCGCCCTAAAAGTTGTACGTAGATTAACCTGTCATTCGACTGGTATGAATTCGGTATTGAACCGGACTCATACCAGTCAATTTTGCTTTTATCCGATGATGATT
>Ga0308165_1003823_pt1 | contig 15672 bp, 7 predicted proteins | sample PhyWR2_FD_201032 | JGI IMG/M metagenome (GOLD analysis project Ga0308165, IMG submission 201032) | Phyllosphere microbial communities from UC Gill Tract Community Farm, Albany, California, United States - DLSLW.R2 | ecosystem: Host-associated > Plants > Phyllosphere > Unclassified | place: USA...
GTCCTCAGGGGCGACCACGTCGACCTGGACCGTGCTGAGTTCGGGAGCCTCGAGCTTCCACTTGTCGAAGAGCACGGCGTCCTTGCCGACCTTGGTGAGCGTGAACTCCTGGTCGACGCTCTCGCCACCCTGAGTGAGACGGGCCTCGACGGTCGCGGTGTTCCCGCTGGTCGTCGTCTTCCCGATCGTGTAGCCGGAGACCTTGCCGGACGCCGCCTTGTACGCGTCGTCGGTCAGCAGCACGTCGGCCGCCGACACCTCGGTACCGGAGAGCTTGAGCGCCTGTTCGGCGTCGCCCGACTTGAGGGCGTCGAGGTAGCTCTTGACCGTCACCTCCGGGGCGTGGAGGGCGTTGCCGACACTGACGCCGACGATGCCACCGACGATGATGAGGAGGAGGGCGCTCCCGCCGGCGATGATGCCGGTGAGCCCCTTCTTCGAGAGCTTCTTCTTGGGCGGCTGCTGGCCGCCGCCGTACCCGCCGGCGCCCTGCGCGTAGGGCGCCTGGCCGTACTGCTCGGTGGGCTGCTGGCCGTACTGCCCCGTGGGCTGCTGGCCGTACTGACCGGTTCCCTGCTGACCGAACTGCTCGGTCGGCTGCTGGCCGTACTGCGCCGTCTGACCGTACTGACCGGTCTGCTGGCTGTACTGACCGGTCTGCTGGTCGTACTGGCCCGTCTGCTGGTTCTGCTGGCCGGACGACTGCTCACCGTACTGCCCGGACTGCTGCCCGTACTGCCCAGACGGCTGCGTCGGCGACTGCCCGTACGGCGACTGCTGTCCGTACTGACCCGTCTGCTGCTGGCCTGAGCCCGACTGCTGCGGGCCGTTGCCCTGCCACCCCTGCTGCGGGTCGGGCTGAGCGGGTGGTCGCTGCCACTGGGGCTGCTGCGGGTTCTGATCTCCGGGATCGGTCATGGTGTTGCGCCCCCAATGAGCATGGATCGTGCTGATGACAAGTGCTCGAAAGTATAGTGACGGGTGTCGGACAGCACGATGGGGAGATCTCCCCTCCTGCGTCCGGGTGAACCCCGACGGCTACCAGGGCGAGGTGGGGGAATCCAGCTCCAGCGCGAGGTCGTCGAGGAGCGCGGTGACCTGCGGTTCGACGTACCGCTCCACGGCGTCGTGGATGGCGAGGCGGTGCCCGACGAGGAGTTCGCAGATGCGGCGCCCGGTCTCGTTCGCGCACTGGTCGGCGAGGGCGATCTCGGTGCGCAGCGCCTCCTTCGCGTCGTCCGACAACGGCGGGGGTGGCGGGACGGCCCTCGCCTGGGATTCGCCGAGCTCCGCGAGGGTGAAGAGGTAGGGCTGCTCGGGATCCGGGTCGGGGTCGAGCTGCAACCCGTCGAACTCCGGGTCGAGCCCCTCCCCGGGGCGGTAGGCACGCTGCGCCTCGCGCAGGTCCGCCGCGCGCAGTTCGGCGCGGAGGACGGGGAGGTTCCGCTCGGTGTACTCCGCCACCGCGTGGTCGACGAGGGCCTTCATCCGGGTGGCCAGGCCGTGCTGCACCTGGTGCGGGACGTCGTCGACGAGGCCGGCCGCCCGCAGGATCGGCGACCCGATGCACCGGCGGCAGATCCGGGTGCGTCCACGGTGGGCGGCGGGGTGCCAGCGCGGCAGCCACCGGAGCCAGGCGTCGACGGCCTGGCTCACGCTGGTCTCGAGCGAGCGCTCCATACTCACCGAGGGTAGCGCCTCGGCGGTCGTATCGGCCTCAGCGCCGCCCGGCGGCGCGCTGGTCCCGTGCTGCTCGACGGGCGAGCGCACCGGACGGCTGCAGCCGGCTCACGAGACTGCGCTTCGCGCGGTAGCGGAACCGGCTCCGCTGGCGGGCGAACCAGCCGAGCGCTCCCTGTGCCCGGGAGGCCTCGGCCTCCGACCGCTGCCACAGCTCGTCGGCCGTCGTGTCGTCCACGTCACGACCGGAGAAGACGACATCGTCGGTCGTCCCCGCGAGCAGGGTGAGCGTGGTCGCGCCCTCTGGTTCCTGGGCACCGAGCATGGACGCCGTGGCCGACCGCGTGGCGGCCGGGGGCACCGTGTACCCGAGCTCGGCGTAGCGGTCGATCAGCTCGTCCCACGCACCGGCGGCGCTGCGGTCACCGCTGCCCGCGCGGCGACGCTTCGTCCGCCGACGCTTCGCGCCGGAGATGGCGAGGAGCGGGATGAAGTACAGCGACACCGGGACACCCACGATCAGCGCGAGCCACCAGACCCACTCCGGGATCACGAGTCCGTCGTTCTTGTCCTTGTCGTCGCCATCGTCGATCGAGGCCTCGGTGAGGAGGCTGTCGTCGAGGTTGTCGCTGCGCGGCGGCTGACGCACCTGCGGCTGCGGCTCGGTCTTGGGCTTCGGGTCCTGGTCCTGCGGGATCTCGGTCTCATCGGGGGTCGGTGAGAACGCCACCCAGCCGTAGCCCTCGAAGGGCACCTCGACCCACGCCGTCACGTCGTCTCCGACGACCTGCACCGAACCCTGGCCCTCGGTCACCTCGGGCGCGAAGCCCATGACGACCCGCGCGGGGTAGCCGAGCGAGCGGGCCATGAGCGCGAACGCCGACGCGTACTGCTCCTCGTCGCCGACCATCGGTGTGCGGGTGAACAGCTCCGACATCCGGTCGGCGCCGTGGCCGGCGCGCGACGGAGAGCTGTCCGAGGCGAGTCCGTGGCTGAGGAACCCGGTGGTGCGGAGCGTCTGCTCGATCCTCCGCAGCTGGGCCATGGGCGTCGTCTCGGTGCCGACGAACTCCGAGGCCTTCGCGACGACGATGTCGGGGATGTTCGTGACGGGCGGCAGCTCGACCGCTGCGGTCGGTGTCGTCGCGAGGGCCGTGTCGCTCGGGACGGCCTGCGTCGTGGTCCGCTCCTCGTAGTCGTCGCCGGTGCCGATCCCCGAGGTGACGACGGCCGCGCCGCTCTCGGCGTTGTAGCGGATGTCCTCGGATCGCTCCGCCGCCTTGCCGTCGAGGGTGAGCGCGCTCGGATATCCGACGCTGGGCACCCAGATGTCGTCGTAGCCGGTGATGTCGATCGACACCCGGCGGTCGCCACCGGCCGTGATGAGCTCCGGTCCGGGCAGCTGGTCGCCGACGAGTTCGAAGGCACCGGAGCCGTCGGTCGCCGTGGACGGTCCCGAGACGGTCCACAGGCGTCCGTCGTAGCTGTCCATGGCCGCCAAACGGATCCGATCCCCCGGCTCGAGGCCGGTGGCGGTGAAGAGCTTCGTCTCGGCGAGGTCCTTCGTGTACTCGCGGAACCCGGCGAGCGGGCTCGGGTACTCCAGGGGGTCGAACGGCGGGGTGACGACCTCGCGGAGGACGAACCGGGAGTCCGTGGGCGGTGAGGCGACCACGGCCGCGCCGCCGCCGACGACGACCGCGACGGCGGCGAGGACGGCCGTGCCGATGATCTTCTTGCGACGGAGGACGGCGGTGGTCGACGCCGCCGCGTTCTCGCCACGACCGGCACCCGGCCGCCACCCGAGCCAGAGGAGGGCGATCAGCGCGAACGCGATCCCGCGGACAGCCGCCAGGAAGGGCGTCTGCGTACCGAGGAGGACGCCGAGCGCGTACAGTGCGGTCGGGCCGACGAGCAGGACGGCGCAGCGCACGGCGACCTGCGGACGGCGCGGGAGCCAGCGGACGGCGAGCACGGCGGAGACGACCCCGACGAGCATCCCCGCGACGTAGGGCAGGGTCATGATGTAGGCGGGCGCGCTCAGCGGGGTCTGCAGGGTGACGAAGTCCTTCCACCCGAACACCGCCCCGATGCTGATCCCACCGAGGGTCCGCAGGTTCGGGAGGACCGCGAACGTCGCGACCGACGGCATCGCCAGGGCACTGCCGAAGACGTAGAAGACGAGGACGGTCGAGAGACCGGTCAGGAGGGCGTTCAGCCGGAGCGCGTGGGAGGCGACACCGACCGCCATGCCGAGCGCGAGACCGCCGAGGCCGGCGAGGAGGAAGCCGGTGCCGCTGAGCGCCGCACCGAAGCCGAGCAGGCCGAGGGCCGCGAGGACGAAGACGACCACGAGGTCGATCCAGGAACGGCCGGGCAACGGCCACGGCGCGACGAAGGTCGGGACGATGCCTTGGACGTCGACGTCCGCGGCCGAGCCGGCGGGAACGCGTCCGGGGCGCACGGTCGTGCGCTCGTCGACCCCGCTCACAGGGCCCTCGACATGACCTTGGCGAGGTCGCTCAGTGCCCCGACCGTCATGACGTTCATCCCGGCGACGTCCTTGATGCCGGCCCGTGCACCGCGTTCGACGCGGATGCCGAACACGTTGACGTCGGGACCGAAGAGGCGTTGGATCCCCCGGTACTCCTGCGCCTCGAGCCGTGATCCCGCGACGATGATGACGACGCTCGGTGCTGGCAGGCGCTTCGTGGTCTCCCGGGCGAAGGTCCGTGGCGTGTCGAAGGTGCCCTCGGCGAGCTGCAGCCTGCAGCTGTCGTCGAGGAAGGAGGTCACGGTGTGGGTCCGCAACGCGAGCCGGTCGGTCACAACGCTGATCGGCACCTGGTCGAGGATCACCTGGGTCGCGATCGACGCGGTGAGCGACACGGCCAACTCGAACTCGTCCTCGTCGGCCGCGTAGTAGCGGGAGTCGGTCGTCATCACCATGGTGAGCTGCGACCGCCGCGTCTCCTCGAACTGCCGCACCATGAGCTGGCCCGTCTTCGCGGAGGACTTCCAGTGGATGTAGCGGCGGTCGTCGCCGGGGACGTACCCGCGGAGCGCGTGGAAGGAGATGTCGTTGTTCGTGATGGTCTTCGTGACGAGGCCCTCGAGGTCGCGGATGAGACCGGCGGCCGTCGGGTGGAGCCGCGTGGTCTCAGGGTGCACGAAGAGCTCGACCGGTTCCGTCCAGCGCACCTCGCGGCGCAGCAGACCGAGCTGATCACCACGGACCGACACGGCAGGCCCGGCCGGGATGACGGCTCGCCGGTTCGTCGGGACGGCGAACAGCTCCTCGTGCTCGCCGTCCTTCGGGATCGCCGGGATGGCGAACTCCGCGAGGCCGTAGCCCACGGGGACCTCGAGGCGCGTGGGCGTCGTGGCGCGGTTGCCGGGGTTGGCGATGAGGACCTGCCCGATCGCGCGCTCCCCGACGGTGACGCGGCTGGGGTTCAAGTGGATGGAGATGCGGAAGGTCGACCGCCCGAAGAGGTACGCGACGGAGGCCAGCAACGCGGCCAGCGGCACGAAGCCGAGGAAGACGAGCTCCGCCCACCCCAGGATGAAGCCGGCGACGGTCGCGATGACGCCGATCGCGAGCACGACCCAGCCGAGGCCGCTGACGACAGCGAGCACGGGCTGCGCTGCCGTCCAGACGACCCTGGCCCAGGGCACGACGACGGCACCGACGCCGTCGAGCGCGCTGCGGAACGGGTTCAGCCGTCGGGCGGGAGCCGGCGCACCGTCGACGTGCGCATCGGGGCCGTCTGGGCCCGCCTCGGCAGGCGCGCCGGCCGACGCCGTGCGGACCGGATCAGATCCGTCCGGCGCGGCGGCGGCGCGCTGCTCGAGGGTCTCGCTCATGCTGCGCGGTACGCCGGCGGCGCGATGCTGACGAGGACCCGGGCGACGACGTCCTGCGCGGTCACGCCGGCGAAGTCGGACTCGGGATCGATGATGATGCGGTGCGCGAGGACGGCCTGCGCGAGGTCGTTGACGTCGTCGGGGGTGACGTAGGTGCGTCCCTGCGAGATCGCCCAGGTCTTCACCGCGCGTACGAGGGCGAGCGCACCACGCATGCTCACGCCGAGCGCCACGTCCTTGTCGTCCCGCGTCGCCGCGACGACGTCGGCGACGTACTCGAGGATGCTGCCGTCGACGTGCACCTCGGTGGCGAGCTGCGCCATGGTGATGACCGCGCTGGAGGCGATGATCGGCTGCACCTTCGTCGCACGTGCCCGGTTGGAGGCGTCGAGCAACAGGTTCACGGAGGTCTGGCGATCGGGGTAGCCGAGCGTCGTCTTGATGAGGAAGCGGTCGAGCTGCGCCTCGGGCAGCTTGTACGTGCCGGCCTGCTCGATCGGGTTCTGCGTCGCGATGACCATGAAGGGCTGGCCGGCCTCGTAGCTCGTGCCGTCGATCGTGACGATGCCCTCCTCCATGACCTCGAGGAGTGCCGACTGCGTCTTCGGCGAGGCACGGTTGATCTCGTCCGCGAGCACGATGGAGGCGAAGATCGGTCCCTTGTGGAACTCGAAGATCCCCTTGCCCTGGTCGTAGATCGTCACACCGGTGACGTCGGACGGCAGGAGGTCGGGCGTGAACTGGATCCGCGAGCTCGTGCCGTCGAGCGTGTTCGCGAGGGCCTTCGCGAGCACGGTCTTGCCGGTGCCCGGGTAGTCCTCGAGGAGCACGTGGCCCTCCGAGAGCATGGCCGTGACGACGAGCTTGATGACGTGCTCCTTGCCGAGGATGGCCTGCTCGACGTTGCCGACGAGCTTGCCGAACGCGTCGGCGAACCAGGTGGCCTGTTCCTGCGTGACAGTCATGGAGGTGTTGGTTGCTTTCGTGTAGGAGGGAGAGGTGGAAGGTCGAGCCGCTACATCGCGTTCCATGCGGCTGCTGAGGTGGCCCCGATGCTGAACGTCTCGCCCGTCGCCGTGTTCCGGAAGAACGCGGTGATCGTCTCACCGGCGGGGATGACGCCGAGGTGGTTGTTGTGGACGAAACTGCCCGTCCCACTGGCGTTGATGTTCGAGGTCGAACCCACCGCCGAGCCATTGCGCTGGATCTGCACGTCGTAGTTGCCGTTCGGAACGTCGGCGTAGCGGACTCCGACGTCGTAGCAACCGGTACCGCCGCTCTGACACGCGTGCGGTTGACCGGACTTGTACAGCGATCCGCTCGGCTTCGGCGGTGGTGGGTTGTTCACCGTCACCTCGGCCGGGCCGCCTTCGGGTCCGGTACCTCCGGGACCCTCCGCGGAGACGTAGACCTGGTACGTGCCGGCGCCGATGCCGCCCACCGAGTCGCTGGTGCCACCCGTCGTCCCGGTCTGCACCGTGCTGGAGCCGCTCATGATCCGCCAGTGGTACTTGTCGACCTGTCCGCCGGTGTCGGCGGGAGCGTTCCACCGCATGGTCAACGTTGCCGGCGCATCGCCTGACGACTTCAGTGAGACGTTCTGTGGCGCACTCGGCACGCCGTAGGCGGTCGCAGCGATCTCATTCGAACCGGCACTCGGACCGACGGAGTTCTGCGCATAGGCGGTGAAGGTGTAGTTCTGCCCGTTCGTCACGTCGAAGGTGCAGTCGTTGCCGGGGGCGCACTGCTTCTCCGCGCCGCCGCTCCACTTCACCGCGTGGTACTCGATGGGTGCGCCGTTGCTCGCCGGCGAACCGCCGACGACGACGGTGATCTTGCCGCTCTTCGCACTCTTCAGACTGAGCGACGGTGGATCGGGAACGTCCTTCACGACGACCGTGATGCGACCCTGGACCTTCCGGTTCGGGTCGTTCGTCGCGTCCTGGACCGTGTAGATGACGCTCACGGTCCCGCTCTTCGACGAACCGGGGGTGACCGTGACCGTGCCACCGGAGAACGTGGCCGTCGCCCCACCGGCCGGCGCGCTCTCCACGGTGGCGTCGACGATCTTGAGCGGGGTGTCAGGGAACGGGTTGTAGTCGTTCGCGAGCACGCTGATCGACTCGGCCTTGTTCTTGCGGCCCTCTTCGACACGGTCGTCGATGGCACGTGGGAGCGGCCTGGTCGAGGAGACGACGCGGACGTTGATCGACCCCGGGACGGAGTACTCCTTGTAGTTCACGGTGAACGTCAGCGTGGCCGAGGTGCCGGGTTGCGTCCCCTGCGGAGCGGAGATCGAGACCTGAGAACCGGAGAGGCTGCCCTGGACGCCCGCGGTCGTGCCGCCGAAGCCCTGGTAGGTGAGCGCGGCGAGGATCTTCGGGTTCGGGTGGTCGCTCGACGCCCGCAGGTCGACGGTCACCGGCGCCTCGCCGGCCTCGATCGTCACCGTCGGCGGGGTGAACGTCGGCGGGACGTCCTCGAGGTTCGGGTCGCCGACCGTGATCGGCAGCGTGAGCAGCTTGCTCTCTCGGCCGTCCGTGGCCTCGAAGCTCACCGAGGCGGGTCCGCGGTAGTCCTTCGCCGGGGTGAAGGTGATCGTGGCGTCGTCGACGTAGCTCGACGTGCCGTTGCTCCGGAAGTTGACGACGCTGCCCTCGGAGGCGATCGTGACGGGCTTGCCGGACGGCGCCTCGGTGATGTCGGAGAGCTTCCAGGTGCGCGTCTCGTTGACCTTGACGATCTGCTCCGGCAGCGGACTCTTCATCCGCGGTGGCTCGCCGTCGGTCGCCGCCGGCACGATGATGAACGCGGCGCCGCTCAGCTGCGTGACCGGGTCCGTCAGGCGGTAGGCGATCGCCTGGCGTCGGTCGGTGAGGGTCACCCGGATGGTGCCACCGTCGCGGACCTCGCCGGAGGCGGCGTTCACACCTTCGAGGCTCGGCTGCAGGTCGTCGATCAGCCCACCGGGGTTCTGCGCGCCGTCGAGCACGTCGATGTCGATGGTCTTCTTGCCGACGATGTCGGCGTCCTCGAGGACGTGATCATCCGCCTCGGGGAACTGCGGCTTCGCGTCCTTCGTGACCTTGACCTGGATGTAGGCGCTGTCGATGCCACCCTTGCCGTTGGTGATCTGGTACCGGACCGTGAAGAACGCCTCCTCCTCCGGCACTTCGATGACGACACGGCTCTTGCTGACCTCGGCGGTGAGGCCGTCGTCCACCGAGAGCAGCTTCGGTTCGAGTTTGAGCTTGTACCCGTTCGGATCGGAGTCGTTCGAGAGCACCGGTACGGACGCGACCTTGCCCGGGAGGACCTCGATGTAGTCGTCGACCGCGTTCGGCTGGCCGTCGACCTCCGGGCGTCCGATGACCCCGATCTTGATCGTGCCGACGGCGACCGCACCGTAGGTGTCCTTGACCCGGTACTGGAACGTGTCGGTGCCGGAGGAGTCCGGAGCCGCCTCGTAGACGAACCAGGTGCTCCCCTGCTCGATGACGCGACCGAGCAACGGTGCCGAGGCGATGTCGTCGACGACGACGGAGTCGCCGTTCGGGTCCAGGCCGTCGAGCGGGACGTCCACGCGGACCGTCGCACCCGCGAACACGCGCGAGGTCAGCAGCTGCGGCACGGGCGGCTGGTTGTTCTTCTTGTCCTCGCCGACCACGTTGAAGGTGACCGTGGCCGTGTCGGCCTCGCCGAACGTGTCGTACACGCGGTACGTCGTCGTGTAGGTGCCCGGTTCGCTCGGCGCCTGGAAGCGGACCTCGTCGTCGTCGACGAAGGCGAGGCCGGCGGTCGGTTCGTCGACGAGCTGGCGGTCGACGAGCATGACCGCCGCGTCCGGGTGGTAGTCGTTGTCGAGCACCGCGACGTTGGCGATGTCGCCCGCGCGGACGACGACCGCATCGTCGGTCGCGACCGGTGCCTGATGCTTCGGCAGCGGTGGCACCGGGACGACCGTCACGGCCGCCTGAGCCGACGAGGTGCCGTCGGACACGACGTAGGTGAACTGCAGCTGCTGCTCGATCGGCGCGGAGGAGGACACGCGGATGACCGCGCTGTCGAGGACCTCGACGGACAACGAGGTGGACTCGTCGGGAACGGAGACGGACTGCACGGCGAGCACCTGTCCACCCGGCGACTCGTCGTTCGCGAGGACCGGGATCGTGATCGTCTCGTTCGGACGCAGATAGCCTTCGTCCTTGACGGCGACCGGCGGCCGCACATCGGTGGGCTTCTCGAGGACGTCGACGCGGATGAGCCCGATGCTCGAGGCGATGCCGGCACCGAGCGTGTACTTCAGGTAGTAGGTGCCGGGCTCGTTCGAGGACACGGTGACGGACTGCTTCTCGAGGCTCGGTGAGGACACGAGACCGCCCTGCAACGCGTCGACGCCGATGAGCCCGAGCGGGGCCCCACTCGGTGACTGATCGTTCGCCAGCGGCTGGACGAGAGCCGACTCGCCGACGAAGGTCGAGACGAAGTCGGGTGTGCCGATCGGACTCAAGGCTCCGGCGGGTTGCACGTCGACCTTGAGGGTGCCCTCCGCCGAGTTGACTCCGTCGGACACGACGAACTTGACGTCGCGCGGGCCCATTTCGGGCGAGGCGTGCGTGAACGTGACGAAGCCGTCCGGGGTGAACCGGACGAGGTCGCTGGACGCCGGTGAGGCCGACTGGAGGAAGATGTCGTCGCCGTCGGGATCACGCCAGTCGGCGAGCACGTTGTAGGTGACCGTCTGCCCGGCCTCGACCGAGACGGCGGCCTCGCGATGGGACGTCGGCGGCTCGTTGACCTCGGGCGGTTTGATGGCGATGCTCACGTTCGCTTCGGCCACGCCGCCTGGTCGTCCATCGTTGACGGAGTAGCGGAACGACGTCGTCCCGGCCACGAAGCCCTCGGCCGGGGTGAACTGGAGCGCGCGCCCGCCGTCGATGGATTCGAGCGTGCCCGTCTCCGCGGCGAGCTCCGGCGGGTTCTGGATCGTGAGGACGTCGCCGTCGGCATCCGAGTCGTTGTCGAGCAGCGGCAGGACCGTCGCGCGACCCTGGCGGACGCCGAACGCGTCGTCGCGGGCGATGGGCGGGCGGTTCTCGTCGGTGCGCTCGGCGAGCGTGTCCTCGAAGGACTGCTCGGAGGCCTTCTCGTCGCCGTCCTCGCCGTCCTCCTCCTGCGGAGGCGTCACCTCGTCCCAGTTGTCGACGAGGCGCATGTTCGCCTGCACGAGCCAGGAGTTGCCGGTCTGGACGTTGTTCAGGGCGATGACCGAGCGGTTGACCCGGAAGACGAGCTGCTGGCCGATGGTCTCCGGGTTGATGTCCTCGATGACGGGCTTCTTGTCGGCGCACTCGGCGGCGTACCGACTGGAGGAGGCCCAGGCTCCGTGCATGCAGCCGTCGAGGTTGACCGGTGCCGTGACCTCGGCCGCGGTCGTCGCCGCCGTCGTGACGTCCGCGTCGAGCACCTCCGGGTCGCCGCCGCCGAGCGGGACGCGGACGAGCGAGTCACCGGTGGCGATGACGGCGGCGTCGTCCGATGCCGACGGTTCCTGGATCTTCAGCGGTTTGCCCGGCAGCTCGACGACGGAGCCGTCCTGCTTCACGAGGTCGCCGGACTTCACGTCGAGGATGACGGCCTGCTCACCGGCCGCACTCAACTGGTAGTCGTCGAGCTTCGGGAGCTTCGACTCGGTCTTCGTGCCGTCGGGCAGGATGCGGTAGAGGCGCCCCTTCGCGGGTGCGACCGCGAGGATGGTGCCCGTCGAGGTGACGACCGCTTGACCGGCCTTGCCGATGGACACGATCGGCTTCGTCTCCGTGGGGTCGAAGCGGAGCTCGCCCGCGGCGTCGACGGACCAGAGCTTGCCGGTCTCCCCCGCCACGACCGAGAGTCGGTCGCCGCCGTAGTGCACCGTCGCGCCGGTCGGCAGCGAGACACGCTGGATGAGGCTCGTGAAGGCCGGGTCGATGCGCTCGAGTGAGGACAGCGCCTTGTCCTGGAGGAAGACGTCGTCGCCGTCCTGCAGCACGTCGGCGTTGTTCGACGCCGTCGACACCGCACCGTCGAGTTCGGAGATCTGATCGTTGAGACGCCCCGCGAGGAGCGACTCGCCGTTGGTGACCCAGACGTCGCGGGACTCGAGGTCGACCTCCGTGACCGGGAAGCCCTGGTGGATGAGCGCGGCGGTCACCGGTACGGCGACGAGGACCGACAGGGCCGTGATGGACGCCGCCGTCTTGCGTTTGCGCAGCCAGGCACTCCAGTTGCTCACGGTCCCCCAGGTGATGTTCTGTCAAGCATCGGTCGATGCGCCACGCTGCAAACGCGGAGTCACTCTAACAAAGAAGTCCGTCATGGAAAACGGTTGCGAGGGTCAACCACGAACCGGTTGTCCCCCGCCGACGTCTGCCTGATCGGCGTGGTCGAGGAGCGGGAGGTCACTGGCGTCCACGAGTCGGGTCGAGACCGCGTACTCGACCAGCCGTGCACGACGGCCGGTCGCGAGCTTCCCCGGCCCACCGCGGAGCCCCTGCACCCCGAACTTGTCGAGCTTGTCGCAGACGTTGTCGAGCTTGCGGTTGAAGGTGGTCTGGCTCCAGCCGAGGCGGGCGGCAGCGGCGGCCGACGCCGGGATCTCGCCGCGACCGGGCGACGCCTGGCGCAGGACGTCCTCCGCCAGGGCGACGATGAGGAGGCGCTGGCTGCTCGTCAGGTGGATCGGCCCGACCGTCGTGGTTCCGGCGGTGGTCGTCGAGAGCTGCGACGGACTGAAGTACTCGAGGTCCGAGGTGATCGTGAAGTCGTAGGTCGTCGTCCCGGCACTGAACAACACCTGCAGCTCGGGGAACACGATCGGGAGCCGGGCACCGGGCGCGAGCCACGCCTGCACGTTGCCGGTCGTGTCCGTCACCGTCGCGGAGAGGGTGTTCCCGATGTTCGTGAGCCACCAGAGCCCGGCATCGAAGGTGACACTGAGGAAGGTGCGATGCAGGAAGGGGTTCTCGTCGACGACGAGGTCGCCCTCGCGCCCGATCAGGAACGGCTTGCGTGCGTCCACGGCGTACTCCTCGCCGCAGAACTCGACGCGCACCGCCGTCTTCGTCGTCGCCGTGTCCGTCGCCTCGTCCGTGGTCATCGTCTGGTCCCCCTGTGGTCGGTCATCGTCTCGCTCCAGCTACTGCTGCGAGCACATCTCGAGTGGATCGGGTGAGGTGACGCCGCCTCGGACGATCACCACCTCGATGCACAGCTGCGCGCCCGGAGCGCTCGGCTTCAGGTCGACCGCGTACGTCGAGGTCGGTACCTTCGGCGAGTTCTTGCCGCTGCTCGTCACCTGGTAGATGTACGAGTCGCCGTCCTGCGGATCCGGGTTGTCCCAGATGAACGTCACGACGCTGCCGTCCTCGCTGATGTTCACCCCGAACGGCTTCGGCGAGGGGACGTCGCTCAGTTGGATGGGCGCCCCGGTCGCCGCGGCCGTCGGCTTCGGGTCGGCGGCGGCGCCCTGCCAGATGATCCCGGCCGCGATACCGCCGACCGCGAGCACCGCGACGCCGCCCGCGACGAGGAGGCGGGTCAGTCGGCGACGTCTGGCCCGTCCGGCGGCGTCGGCATCGGGATCCTCCGTGGGAACTGCAGCCGCGGTCTCGAGGCGGTCGCGGCGGATCGTCTCGGAGGGCACCGAGGCCGCTCCGACGGTGATCGGCGCCGACGGCTGGATCGGTTGGACGAGCGGTCCGGCCGAGCGCACGACCGTCTCGTCTCCGATGGACGGCTGCACACTCGGCACGCCGGGCCGGGGCTGGGCCTCGACCGTCGGGACCTGCCGGACCCGCGTCTCGTCCGACGCACTGCTGGACGTGTCCGGTCGGGGGGCCTGCGACTGCGGCTGTACGAGGTTCGGGATGTCGATGGGCGTCGGCGCGTAGGCCAGCTCCATCTCGACCCGCTGCAGCGCCCGCGCGAAGTCGACGGCGCTCTCGAAACGGTTGGCGCGGTCCTTCGCGAGGCCCTTCTGCAGCGTCGCGACGAGGGACGCCGGTGCGTCGTCGCGCCCGAGCGGGGTGACGGTCCCGCGCTCGATCCGGCTGATGAGGTCGGCCGCACCGTTCGACTGCCCGGGGATCTCGAACGGCGTGCGTCCGGCGAGCAGCGTGTAGACCGTCGCGGCCAGGGAGAAGACGTCGGATCGGACGTCGGGATGCGGCTCGTCCTCGAACATCTCGGGCGGTGACCAGGGGATGGAGAGACCCACCGTCTGGGTACCCGAGGCGCCTGTCGAGCCGACGTCGCCCGGCCGCCCGGGGCCGGCCGTCGACGGCACCTCGAGTTCGACGGCCTGCGAGATGCCGAAGTCGGTCAGCGCCGGCCAGCCGTACGCGTTCGTGAGCACGTTGGCCGGCTTGATGTCGCGGTGGAGGATGCCGGCGGCGTGCGCGGTCGCCACCGCACTGGCCAGGCGGACGCCGGTCCGGAGCGCGTCGGCGACGGCGAACCGCCGCAGCTTCGCCTGCTCGGCGAGGCTCGGCCCCGCGCAGTACTCCATCGCGAGGTACGGTCGGCCGTCCGGAGCGACGTCCGCCGTGTAAATCGTGACGATGTACGGGTGCGCGGAGAGCTGCGCCATGAGGTTCGCCTCGGCGACGAAGGCCTCGCGGGTCTGCTCACTGAGGTGCTCGGCGAGAAGCACCTTGACGGCGACCTGACGCCGCGGCAACTGCTGCTCGTACAGGAAGACGTCGGAGAACCCACCGGCTCCGAGCTGTCGTTCGAACCGCAGCCCCGGGATGGCCGGCGGTTGCGAGGGTGAGCGGCGCACGTCAGCCCTCTCGGACGCGCAGCGCGACGCCGCCGCCGAGGTCGATGACGGTCCCGACGATCACCGGTGTCGGCTCCCCCGGTCGCAGGGACTGCGGCGCCTGACCGGGCAGGACGACCTGCGTGCCGTTCCGCGAGTGGAGGTCGGTGACGACGACCGTGCCGCCCTCGACCGCGACGCGCACGTGGCTCCGCGAGATGTCGTCTCCCGTGAGCGTGACGAGCGTCGGGACGATCGACGCCGGGACCTGCGAGACGCTCGGCGCCCGGCCGAGCACGACGGGTGAGGCGAGCGACTGGCGAGTGCCGCCGGGGAGCTCGAGGTAGGTGAGCGGCGTGGCCGACGGGGTGGTCGATCGAGCAGGCGGGGTCTCGGCCGCGCGACGCGCACGCAATGCGGCGAGATCCTCGGCGAGGATCGTGTGGCCGTCGTGGTCGCCGAGGTCCGATGGTCCGGCTGCTGCGGGTTCCGGCGCGGCGACTGCGGTGGGGGCCGCCTGCTGGTGCGCCGACGCCTCGGCCGCCGCGCGTTCGGCGTCGCCGGCCTCGTCGACCGCCGCCGCACCGACCGGACGGAGCACGGTCTGGCCGAACAGGAAGTCGTAACCCTCGTCGACGGGCTCCTCCGGGGTCGTCGGGGTCTCGTCCGGGTCGTCCTCGTCGTGGAAGAACTGGGTGTCGGAGACGGACGGCACGACGTGGAGCGGTTGAACGGGCTCGACGTGCGCAACCGGGGTCGCCTCATCGCCGTCCGTCCCGTCGTCCGCGTCGTCCGAGGTCGCCGCGGATGCAGCGGGCTCGGCGGGGGCCGGGACGGGCGGGGCCGCGAGCTGCTCCGCCGCGGTCGGCGTGCTCGTGGACGACTCGGTCGGCCGGCGCTCGTCGGTGGTCGGAGTGGCGAGGGAAGCCGTGGCCTCCTCGTCGAGGGTCGCCGTGATGGAGGTCGTCCAGACGGCTCCCGACCCGAGCGGGAGGCGCACGCCGGACGGGTTCGGCTGGTCGCTCCGGAGCGTGACGCTCACCGCGTCGGCGTGGTGTTCCTCGACCCAGGTGGTCGCGCGGGCGCCCAGGACCGTCTCGGTCCCGGCGGCGCTCGTCACGACGGCGGCCGCGAGCCCGCGCACGATGACCGTCGCGCCCGATTCGTCCCAGACGGCCGCGGCGAACGCGGGCGTGTTCGAGAGACCGCCGGCCGCGAGGCGGTCGACGATCAGCGACAGCGACGCGTCGCCCGGGAGGTCCGCGGCGAATGCGGCAGCGGCGGTGTCGTCGCCCTGGGCGTCGACCAGCACCAGTCTGCCGGGC
>Ga0308165_1003825_pt1 | contig 15667 bp, 14 predicted proteins | sample PhyWR2_FD_201032 | JGI IMG/M metagenome (GOLD analysis project Ga0308165, IMG submission 201032) | Phyllosphere microbial communities from UC Gill Tract Community Farm, Albany, California, United States - DLSLW.R2 | ecosystem: Host-associated > Plants > Phyllosphere > Unclassified | place: USA...
CAACGCCGTGCTGCGCGCGCTGGCCGAGGTCTATGCCGGGGCCGACGCCGAAGGCAAGTTCGTCTCGGACTTCGTGGCGGCCTGGACCAAGGTGATGGAGCTGGACCGGTTCGACCTGCACGGCTGAGCCGGGGGCAGGGGCTGAAAAAGAAGAGGGCCGGGCGCTGTCTCAGCGTCCGGCCTTTTCTTCGTGCGGCTCAGCGCAGCTTGATCTCGAACAGCTGCGGCCAGCGTTTGCCGGTGACGAACAGGCGTTTTCCCGCCGCGTCCCAGGCGATGCCGTTCAGGACATCGTCGTTGGGGTCGAGGTTCGCGCCCTTGGGGACCAGGGCGGTCAGATCGATGAAGGCCTTGACCACGCCGGTCTCGGGATCGATGCGCGCGATGCGGTTGTCCTGCCAGATATTGGCGAAGACCTCGCCGTCGATCCATTCCAGTTCGTTGATCTGATCCAGCGGTTGGCCGTCGGCGGTGACGGAAACCCGGCCCGTTTCAGCCAGCGTCTCGGGGTCGAGGAAGCGCAGCTGATCGGTGCCGTCGCTCATGATCAGGCGGCGGCCGTCGGTGGTCAGGGCCCAGCCCTCGCCCGGATAGGAGAAACCGCCCAGGGGCGAGAAATCGTCCAGCTTCCAGATGAAGCCGATGTGGTTGCGCCAGGTCAGGCTGTAGAGCTTGCCGTTCAGCGTGGTCATGCCCTCGCCGAAATAGATGGTCAGCAGGTCGCGCTGACGCTCCACGCGGCCGGTCTCCAGGTCGACCTTGCGGATGAAGGACGGATACAGGCCCGTGCTCTCGTAGAGGCCGCCGTCGTGGAAGAAGAGGCCCTCGGTGAAGGCCCCTGTGTCGTGCGGATAGGCCCGCACGACCTCGTAGGACTGGACCGGCACTTCGGCCCTGACCGGCAAGGCGACGCCTGTCGTCAGCAGCAGACCGGCGACAAGGCCGGCGAGCCGGGACGACAGGCGCATCATGAGCCTCAGCCCCGCTCGGCGGCGGCTTCGGCCTCGGCCTTTTGCGCGCGGGCCTCGGCGGCGTTCGCCTCGCTGCGGGCCAGTTCGGCCTTTTCCTTCTTGGATGCGGATTTGCGACCCAGCATGTTCAACGCCTCAACACCGGCCGAGAAGGCCATGGCCGCATAGATGTAGCCCTTGGGCACATGATAGCCGAAGCCGTCGGCGATCAACACCATGCCGATCATCAGCAGGAAGCCGAGCGCCAGCATGACGACGCTGGGGTTCTTGTTGATGAAGTTGGCCAGAGGGTCGGCGGCCAGCAGCATGACGGTCACGGCGACCAGAACGGCGACGACCATGATCGGCAGGTGCTCGGTCATGCCGACGGCGGTCAGGATCGAATCGATCGAGAAGACGATGTCCAACAGGATGATCTGGAAGATGGCCGCGCCGGCGTTGGCGATGACCACGTCCTTCTTGTCCATGACGTCGTGGCTGGGCGTGGGATCGACCGTGTGGTGGATTTCCTTGGTCGCCTTCCAGACCAGGAAGAGGCCGCCCGCGATCAGGATCAGGTCCTTCCAGGAGAATTCATTGCCCATGACGGTGAAGACCGGCTGAACCAGACCGACCAGCCAGGCGATGATCGACAGCAGGGCCAGGCGCATGATCAAAGCCAGGCCGATACCGATCCGCCGCACCTTCTGCCGCTGATGCTCGGGCAGTTTGTTCGACAGAATTGAGATGAAGATCAGGTTGTCGATGCCGAGCACGACCTCCATCACGATGAGGGTCACCAATGCGGCCCAGGCGGCCGGATCGGAGAACAGAGGGATTATGCTGTCGAGCATGGGGGGTCCTGAGGGAGCGAAAAGCTTGAGCGGAAAGCGCTAGGGCCGACGCAGGTTCCAAGCAAGCGGGCGGGTGCGGCGTCATGGTCGCACCCCCCTGGGCGCGGTCGCCCTTCCTACGCTGTGTGGAAGGAAACGGCGGCGCGCTTTCTCCCTGCGGCATCGGCGCGCCTTCACGCAATGTTGCGAGCGGCGAAACCCCGTGCTATCAGGCGCCCGGCTTGAAGGGGGCGTATTTACGGATACGGCCTCCGTCGTGCTTTCCGTAAGCATTTCAAGCTTTTGACCGTTGCGAGCCTCGCAGTCGGTTGCGACCCTGACACAACGACCTCGGACCCTAATCAGTGGCTGATGATTTCAGAACGACGGAAGTCGGCGATCGCTACGCACAGGCGCTGTTCGACCTGGCGCTGGAAACCGGCCGCCTGGATGCCGTCCGCGCCGACCTGAAGTCGCTGAAGGCGGCCTGGACCGAAAGCGCCGACCTGCGTCGCCTGGCCACCTCGCCCGTCATCGCCGCGCCGGACCAGGCCAAGGGTCTGGTGGCCATCGCCGCCAAGGCCAAGTTCGAGCAGACCACGACCAACTTCCTGGGCCTGCTGGGTCAGAACCATCGCGCCAAAGATCTGCCGGCCGTGATCGCAGGGTTCGAAGCGCGCTACGCCAAACACGCCGGCGTCGTCGCCGCAGAGGTTGTCTCGGCCCAGCCGCTGGACGCCAAACAGGTCGCCGCCATCACCGCCGCCCTGTCCAAGAGCCTGGGCAAGGCGCCGGAACTGACCGCGCGCGTCGATCCGTCGATCCTGGGCGGCCTGAAGGTCAAGGTGGGCTCGAAACTGTTCGACGCCTCGCTGAAGACCAAACTCGACCAGATGAAGTTCGCCCTGAAACGAGCCTAGACTCGTTTCAGAAACCAAAAATGTTGCGCGCCTAAACGCGCTCCCGCCACCAAGAATGCGCGCCTGAACGGCGCACCCGCAGAAGACTGAAGAACAGAGAGCCCGTCATGGACATCCGCGCCGCTGAAATCTCGGCCATCCTCAAGTCGCAGATCGCCAACTTCGGCGTCGAAGCCGATGTCTCCGACGTCGGCAGCGTGCTGTCGGTCGGCGACGGCATCGCCCGCATCCACGGTCTGGACAATGTCCAGGCCGGTGAAATGGTCGAGTTCACCAAGGCCGGCGTGAAGGGCATGGCCCTGAACCTCGAGCGCGACAACGTGGGCGCCGTGATCTTCGGCGCCGACGCCGCCATCGCCGAGGGCGACGACGTGCGCCGCCTGGGCGAGATCGTGGACGTTCCGGTCGGCAAGGGTCTGCTGGGCCGCGTCGTCAATCCGCTGGGCGAGCCGATCGACGGCAAGGGCCCGATCCAGTTCACCGAACGCCGCCGCGTGGACGTCAAGGCGCCCGGCATCATCCCGCGCAAGTCGGTTCACGAGCCGATGCAAACCGGCCTGAAGGCCATCGACACCCTGATCCCCGTCGGCCGCGGCCAGCGCGAGCTGATTATTGGTGACCGTCAGGTCGGCAAGACCGCCGTCGCCGTCGACACCATCCTGAACCAGAAGAACGTCAACAAGACCGACGACGAGAGCGCCAAGCTCTACTGCATCTACGTCGCCATCGGTCAGAAGCGTTCGACCGTCGCCCAGATCGTCAAGACCCTCGAAGAGTCGGGCGCGCTGGAATACACGATCGTCGTCGCCGCCACGGCGTCGGAACCGGCCCCGCTGCAATTCCTGGCCCCGTTCGCCGGCACCGCCATGGGCGAGTTCTTCCGCGACAACGGCATGCACGCCCTGATCGTCTATGACGATCTGTCGAAACAGGCTGTTGCGTATCGCCAGATGTCGCTGCTGCTGCGCCGGCCGCCCGGCCGTGAAGCCTATCCGGGCGACGTCTTCTACCTGCACAGCCGCCTGCTGGAGCGTTCGGCCAAGCTGAACGAGGATTACGGTTCGGGCTCGATGACCGCCCTGCCGATCATCGAAACCCAGGCCAACGACGTCTCGGCCTACATCCCGACCAACGTGATCTCGATCACCGACGGTCAGATCTTCCTGGAATCGGACCTGTTCTATCAGGGCATCCGTCCGGCCGTGAACGTCGGCATCTCGGTGTCGCGCGTCGGCTCGTCGGCCCAGACCAAGGCGATGAAGAAGGTCGCCGGTTCGATCAAGGGCGAGTTGGCCCAGTATCGCGAGATGGCCGCCTTCGCCAAGTTCGGCTCGGACCTGGACGCCTCGACCCAGAAGCTGCTGGCGCGCGGCGCCCGTCTGACGGAACTGCTGAAGCAGCCGCAGTATTCGCCGCTGGCGATGGAAGAGCAGGTCGTCTCGGTCTACGCCGGCACGCGCGGCTATATCGACGGCATCGCCGTCGGCGACGTGGGCCGCTTCGAGAAGGAACTGCTGGCGCGCATCCATGCGAACCACGCCAGCCTGCTTGAAGGCATCCGCACCAAGAAGGACCTGACCTCGGACCTCGAAGCCGAGCTGAAGGACATCCTGGCCGCCTTCGTCAAGACCTTCGCCTGAACCCGTCTGGTAAGCTGAGAGAGTAAGCGCCGGATGGCCAGCCTCAAGGAAATGCGCAATCGGATCGGAAGCGTGAAAGCCACGCAGAAGATCACGAAAGCCATGCAGATGGTCGCCGCGGCCAAGCTGAAGCGCGCCCAGGACCAGGCCGAAAGCGCCCGGCCCTATGCGCAGAAGATGGCCTCGGTCATAGCCAATTTGGCCGCCGGCGTCTCGGGCGCCGACGCGCCCAAGATGCTGTCGGGCACCGGTCAGGACCAGCGTCACCTGATCGTCGTGGCGACAGCGGACAAGGGTCTGGCGGGCGGTTTCTCGACCAACGTCATCCGCGCCGCGCGCGAGCGGATCAGCAGCCTGATCAACGCCGGCAAGGACGTGAAGATCATCGCCGTCGGCAAGAAGTCGCGCGATCAGCTGGCGCGTCTGTACGGCGACAAGGTGGTCCACACCTTCGAACTGTCGGACCACAAGACGATCGGCCTGCCGTCGGCCCAGCCGGTCGCCGAGATGATCGCCACGGCGTTCGAAGAGGGTCAGGCCGATGTGGTCACCCTGTTCTACAGCCAGTTCAAGTCGGTGATCCAACAGGTCCCGACGGCCAAGCAGCTGATCCCGGCCGTGGTCGAGGGCGACGCCCAGCCGATCGACCTGAACGGCGCGGTCTATGAGTACGAGCCCTCGGAAGAGGAAATTCTGGAAACCCTGCTGCCGCGCGCGCTGACGACCCAGATCCTGGCCGCGCTGTATGAGAACCAGGCCGGCTTCTTCGGCTCGCAGATGGCGGCGATGGACAACGCCACGCGCAATGCGGGTGACCTCATCAACGCCCTGACGCTGCAATACAATCGCAAGCGCCAAGCCCAGATCACCACCGAGCTGATCGAGATCATCGCCGGCGCCGAAGCCCTCTGATCCCGACCGAACAGACATTCCGATACGGACCCCAACCATGACCGACACCGTCGCCCCCAAGAAACCCGCCGCCAAAAAGCCCGCCGTCAAGAAGGCGCCTGTCGCCGCGACCGCGCCCGGCGCGGCCGTCGCCACGGGCAAGATCGCCCAGGTCATCGGCGCCGTCGTCGACGTCGAGTTCGACGGCCACCTGCCGGCGATCCTGAACGCCCTGCACACCCAGAACATCGACCAGAAGACGGGCGAGCCCTTCACCCTGGTTCTGGAAGTCGCCCAGCACTTGGGTGAGAACATGGTCCGCGCCATCTCGATGGACACGACCGAAGGCCTGACGCGCGGCCAGCCCGTGACAGACACCGGATCGTCGATCCAGGCGCCGGTCGGCCCCGGCACCCTCGGCCGCATCATGAACGTCGTTGGCCAGCCGATCGACGAAGCCGGCCCGATCGCCACCACCGAATACCGTCCGATCCACAAGGAAGCGCCGAGCTTCGAAGAGCAGTCGACCTCGTCTGAAATCCTGGTCACGGGCATCAAGGTCATCGACCTGATGTGCCCCTACACCAAGGGCGGCAAGATCGGCCTGTTCGGCGGCGCTGGCGTGGGCAAGACCGTGACCATGCAGGAGCTGATCAACAACATCGCCAAGGCGTACGGCGGTTATTCGGTTCTGGCCGGCGTGGGCGAGCGCACCCGCGAAGGCAACGACCTGTATCACGAGATGATTGAGTCCAACGTGAACGTGGACCCGTCCAAGAACGGCGGCTCGACCGAGGGCTCCAAGTGCGCCCTGGTGTACGGCCAGATGAACGAGCCCCCCGGCGCCCGCGCTCGCGTCGCCCTGACCGGCCTGTCGATCGCGGAATACTTCCGTGACGAAGAAGGCAAGGACGTGCTGCTGTTCGTCGACAACATCTTCCGCTTCACGCAAGCCGGTTCGGAAGTGTCGGCTCTGCTGGGCCGCATCCCCTCGGCCGTGGGCTATCAGCCGACGCTGGCCACCGAGATGGGCAACCTGCAGGAGCGCATCACCTCGACCAAGAAGGGTTCGATCACCTCGGTCCAGGCCATCTACGTGCCCGCCGACGACTTGACCGACCCGGCGCCCGCCGCTTCGTTCGCCCACTTGGACGCAACGACGGTTCTGAGCCGCGACATCGCCGCCCAGGCCATCTTCCCGGCCGTCGACCCGCTGGACTCGACCTCGCGGATCATGGACCCGCTGGTCATCGGCGACGAACACTACAACGTCGCCCGTTCGGTTCAGGAAGTGCTGCAGCAGTACAAGGGCCTGAAGGACATCATCGCCATCCTGGGCATGGACGAGCTGTCGGAAGAGGACAAGCTGGTCGTCTCGCGCGCCCGCAAGATCCAGCGCTTCCTGTCTCAGCCCTTCTTTGTGGCCGAACAGTTCACCAACTCGCCCGGCAAGTTCGTCGAGCTGGCCGACACGATCCGCTCGTTCAAGGGCATCGTCGCCGGTGAATACGACCACCTGCCGGAAGCCGCCTTCTACATGGTCGGCTCCATCGAAGAGGCCGTCGCCAAGGCCGAGAAGATGGCGTCGGAAGCCTGATCATGGCCGGCAAGCTGAACTTCTCCCTCGTCTCGCCGGAACGCGAGGTCTTCTCGGGCCTCGTGGACCAGGTCGATGCACCGGGCGTCGAGGGCGACTTCGGCGTTCTGCCGGATCATGCGCCCTTCATGACCGCCCTGCGCGAGGGTCTGGTGACCGTCTATAACAACGGCGCCAAGACCCAGTACGACGTCCACGGCGGCTTCGCCGACGTCAACGGCGAAGGCCTGACCATCCTGGCCGAACAGGCCACCGAGGTCGTCGCCGCCTGATCCTGTCGAAGGATCGAACGATTTGAGGCCTCCCGTTTCGGCGGGAGGCCTTTTTCGTGGGCGGCGGGCGCGCTAGGACCGGCCCATGACCGATCTCATCAACATCCACGGCGTTTGCGCACCCGGTTTTGAGGCTGTGCGCGAGGCGTTCGCCGCCAACTTCACCGAGGCGCCCGAGAGGCTGAACGAGCAGGCGGCGCGGTTCAGCGTGCTGGTCGAGGGCGAAACGGTCGTCGATCTGTGGGCGGGCCATGCGGATACGGCCAGGACGACGCCGTTCACCGACACCACCCTGACCTCGGTGTTTTCGACCGGCAAGGCGGTGATGGCCATCCTGATGGCGACGGCGGTCGAGACGGGTCAGATCGACTATGACCAGACGGTCGCCTCGCTGTGGCCCGAGTTCGGCGCGGCGGGCAAGGCGGAGGTCACCGTCGCCCAGTTGATGAGCCACCAGTCGGGCCTGCCGGGCTTTTCAGAGGCGGTCGATCCGACGATCTGGTTCGATGTGTCTGCGGTTCTGGCGCGACTGGCGGCGCAGGCGCCGATGTGGGCGCCGGGCTCGGCCTCGGGCTATCACCCGATCACCGTCGGCTATCTGGCCAATGAGGTCTATCGCCGCGCGACCGGACGGACGATGGGCCAGGCGCTGCGCCAGGACTTCCCGGAGCTGGACCTGTGGATCGGCCTGCCCGAAAGCGAGCATGGACGGGTGGCGCAGATGCGCAAACCCACGGCGGCGCCCAGCCTGGGGGCCATCGATCCGATCAAGCAGGCGGCCTTCCTGGATCGCGGCTCGGCGCCGGGCGGGCGCGGTTCGGCGGCCTGGCGCGAGATGGAGATTCCGTCGGCCAATCTGCACGGCACGGCCCTGGGTCTGGCGAAGATGCTGGGCGTGGTCGCCAATGGCGGCGTGCTGGACGGCCGGTCGGTGCTGTCGGCGGGAACGCTGGATCAGCTGACGCGCGAGCGCATCCACGGGCCGGACAAGGTGTTGCCCTATACGATCAGCTGGGCGGCCGGTCTGATGCGCAATGACGGACTGAAGGTGTTCGGGCCAAACAAAGCCTTCGGCCATTATGGCTGGGGCGGGTCCATGGCCATGGCCGATCCGTCGCGAAAGCTGTCGGCGGCCTATGTAATGACGCGCCAGTCGCCGCACCTGATCGGCGACCCCCGGCCCAAGCGATTGCTGGACGCGCTTTACGCCGCCTTCTGAACCGGGCCGGGCGCGGTGAGCAGGCCGATCAGGCCGGCCAAGCCCGCGCAGCCGGCGCACGTCAGGATCACGGCCCGAAACGCCGCGTGGAAGGCGTCGCGGACGATGGGCGTGATCTCGGCACCCGACATGACCTGGGCCAGCTGGGCGCGGGCGTCAGGCAGATTGGCGACCCCGGCGAAGACCGCAGACAGCACCAGGCCCAGGAGGGCGACAGCCAGAAGGCTAGCCACGCGTGCCACTGCATTGTTGACGCCTGAGGCCACGCCGGTGTGGCCCGCCTTGACGGCCCCCATCACCGTCGCCGTCAGCGGCCCGACCGCCAGGGTCATGCCGATCGCCAGCACCGTCATCCCCGCCAGCGGTCCGTCGACATAGCCGGCGCCCGGCGCAGGCACGGCGAGGAGCGCCAGTCCGATCCCGGCCAGGGCCGGACCGACGCTGAGCGACAGACGCGCGCCGAACCGATCGGCGACCCGTCCAGCGAGGCCGGAAAACAGGCCCATGACGGCGGCGAAGGGCAGCATGGCGGCGCCGGCCTCGGTCGCGCTCCAGCCGTGAACCCGGATCAGATCGAAAGGCAGGAAGAACATCGCCCCGCCTAGGGCGAAATAGAGCAGTAGGGTCAGCAGATTGATCCCGCTGAATACGGAAGACGAAAACAGGCCCAGCGGCATCATCGGGTGGTTCTGGCGGGCCTCGGCCCAGACGAAGGCGACCAGCAGCGCCGCGCCCACGACAAGTCCGGCCAGTATGACGGGCGATGCGAACCCCAGATCGGGCGCGGCGGTCAGGGCCCAGGTCAGGGCGCCCAGTCCGGCGACGGCCAGAACTGCGCCCAGACCATCCAGACCGCGCGCGTCGGGATCGCGGCTCTCGGGCGTGGCGGCCAGGGTCACAACGGCGGTCAGGATCGCCAGCGGGACGTTGATCCAGAAGATGGCGCGCCAGTCGGCGGCGTCGGCCAGCCATCCCCCGATCAACGGCCCGACCATGCCGGTCAGGGCCCCGAACCCGGCCCAGGTTCCAAAGGCCTTGCCGCGCTCCTCGGGCGGGAAGGTCGCGCCGATGACCGCCAGGGCGCCGGGCGTCAGCAGGGCCGCGCCGATCCCCTGGATCGCCCGGCCGGCGACCAGAGCCTGGACGGTGGGGGCCAGGGCGCAGCCGATGGAGGACAGGGCGAAGATCGCGACCCCGATCAGAAAGACCCGCCGACGGCCAAACCGATCGCCGGCCGCGCCGCCGATCAGGACCAGGGCGCCAAGCGTCAGCAGATAGGCGTTCGACACCCACTGCACCGCCGCCGTGCCGGCCGCCAGATCCCGCTGCACGGCGGGCAGGGCGACGCCCAGGGCGGAGCCGTCGATGAATGTCAGGCTGGAGCCCAGCACCGTCGCGGCCAGCACCCAGCGTTTGCGCGCCGCCGACAGCGGATGGGCCGGTTCGGCGGCGGCGGGAACCTGTCCGCCTTCGCAGGGGCCCGGTTGGGCGGTCGTCATGGCCTCGCCTCCGTGTAGGCGAAGGCTACGCCGGTTCCGCCGTGGTCTTCAACGCCTCGCGTGCGGCGCGGCTGCGATTGAAGGCGGCCAGGGCGAAGACGCCGGCGCCGGCCCAGATGAAGACGAAGGACACGATCCGCAGCAGGGTCAGAGGCTCGCCGGTCGCGACGCCGCAGGCGAACTGCAGCGTCGGGGCTAGGAACTGGATGAAGCCCACGGTGGACAGGGGCAGACGCCGCGCCGACCAGGCGAACAGCGCCAGCGGGATCACGGTCGCCGGGCCGTTCACCAGCGCCCAGATCAGGCCGGACGGCGAGGCGAACCCGACCGCCTGACCCTGGGTGGTCAACCAGCCCAGAAAGACCGCGCCGATGGGCAGCAGCACGAGACATTCCACGAACAGACCGGTCTGGGCCGAGGCGGGCACGCGTTTTCGGATCACCGCATAGGCGCAGAAGGTGACGGCCAGGGTCAGGCCGATGATCGGCACATGCCCGAGGGCGATCGTCTGGATCACGACCCCGATGGCGGCCAGACCGATAGCCAGCGCGCTCCAGCGGTCGATCTTCTCGCGGAACAGCACGGCGCCGGCCGCCATGTTGAGCAGGGGATTGATATAGTAGCCGAGGCTGGCCTCCAGCGTCGCGTGATGCGTGGTGGCGAAGACGTAGAGGCTCCAGTTCGTGCCGATCAGCAGCGCGGACAGGGCCAGCCAGGCCAGAGTGCGCGGCGTGGCCAGCACCCTGCGCGCCTCGCCCCATTGCCCGGCCAGCAGCAGGACCAGGCCGGCAACGAAGACCGACCAGACCGCCCGGTGAGCGAGGATTTCGGGCGCACCGAAGCCGTGCGCCGCCATCGCCATGAACAGCAGCGGCAGAAGCCCCCACAGGGTGTAGCAGGCGATGGCCGTACCGACGGCGCGGCCGTCGGCAGGGGGTGCGTGGGCGTTCATGACGGTTGAGACCGCCTAGACCGTGATCGAACGATATCCCGACGACGACTTGATCACGCCGGTCTCGTCCAGCAGCTGGGCGATCTGGACCGCGTTGAGGGCGGCGCCCTTGCGCAGGTTGTCGGACACGACCCAAAGGTTCAGGCCGTTCTCGACGGTCGTGTCCTTGCGGATGCGGCTGACATAGACGGCGTGTTCGCTGGCCGCGTCGACGGGGGTGATATAGCCGTCGTGCTCCTGCTTATCGATGACCAGCACGCCCGGCGCCTCGCGCAGGATGGCGCGGGCCTCGTCGGGTTCGATGGGGCGGTCGAACTCCACATTCACGGCTTCGGAGTGACCCACGAAGACGGGCACGCGCACGCAGGTGACGGTGACCTTGATGTCGGGGTCCAGCATCTTGTGCGTCTCGTCCGACATCTTCTTCTCCTCGTCGGTGGAGCCGTCCTCGAGGAAGGAACCGATGTAGGGGATGACGTTGAAGGCGATCTGTTTGGGGAACTTCTTGGGCGTGGCGTCGCCCAGGCCGTAGATGGCCTTGGTCTGGTTCCACAGCTCGTCCATGCCTTCCTTGCCGGCGCCAGACACCGACTGATAGGTCGAGACCACGACCCGCTTGATTTTGGCCGCATCGTGCAGCGGCTTCAGCGCCGTCACCAGCTGGATGGTCGAGCAATTGGGGTTGGCGATGATGTTCTTCTTGGTCGCGTCCTTGATGGCGTCCGGATTCACCTCGGGCACGATCAGCGGCACGTCGGCGTCCTTGCGGAAGGCCGAGGAGTTGTCGATCACGATAGGACCGGCCTTGCCGATCTTCTCGGACCATTCCTTGGACACCGCGCCGCCGGCGGACATCAGGACGATATCGACCTTGGAGAAGTCGAACTGCTCAATGTCCTGGCATTTGATTGTCTTGTCGCCGAAGGAGACCTCGACGCCCTTGGACTTGCGCGAGGCGATGGCGTGGATTTCATCGACGGGGAATTCCAGCTCCTCGAGGATGTTCAGCATTTCGCGGCCCACATTGCCCGTGGCTCCGACGATGGCGACGCGATAACCCATGATGCTTGGTCCTTCGGACGCGCTACCGCTCGGCTCAGCGGAGCCTTGCTGCTTGAGCGCGGTTTGGTGTGTGCTGTGCATTTAGGCGTTCGCAGCCGCGAAGCAATCGCTTTTCACTGTGCCGGGCTTTAAGCAGTCCTCCCATGACCTCCCGTATTCGCAACGCCTACGACATCCGCGTGGAAGAGGGCGTGCTGACGCCCGATCCGGCGCAGGAGAGCGTGATCACGGCGCTGGAGCGGCTGGAGGTCGATCTGGCCAAACGCGGCCTGTTCGGCAAGGCGCCGGAGGTGCGGGGCGTCTATCTCTACGGCCCGCCCGGACGCGGCAAGTCGATGCTGATGGACCTGTTCTATTCGGCGACGCCTGAACCGCGGAAGACGCGCGCCCACTTTCACGCCTTTATGGCCCGTATCCACGACTTGGTGAAACAGTGGCGCGAAGGGGATGCGAAGACCCGCAAGGCCGTGTTCGGAACCCATAAGGGCGACGACCCCATCCCGCCGATCGCGAAGCTGATCGCGTCGGAAGCCCGGCTGCTGTGCTTCGACGAACTGCAGGTCACCGACATCGCCGACGCCATGATCCTGGGCCGGTTGTTCGAAGCCCTGTTCGAGGATCGGGTGGTGCTGGCCATCACCTCGAACCGCGCGCCGGAGGAGCTCTACAAGAACGGCATCAACCGCCAGCTCTTCCTGCCCTTCATCGATATCATCCGCGAGCGCTGCGTGGTCGTGGAGACGGCCGGGGCGCGCGACTGGCGGTTGGATCGGATGACCTCGGCCCAGGTCTGGCACACGCCGGACGACCGCGCGGCTTTCGAGGCGTTATGGCGCGAGCTGAAGGGGGGCGAGCCGGAAGAACCGGCGCACCTGACCGTGCTGGGCCGCGATGTGGTGGTGGAGCGCACAGTGGGATCGATGGCGAGGGCGACGTTTAACGACCTGTGCGCTAAGCCGCTGGGGCCGCAGGACTATCTGGCTATCGCCCAGCGATTCCACACCCTGTTCCTGGAAGACGTGCCGATCCTCAGCTCGGCCAACCACCATGAGGCGCGGCGTCTGGTGACCCTGGTGGACGCCCTCTATGAGGCCAAGACCAAGCTGATCGTGCTGGCGGCGGCCAAGCCCGAGGCGCTCTATACCGAAGGGGTGGGGGCGTTCGAGTTCGAGCGCACCGTGTCGCGCTTCAACGAAATGCAGAGCAAGGACTGGCTGGCGCACGTCCGCGACTGACGGCTAGGGTAGGGCTGACCCTCGGAGTGTTTCCATGCGCCGTCTCGCCCTCGCTGCCGCCCTTTCTTTGACCTTATCGCCGCTGACGGCGGGAGGAGCGTTCGCACAGACGGCACCGGCGACGACCAGTCGCGGTCTGACGCCGGCCGAGATCGGGACGTGGATCACCGGGCTGGGCGGGCGGGTCGGGCCGGTGCAGACTGAGAACGGCCTGACCTTCTTCACCGTGACCAATGCGGGCCTGACCTGGGCGGTCTTCTTCTATGGCTGCGAGGCGTCTGGCTGCGGCGAGGTTCAGTTCAGCGCCGTTGTGCCCGGGGCCGGGGCGACGCTGGATGCGGTCAACGCTTGGAACCTCGACAACCGCTATCTGAAAGCCTTCCATACTGGGGCCGAAACGCCGACGGCGACGGTGCAATACGACGTCATCGTGCTGTCGGGCGAAGGCGTGACGCAACTGGCGGACCCGCTGACGGTCTGGCTGCAACTGCTGCCCAAGTTTGCGGCAGGCATGGGCTACGTCCCGCCGCAATGATGTCCCTCTCCCGGCGGGAGAAGTGAAAAGAAAAGGGGCCTGCGGATCGCTCCGCAGGCCCTTCGTCATTCGATCGTCGCGTGGCTTACGCCAGCGAGGAATCGATGTCCTTGCAGGCTTGCAGCAGGCCTTGGACCGAGGCGACGGACTTTTCGAACATCGCCTTTTCTTCGTCGTTGGTGGTGAACTCAACGATCTTCTCGACGCCGCTGGCGCCGATCAGGGCGGGGACGCCGACGTAGAGGTCCGACAGGCCGTATTCGCCCGACAGCCAGACGGCGCAGGGCAGGACGCGCTTCTGATCCAGCAGGTAGGACTTGGCCATGGCGATGGCGGATTCAGCCGGGGCGTAGAAGGCCGAGCCGGTTTTGAGCAGGGCCACGATCTCGCCGCCGCCCTTGCGAGTGCGCTCGACGATGGCGTCCAGTTCGTCCTGCGACAGGAAGCCGGCGGCGACGGCGTCCGGCAGGGGCAGGCCGCCGACGGTCGAGTGGCGCACCATCGGCACCATATCGTCGCCGTGACCGCCCAGGGTCCAGGCGTGGATGTCCTGCACCGACACGCCGGTCTTTTCAGCCAGGAAGTAGGCGAAGCGGGCCGAGTCCAGCACGCCGGCCATGCCGACCACCTTCTCCTTCGGCAGGCCCGAGAACTTCTGCAGGGCCCAGACCATGGCGTCGAGCGGGTTGGTGATGCAGATGACGAAGGCGTTGGGGGCGTGGGCCTTGATGCCCTCGCCGACGGCCTTCATGACCTTCAGGTTGATGCCGATCAGGTCGTCGCGGCTCATGCCCGGCTTGCGCGGTACGCCGGCGGTGACGATGCAGACGTCTGCGCCCGCGATGTCGGCATAGTCGTTGGCGCCCTTCAGGGCCACGTCCTGGCCGAAGACCGCCGAGGCCTCGGCGATGTCCAGCGCCTTGCCCTGCGGGGTGCCTTCGGCGATGTCGAACAGGATCACGTCGCCCAGGGCTTCGCGCGCGGCCACGTGGGCCAGGGTTCCGCCGATCATGCCGGCGCCGATAAGGGCGATCTTCGCGCGAGCCATGGATGTCTCCGTTTATTGCGTGTGCGAAAGGGGATTAATCGTGCGGGCGGTCTAGACCCCTCGCGCGGCTGTCGCAAGAACCTCGCTTTACGGCCTCGGTCTGGCTTGCGAAGGTCCGGCGACAACCGGAGGATTTCGATGCGCCGTTCATTCGCTTTCGCCCTGCTGCTGGCGTCGGTCGCCACGCCTGTGCTGGCCCAGACGCCGCCCGCGACGATCGGCGATCGCTATATCCCGGCGCCCTGGTGGATGCGCGATCCGGTGATCGCCTCCGTCGGCCAGGTGCGGGTCGAGATCCAGGCCAACCGCGCCTTCGTCTCCGCCAGCTTCCAGTCGGTGGACCGCAGCGTCGCCGAGGCCTCGCGCGCCGCCGCCGATCAGGTGCGGGCGCTGAGCCAGGCCTTGTCGGCCTATGGTGCGGACAAGGTGCGGGTCGAGACCAGCGTCACCACCCGGCCGCTCTATGACCAGTACCGCGACGAAAACGGGGTGATGCGCGATAACACCCGCGCCGACCGCGTGGCCCGCTATCAGGCCGACGCCTCGGTCAATGTGACGGTGCGCGACGTGCGCCTGATCGAGCGGGTCTATGCGACCATCGTGGCCTCGCGCCCGACCTCGATCGGACAGGTGAACTTCAACCTGGAGCCGGAGAACAGCTGGAAGGCCAATCTGCAGGCCGAGGCGATGAAGGATGCGCGCCGCCGGGCCGAGGCGGCGGCGACCAATGCGGGCGCAACCCTGGGCCGGGTGAAGATCATCGATCCGTCGGGGCGGGTTTGCCAGACGGACGTGCTGGCGGGCTGGCCTTCATACGCCGCAGGGGGCGGGCAGGAGACGACGGTGGACGACATCGTGGTGACGGGGTCGCGGTCGGAAGCGCGCATGGAATATGCCGCGCCGCCAGCCCCGCCCCCTCCGCCCGGAGGCGGGGCGCCGAGCGAGGCCCAGATCGAGGCGGCTCGGCTGGCGCTGCAACCGCCCTTGCAGGTGATGACTGACAGCGCCTGCGTC
>Ga0308165_1003826_pt1 | contig 15654 bp, 18 predicted proteins | sample PhyWR2_FD_201032 | JGI IMG/M metagenome (GOLD analysis project Ga0308165, IMG submission 201032) | Phyllosphere microbial communities from UC Gill Tract Community Farm, Albany, California, United States - DLSLW.R2 | ecosystem: Host-associated > Plants > Phyllosphere > Unclassified | place: USA...
CTTGATCCGGTCGATGCGACGGAAATCAGACGCAATGACATCATTTTTGAAAAGTGGCAAAAAAACCGGAATCCATTTATCGATCATCCGGAATACGTGACATCAATTTGGGGAAATTAATGTCAGATACATCTGAAAGAGACACACCGATTTTTTCGGACGTGTCTCTTTTTTGACTGAGAAAACGATGTGAAACCTTTTTTTGGATCCGGCGTATAAAAAGAAGTGAAAATTAAACGGCAGGACTTTTACCACTGAGGGGACATAATCGTGAAGAAAACATTTAAACATATCATACGCCGTTTTTATAAGGCCGGTCTTGGATTACTCTTATTGCTCACCGTATTTTGGTTCAGTATCGGTTGGTTCGTCACGAAGGGGGAACGACCGCTTGCAAACGGCAAGCATCCGTATGTCATCGTGCTTGGAGCCGGTGTCAAAGGAGAGACACCTTCGTTGATTTTAAGTAACCGGATTGAAGCGGCTGCCCGGTACGGAAAGCAGTTCCCGGACACGACATTTATCTTAAGCGGCGGACAAGGGGACGGAGAAGCGATTTCGGAAGCGGAAGCGATGCGACGCGGGATGATTCAAGCAGGAATCAGCAAAGAACGTTTGTTGTTGGAAGATCAATCGACTTCGACGACCGAAAACCTGACGTTTTCAAAACGATTGTTGCCGGCATCCGAAAACCGTGTCTCGATTGTGACGTCGGACTTTCATTTATACCGGGCCCGTAAAGAGGCAGCACATATGAATCTGAAGACCGACGCGATTCCCGCTGCGACACCACTGTCTGGTGTGTTGCGATACGGCATGCGGGAGCGTGTGGCGATTGTCGTAAAATATTTTCAGTAAAAAACACCTTTCCGGATAACCGGAAAGATGCGTCGAATTCATTTATTGAGTTGCGAATCATTTTGTTTAGAGTCATCTTGATTGGAGTCGTTTTGATGAGTGTTGTTCGGTTGATGCTCAGGAGGTGCTTCTTCTTTTCCGAGCGCCACGTCTTTTGCTTCAACGACTTTGCTGCTGATGGAGTTCAGGTCACCTTTCGCTTCATTGACAGTCTCTTTGACCGATGAAGCGTCTGATTTGACCGTATCGAGCTCTGTGTTGACTTTATCGTAGACGTTTTGAACGTCTGATGCGACTTCTTGGATGATGCTTGAAGCGCTCTTCACTTGGTTGATGACTTGTGATGCTTTGCCTGACGGATCTTCTTTAATTGATGAAGCGAGCGTCGAGACCGAGTCTTTCGCGCCGCGCAGGCTTTGTTTCGTATTTTGACGGCTCGACGAACTGAGTAACGTCAGGAGACCACCGACGACTGCGCCAAGCAGCATTCCTGTAAGTAAACTGACTTGACGACCAGATGAAGTTTCCTGATCGAACTGACGGTTCGGGTTTTCGGCGTGGACGGCATGTGGATCGTTTGGTAAGTTTGGTTGCATGATTGACACTCCCTTAGAATATGATTTGACCATGATAGGAATATACCCTTATCTCACAACTAAAAACATGCATTTGTAATACAACAAAAAGACCATCCAATGATATGATGGTCTGAGACGGTCTGATTGTCTTACGGTCGATGTTCATCATCGTGTTTTTCAGATAATTTACGGTTGATTTCATCGTAATCAATTTCGATGTCATCTTTATTGCCTTTGTAGCCGTAACCCTTTGAAATCACGAGGATTGAAGCGACTAAGACGAAGACGATGATTAGAATGGAGACGACATAAAGCCACATGATCCATTCCTCCTTTCATTCTTCTTTAGTATGACGGAAAAAGCATCTTTCGTCTAAACGAAAATGTAAATTGTATGCTAAACTATTTTCAATGAATATATGGATAGAGTGAGGTGACAACATGAGTATACTGGTCGTAGATGATGAGTTTACGAATTTAATGATTTTAGAACGCTTGCTTGAAAACGAAGGGTACGATGTAGTCAAGGCGATGAGCGGGGAAGAAGCGATGGAGCTGATGGAAGATCCAATGTTCATCGAGACGCTGGATGTTGTGTTACTTGACGTTGAAATGCCCGGAATCAGCGGTATCGATGCGACACGCTTAATTCGTAAACGCTTTGGTTTGGACGAGTTACCAATCGTCATCGTATCCGGTCGATCAAATGAAGAGGATATTGCGGATGGACTGGATGCCGGTGCTTCCGACTATACGACAAAGCCGATCCGGAAAACGGAGCTGCTCGCCCGTGTCCGGAACGCGATGTCGCTCAAGCAGGCGATCGACGCCCGGAAGCGGTATGAAAAGGTATTGCAGGAAGACTTTGATTTAGCACAAAAGCTGCAACAGAGTGTCTTGAGTGCCAATATCGAGGACGAAGACATCCGGATTATGGCGACGTACATTCCGTCGAAAAAACTGGCGGGTGATATGTATGCCTGGTACCGGATTTCGCCGCAAAAATACGGTATCATTCTGTTTGATGTCATGGGACATGGTGTATCCTCCGCTTTAATCACGATGGGAATGAGTTCGATTTTATTTGAACTCGTACACCGTATCGGAGATCCTGCGAAAGTCCTTGAGGAGTTAAACAAACAGATGAGCCGTCTGTTCCCGGGCGATGAAACAGAAATTTACTTTACGGCCGTGTACTTGTACATCGAACTGGATGAAATGAAACTCAGTTATGCCAATGCCGGGCATCCGCCAGGCTTGTTGCGGATGGGGAATCAAATCATTCCGCTTGAGAATACGGGACTGCCGGTCGGAATGTTTGAAGATTCGGAGTATACGAGCCAAACGATTGACCTTGTTTCGCCAGGGTGTGTCTACTTGTATACCGATGGCTTTATGGAATTATACAGTAAAGGCATTGATGAAGGTATCAGTGCAATCCGGGAATTGATTCAGGAACAAGGACCGGCGATCCATCAATTGATTCAACCGGATCAAAGTGATGATGCGGACGATTTATGTCTCGTTACCGTCGAAATCAATTAATTAAATGAAACGATAAAAAAACCACGTTCCTTTGATGAATTTAGCCGGAGAGAGCTGAAGAGACAATCGTCTCCGAACTCTTTTTCAGACTAAAGCATTCAAAAGGAAGTGGTTTTTTATGAAGCTGACGGATTTTAACTAAAAGAAACGGCGGCGCCATAAAATAAAGGCAGCCAGCCCCGAGAAGAAAATCATCATGCCAAAGACAATCCAAAAGCCGATGACTTCGCCTTCCCACGGCACATGCACGTTCATCCCGAACATTCCGGAAATCATCGTCGGAATCGAGATGACAATCGTGATGGATGCGAGAAACTTCATGACGAAGTTGACGTTGTTTGAGATGACGGAACCAAACGTATCCATCGTAGAACTGATGATATCTTTATAGATTTGAGCCATTTCCATAGCCTGACGGTGTTCGACGAACACATCTTCGAGTAAGTCCTCGTCGTCTTCATGTTTTTCAAGACTCGGCGTTTTGATGATGCGATCGAGTACTCCGTCGTTTGACTTCAAGGAAGTCATGAAATACACGAGTGATTTTTGTAAGTTCATTAATTGGAAAATTTCTTGATTTCGCATGGAACGTTGCAGTTCTTCTTCGAGCTCATCCATCCGACGGTCAATTTGCCGTAGGAATCGAAGATACGACGAACTGACTTTATAGAGGATTTGAAAGACGAACCGGGAACGGTAATTCGTTCGGAACGCGCGGAGTTTCCCGCCTGAGAACAACGTCAAGACGTCCAGCTGTTGCGAACAGACAGTGATGAAGTGTCTTGAGGTCACGATGATACCAAGTGGAATCGTATTGTAACGGCGTCCGGATGATTCTTCTTCAATATAAGGAACGTCGACGATCATCAACAAACCTTCATCATCTTTCTCAAAACGAGGTTTTTCCTCGACATCAAGCGGGTCATAAATAAAATCCTCAGGAATTTTCGTAGCAGCGATGACTTGATCGGCTTCGTCTTTTGTCGGATTGACAAGATGAATCCAGGAACCTTTCGTAAACTCCTGAATTTCGTTGACTGCCCCCGTCACATCACTTCGATAAATCGTCAACATTGTCTATCCCTCCTGCTCTTCACTTTTTTATTATAGGAATACTCTATAGACCGTGTAAATGATTCTCAGATTTTTTTTTAAAACGATTAATGATAATATAGAAAAAGAGGAGGGGAAAAGATGCCTTTTTTTAATGAAAAGAAGTTAGAGGAACTGCGTTTGATTGCCGGTGGCGATGATGTGTTCTTACAAAAAATCGGTGAGACGTATATTGCCCAGTTTGATCGGAAGTTTCCGGAATTGAAGGAAGCGGTCGATGCAAACGATGCCGAACAGACAGAAAAATTAGCTCATTTACTTAAGGGTGCCTCCTATTCCGTTGCGGCGGATGACTTAGCGGATGATTTTGAATTACTGGAAAAAGAGGCGGAAACAGGTTCAGTCGTTAATGCGACCGACGTCTTGCTCCGGATCGAGGACAGTATGACAAGGTTTAGAAAAAACTGGCTGGATGTGTTTCTCGGAAAAAACAGTGATTTTGTTTAAAATAAAAAATATCTAAAAAAACCGTTTCCTGATGATATGCTCCCACAAAAGTAGACAGTTGAAATAATAAAACTGTCCACTTTTGAAGGGAGCTTTTTCTGTGTATAAATATAGATATTCAGCTGCTGAAAAATTAATGATTATCAAGAAATGTGAAGAAGGATATCACACGGTACGAGAAGTCGCAGCGCTCTTCGAGCTCTCGGTAACGACGCTTAGAGAATGGATGCGCGTTTATCATCATGGTGGTATTGAGTCTTTGGAAACTCGAGAAAGATGGGCAAAATACTCGAAGGAACTGAAAATTCAAGCTGTACGTGATGTTTTGGAAGGCCGTGAGTCTCTGACAAGTGCCACCCTGAAATTCAATATTTCCAGCAGAAGCGTGCTTAGAAGTTGGATAGCGAACTATAATAGTCATAGAGAACAGAAGACATTTTTAAAGGAGAACTCCTCTATGACCAAGGGAAGAAGCACTACATTTGAAGAACGTGTAGCCGCAGTGCTCGACTGCATTCAATCGGGTAAAGATTATCAAACAGTAGCACAGATCCATCGGGTCTCCTACCAACAACTCTATGGTTGGGTTCGAAAGTATGAAAGTGATGGCGTAGACGCACTTATCGATCGGCGTGGACGGAAGAAGACGGAAGAAGAACTGACTGAAATAGAACGCTCCGTCATCGAGCAGAAGCGACTCGAGAAGGAGAACGAGCTTCTCCGGATGGAGCTTTCCTTCCTAAAAAAGTTAGAGGAAATCGAGAGGAGGCGACGTTAAGCCAGGTTCATCATCATGATAAGTACGAAGCCATTCAATTACTCACAAAGCAGTTCGGTTACTCCATCGTATCACTATGCGACATCGCAGGAATTTCACGTGCCGGTTACTACAAATGGTTGAATCGTATACCTACGATACGGGAAGCTGAGAACACGTTGATTATCGAAGAGATGAACGCGATTCATGATGCGGTTGGTGGCATCTATGGATATCGTCGCATGTCCTTGAATCTGAAACGACGTTTCGGTCGAAACGTCAATCATAAACGTGTCCGTCGATTGATGCGAATTGCCCGGATTTACTGTGTAATCCGTCGAAAACGATCAAAATATGTCCGGACCTTTCCACAGCAGACGGCAGAAAATATCTTAAATCGTGATTTCCATGCGGCAGAACCGAATCAAAAATGGGTGACTGACGTCACAGAATTAAAGTACGGGGCCTCTGAAAAGGCCTATTTGAGTGCCATTCTCGACCTGCACGACGGATCCATTCGCGCGTTCGTCATCGGTCATTCGAATAATAATCAGCTCGTGTTCGATACGCTTGAACGCGCCCTACAGGGCGCACCAGAAAGTCAACCACTTCTACATAGCGATCGTGGATTCCAATATACGTCGCACGCTTTTCGTCGCATGACGAAAACGGCAGGCATTACTCAAAGCATGTCACGTGTCGGTAAATGCATCGACAATGGTCCGATGGAATCATTTTGGGGTGCATTGAAGTGTGAGAGTTATTATCTACAGAAATTTAAGGAGTTCGACGAACTCCGTCATGCGATTCAGCAATATATTCAATTCTACAATGAAGAACGATACCAAGAACGACTAAACGGCTTGAGCCCGTTAGAATTCAGGGCTCAAGCCGTTTAAAAGATTTTTATTATTTTGCCTGTCCACTTGACGGGGAGCAGTTCATGATCAGACAGGAGACGGTTTTTTGTTTAGGAAAATAGTGATTACAGGACATATGTATCGACGGTTTCAATCAATCGACCAATTTCCGGCTTCGTAATCTGGGCGTTGACACCAACAGACTCACCTTTATGGCGGAGGTCATCCGAAATCAAGGACGAGAAGACGACGATCGGTAAATCCGTGTAACGGTCATCTTCACGTAATCTTTTCGTCAAGTGCAGTCCATCCATTTTCGGCATCTCGATATCGGTAATCAAGAGGTCACAGTCACTGCCGGCTTCAAACGCATCGAAGGCATCCTTGCCGTTGATAAACCACTTCAAGCCGTCATAACCGGCTTCTTCCAGCGTTTCGATGATCAACGTCCGGAGCATTTCCGAATCTTCCGCAATCCAGATGGTTTTATTGGAGCGGTTGCGGGGCGAAACACGACGGCCTTCTTCACGGGCGAAGATATCCTTGCGTGACAGCTCGAGCGCAATTTTCTCATAATCGAGCAAGATGATCATCTTATCTCCCGTCTTAACGACACCATTCGTCAATCCTTCGATGCCTCGGGCGAGTTCATTCGGCGTATCAATCTGTTCCCACGAAATACGACGGATTTCCGTTACAGAATCGACGCGGAGGACACTCTTTTCACCGTTAAACTCACAGATGATCAACCGGTCGTCTGTTGTTTCCTCATGGGCGACACCGATGACCGTCGGTAAGTCGATGACCGTCATGACTTCACCGCGTAGTTCAATCAGACCTTTGACGGCATCCGGTGTGCCGGGGAGTGGTGTCATCGGTAACGGAACGATGATTTCCCGGACTTTCATGACATTGATGCCGAACGTGTAAGGTCCGCAATGAAAAATAACGATTTCCAACTCATTTGTTCCAGCTTCTAATAAAATATCGTGTTGATTGTACACGTAATCGAGCCCCTTTCCATCCTGCACTACACTTCTGACTAGTTATCGGCAGAAAAAAGCAATTCTTCCACCGCAAAAAGAATAAAAAAGTTGTTGAAATCGCTTTCATTTTATGTTAAGCAAAAAGTTTGGCATTTGTCTGACCAATTGATTACAATAGGCTATGCAGCCACACACTGAAGTGAGAGAGAAAAAATAAATGGAGGTCGAGTGGAATGACTACAGCAACAACATACACATACTTATTAGACGGGCAATGGCAGGAAAGTGAATCCAATGAAACCATTGAAATTTCTTCGCCTTATAAAGAAGATACAGTCGGTCGTGTTCAAGCGATGACAAAATCAGAAGTAGACCGGGCAATCGCGTCTGCTAAAACAGCACAGGCAGAATGGGCGAAAGTCCCTGCCAATAAACGCGCTGAATTGCTCCATGCTTGGGCAACAGAACTCGAAAAGCGTGCGAACGAGATTGGCGAAGTCATCATGCGTGAAGTCGGTAAAGGGCTGGCTGACGGAATTAAAGAAGTGAAGCGGACGGCAGAAATCATCCGTTACACAGCAGAAGAAGGTCTTCGTTTTGACGGTCAAATGATGCAAGGGGACTCGTTCCCGGGCGGAAGTGCAAAAAAAATCGCCATCATCAAAAAAGCACCGCTTGGTGTCGTCCTGGCGATTTCACCGTTTAACTACCCGGTCAACCTGGCAGCAGCGAAACTGGCACCTGCCTTGATGACAGGAAATGCCGTCGTCTTCAAACCGGCAACACAAGGTTCAATCAGCGGGACGTTAATGGTCGAAGCCCTTGTCGCAGCAGGATTGCCGTCAGGTCTCGTCAACCTCGTGACAGGACGCGGTTCGGTCATCGGAGATTATTTGACGGCTCACCCGGGTATCAACATGATTACCTTCACAGGCGGAACAGCGACGGGACAACACTTGTCACGTCAATCAGCGATGATTCCGCTCGTCCTCGAACTCGGCGGAAAAGATCCGGCGCTTGTTCTTGAGGATGCCGATTTGTCATTAGCGGCAGACCACATCATCAGCGGTGCGTTCTCGTACTCTGGTCAACGCTGTACAGCCATCAAACGGGTATTCGTTCTTGAACCACAGGCGGATGCGTTGGTGGAAGAATTATCAGCCCGGATCGCGAAACTGACAGTCGGTTCACCGGAAGACGAAAGTGTTGTCGTTCCGTTGATTGATACAAAATCAGCTGATTTCGTTGAAGGTTTGATTACAGATGCGAAAGAAAAAGGCGCAACGCTTGTCACAGGCGGCAACCGGACAGCGAACTTGATTGAGCCGACATTATTTGACCATGTGACACGCGATATGCGTATCGCATGGGAAGAGCCGTTCGGACCGGTCTTACCTGTCATTCGTGTCAACTCGGTTGAAGAAATGATCGCGTATGCGAACGAGTCAGAATACGGTCTTCAAGCAAGTGTCTTCACGGAAAACATCGATGCAGCATTCAGTGTCGCGGATGCGCTTGAAACAGGTTCTGTCCAAATCAACGGTCGGACGGAACGTGGTCCCGATCACTTCCCGTTCATCGGCGTTAAATCATCGGGTCTTGGTGTTCAAGGTGTCGGACGAAGCCTCGCTTCAATGACACGTGATAAATTAACAGTTCTTAACTTAAAATAAGATAGTTTGATCAAAGCGACCTTTCAATCTGCGGAAAGGTCGCTTTTTTGCATCCAACGGACGGTATCTTGCGTATTCTTTTTAAAGGTTTAACGGTTTGAGGGCGACAAAGTTTGCCGCTGCCGCTTCTTTCTCTCTATAATGAAGGAAACCATCCAGAGAGAAGAGGGGTTTACCGATGCGACAAGAGGATGAAATCTTTACTTTACCGATTCCGACACCATTCCCGGTCGGAGATATTAATTGTTATGTGTTACGGACCGATTCGGAAAATATTTTAATTGATTGTGGTCCGGATACGGAACAAGCCTGGCAAGCGATGCAGGACGGTCTTCAAAAAATCGGATTGACGGTTTCGATGCTTGATAAAGTGATCGTAACTCACCACCATGCGGATCATGCGGGGCTTGCTTACCGTTTTTCTGAACAGGGGATTCCGATTTATGGACATGCGCGACTGCGGCCCTACTTAGAACAAGACCAAGCCTTTTTGAGCAGAGGGGATGACTTCCTGCAACGATTGGCCTTGTCGTTCGGAGTACCGGACGACATACGGGCACTTTTACCGAGTTACTTATCGGCATTAAAATGGCTCGGTAAAGGACAACTCGATCATGTTCTGCAGGAAGGGGATGCGATTACGGCGTCAGGCGCGTATCGGATCATTGAACTGCCGGGACATGCAAGCGATCAAATCGGTATTCTCAGCCAGTCGGGAGTTCTGTTTGCAGCCGATCATCTGTTGGCGCGCGTCGAACCGAATCCGTTGCTGGAGCAACCGCAGCCGGGAGATGAATCGGATATGAAACGACCGGTCCTCGCGTATATGCGCTCCCTCCGTAAACTGCAGGGCGAACAGATTCAGATTGCCTATACCGGGCACGGCGAACCGATTCGTGATGTTCCGTCCTTAATCGAAGAACGTCTGTTACAACGGAAAGCGCGCGGTGAACAGTTGCTGAAGCATATCACAGGTTCCAAAACGTTGTTTGAGCTTGCGCAAGTGACGTACGGGAACCGGTTGAAAAAATCGTTCCCGCTTGTCATGAGTGAGATGAAAGCCCGTCTCGACTACCTTGTAGCCAGCGGACAGATCGTTGTCGAAAAACAAGACGGGATTTTACGGTATACGAGAAAGGGCAGTGCACATGAATCTCATCAATAAGACGGTTGTCTTGACCGGTGCCTCGAGCGGGCTCGGGGAAGCACTCGCTTACGAGCTGAACCGGCACGGGGCAAATTTGATTTTAGTTGCCCGGCGGGAAGATCGGCTCCAACAGATGGCGAAAACCCTTCAGGCGGAATACATCGTTTACGATTTAGAACATTCACCGGAGCGTCTGGCTGATCAAATCGCCGAACGGTATGGCATGATTGATGTACTAATCAACAATGCCGGGTTTGGGGAGTTCAGTTTTTTGAAGGACACGACGATTGAAACCATTGAATCGATGAACCGGGTCAACGTTCTGGCTCCGATCCGGTTGACGAAAGCCTGTCTTCCGCTGTTTCGTCCGGACGGTATGATTGTCAACGTGGCAAGTCAGGCCGGAAAGTTGCCTACACCGAAGTCGAGCATTTATTGCATGACGAAAGCGGCATTATATCAGTTTTCAAATGCATTGCGTCTCGAACTGAAGCCGCAGGGTCTTCATGTCATGACTGTCAATCCGGGACCGATTGCGACGGAATTTTTTGTCCGGGCGGATCTCAGCCGGAAATACGAAAAAAACGTTGCGAACATCGTCCTGTCAAAAGAAAAATTAGCACGAACGGTGACACGGGCCATGGTCCGGGAAAAACGCGAGGTGAATGCGCCGTTTTGGATGGAAGGTTCGGCAAAGGCCTACGGATGGTTTCCGCGGGTCATTGAATGGCTTGGGAAGTCAGGCTTCGATAAAAAATAAAGGGGATTTTCACACATGATAAAACAGATGACTGCCATCGCAGCAACAGGACTGCTCCTTGCCGGATGTGCCTCTCCGGCAGCACCGGTCCAGGAGAAAGTATTAGGATCGTCCTATACGTCGATTGTGAAAGACGCGAATGCGACGACCGTCCGGATGTATATGTGGGGCGGCGATGAGGGGATCAACGCCTATATCGATGAGTACGTGGCACCAAAATTAAAAAAAGAGCACAAGATTACATTGAAGCGGGTTCCGATTGAAACAGCCGACTTGATTCAAAAACTGCGGGCGGAAAAGAAAGCCGGGAAAGAAACGGGTGTCATCGATGTCGTCTGGATTAACGGTGACAACTTCCGGAACGCCAAAAAGGACGGCTTATTATACGGTGAAATCACAAAAGTGTTGCCGAACATGAAATACGTCGATCCGCAGGCGCAAGGATCGGACAGCGGAACACCGACGGATCATCTCGAAGCCGCGTGGGGGAAAGTTCAATACACGTTCCACTACGATCAAGCCAGTGTCAAAAATCCGCCTCAAGACCTGCAGGAACTCAAAAGCTGGGTCAAAGAAAATCCCGGTAAATTTACGTATCCGGAAGTGACGGACTTTACGGGGAATGCGTTTGTCCGCCACGTCATGTACGGGCTCGAGTCGAAAGAGACGTTAAAGGACCCGAAAGCGGACTTTAAGAAAACATGGGCGTATTTAAACGAATTGAAGCCTTATTTATGGAAAGAAGGCAAAACGTATCCGAAAACGCTCGCTCAGCTGGACCAACTGTATGCCAAAGGAAGTGTCGCCTTCACGATGGGCTTTAACGAACGACGGGCTGAACAGGAAGTAAAGTCAGGGACATTCCCGAAAGAGACACGTCCGCTGATCTTAAAAGACGGTTCCATCGCGTCGACCCACTTCTTGTCGATTCCGTTTAACGCACCGAATCCGAATGGAGCACTCGTTACGATCAACACGTTATTGTCACCGGACGCCCAATTCAAGAAATTCGACGGTACTTACTGGGGAGACGGCACGAGCCTCGATTTGACGACGGTAAGCCAGAAGGAACAGCAGGCGTTTGAAGAGGTTCCGGCAGCGGAATCGACACCGAAACCGGCAGCATTTGAGGGGAAAGTCCGTGCTGAACTGGATCCGGCCATCTTTGATATGATTCGGAAAGACTGGCCGGAACGTGTGGCGCGGTAATGCCTGGCCTGCAACGCTGCTGATTGCCGGCATGGTCGGATACGGTCTGTTCATCAGTCTTTCGATGACGACTTGGGGAGATTACAAGCAATTGTCCGCAGATCCGGTATTTTTGGAAAGTGTCGGCATCAGTCTGTATGTCGCAGTCAGCAGTACCGTACTGGCTGTATTGATCGGGGCAGGATTGGCAGGTTTTTTTGCGAAACAGACGGGATGGGCTGCGCAAATCCTGGCCGTCCCGTTATTTTTACCCCATCTTGGTGCAGCTTATCTAGCCATTCTTTACCTGAGTGATTTCCCGGTCATTGGTCCGCACGAGGTGAATCAATTCAGTATCATCTTGACGTATCTCTACAAGGAAATCCCGTTTGTCTTTTTCTATTTACTGCCGGTCTACCGGCGTCTCGACCATCGCTATGAAGAACTGGGATTGATGCTCGGTTTGTCACGGATAAAACGGTTTTGGCACGGAAAAGGGGTATTTTTGCTGTTTCCTGTTCTGGAAGCAGCCTTTATCGTTTTTGCCTTCACCTTGTTTGCTTACGAAGTCCCGGCGTTGCTCGGTGTGACGTATCCGAAGCTGATTGGCGTCTATACGTTTGATTTATATACGCAAGGCGATTTGTCCCGTCAACCGGAAGCATTTGCCATCAGTGTCCTCTTGACCGGCATCCTTTTTTTGCTGTTATTGCTGTTCACACGAATGATTCGTCCGTTAACGGAACGGATCAGTAAGGGGCGAATCGAATGAGGAGACGGATCATAACAGGAGTGACAGGATTACTGATCCTCGTTCCATTGCTCGGATTGATTCCGTCGACCTGGACTTGGAATCCGCGGTTGTTTGAAACCTTGGCAACGACGATTTCGATGATTGTTGCCTTGACGCTGCTCAATCATTCGATCGGCTATATTACTGGAAAGGCAATTGCGTTCCGCGCGGGACGACTCATCCGCTCGATGGAAATATTAATCAGTTTACCTCTCTTTTTACCGGTTTTATTATTGTCGTTTGGTCTTTATCTGACCTGGATCCGGTTAGGGCTTGCCGATCAATTTGTCGGAGTGCTCCTGGTTTTACTGCTTCCGACGTTACCGTATACGATTCGGATCTATACGAATGCGTTTCAGGCACTGGGAGAACAGATGATGGAGCAGATGGTGTTGATTGAACCGAGCCGTATAAAACGATTTGTTTTTTTGACAGGCCCGATGATGCGTTCTGCCATCCAATCTGTCACGCTGCTCGTAACGGTTATTGCCTTGAGCCAATATGCGCTCGTCACCTTAATCGGAGGCGGTGTCGTTCAAATGATCGCGCTTGAAGCGTTTCCGCTTTATTCCGGAAATTCTTTGATTGCAGCGAAAGAAGCGACGATCTGGCTGCTTGTTTTACCTTTTTTGATTTATTTTGTGCAACTCATGCTGCTCGAAGCATGGGTGCGATTAGTTCGGAGGCTGTTAGATGGACGTTACGATTCAGCACGTCAATAAACGATTTGGTCAGAAACAAGTCTTGCAGGGCGTTGATTTACGCATTACGTCGGGACAATGTGTCGCTTTGGTCGGTCCGAGCGGAAGCGGGAAAACAACACTGTTGCGATTGATTGCAGGTCTTGAGAAAGTATCGGATGGAAACATCCGTTTCGGAGAGATCGACATGACACATGCTGCTCCGAATCAACGGGGAGTGACGATGTTGTTTCAACGTCCGTTACTGTTTCCTCATTTGACAGTCGGTCAAAATATCCGTCTTGGTATGGCAAAAGGTCATCATGAGGATTTGCAACAATGGTTGGAGAAAGTCGGATTAGCCGGTCGGGCAGATGCTTTTGTCCATGAACTGTCCGGCGGAGAACAACAACGGGCCAGCCTTGCCCGGGCGTTGGCCAGCGGTCCGAATTTTCTGTTGCTCGATGAACCGTTCTCGAGTCTCGATTTACCGCGCCGCCGCGAACTGCGGACGCTGATCCGGCGCTTGACGGTCGCGGAAGGCGTGACGACGTTACTTGTGACGCACGACCGTGAGGAAGCGATGGCGATGGCGGACTATGTCTACGTAATGGAACAAGGACAAATCATTGATCAGGGACATCCGGTGGAATTGGCGGAAAAAAGTCCGTTTTTCGGAGACGGCGTGTACCTGGACGGTGATTGGTATTCGTTATCGGAAGTGAAGTTGGTCTTAAGACCGACGAATGGATTACAGGAACGTGTTACGATTACGAAAGAGCTGACGCAGTACGGTGTTCGTTTTTATGAAGTCGAACGCGAGACAGGTGAGCGTCTTGTTGTTCAAACGACAGAGACTTTCCTTGAAAACGTGACAGCTTATCTTGTGAGAAAGGAGGGGTAGTATGTTAGATACACGCGCAAGAAGAGTCGTCCAGCCCCTTTTTGAGCAGATGGCGACCTTATTAAAGAAGATGGGGCTTTCCGCCAACCAGGTCACTATCATTTCCGGCATCATCGGTGCCTCGACCGGTTTCTTTGTGTATAACGATATGACGGGAATTGCAATTTTATTATTATGGTTGTCCGGAGCACTCGATGTCGTCGATGGAACGATGGCACGCCGGGAAAAAACGACACCAATCGGGACGATTCTCGATTTAGTGCTCGACCGGATTGTGGAATTATCCGTTCTGATCGGGATTGCCTTACGTTTTCCGGAGACGCAAGTCGTCATTTTATTACTCGTCGCCTCATTCGTGATTGGTATGACGATGTTTCTTGCGATTGGAGCGGTCAGCGAAAATTATGGATTTAAGTCATTCCAGTATCAACCGGGCCTTGTCGAACGGACGGAAGGGTTTCTTTTTCTGACTGCCATGTTACTGTTTCCAAGTGCTATCATCTGGATTGCAATCCTCTTTTTGATTGCTGAATTGTATACGGTCGGCGAGCGGTTTTATCAAGCTTCGAAGGTGTTGCGATGAGCGAATCAGAACAGTTAATGGTCGTTGATTCCATCGGTCAACCGCTGTATCCGGCAACCCGCAAGAAAATCCACCGAGAGGGATTGTGGCATGAAACGTTTCATTGTTTTGTCATCGATCTTGAGGAAGGCCACGTGATCTTGCAACAACGGGCGAAACAGAAAAAAGATTTCCCGGGACTGATTGATATCACGGCTGCCGGACATTTGCTCGTAGATGAGACGCCGAGGGACGGAATCCGCGAACTTGAAGAAGAGATCGGTCTCGTCCGGCAGTTTGAGCAACTGTTTCCACTGGGCGTCTTCTTGGAAGAGTTGATACTCGGGGACTTAAAAGATCGTGAACGTGTCCATCTGTTCCTGACAAATGAATCGATGCCGCTCGAACGTTACGTGTTGCAAACAGAAGAAGTCAGTCGATTGATTGCCTTACCATTTTCCGAGTTTGACCGGCTGACGGATGAGACAGCAGAAACGTTTAAGACCGTGGATCAAGAAATCATCCGCCGCGATCAGTTCGTACCGCATCCGTCTGCCTACTTTAGACGTGTGAATGAAGGAATTCAGGCATATCGGGTCCAGCAGACATAACGAAAGGACTGTCATGCATTTTTATGCGGCAGTCCTTTCGTTTTTTTTACGGTAAAGCTAGGCAAAAAGTAGCATAATGGGCATTTCTTTGAGATAATTAACAATATATACATTTGATGAAAGAAGGTGCAGCCAGTGGCGTTACGATTTGCATTGCTCGGACTGCTAACTCAGGGAGAAGCGACCGGATAT
>Ga0308165_1003827_pt1 | contig 15652 bp, 15 predicted proteins | sample PhyWR2_FD_201032 | JGI IMG/M metagenome (GOLD analysis project Ga0308165, IMG submission 201032) | Phyllosphere microbial communities from UC Gill Tract Community Farm, Albany, California, United States - DLSLW.R2 | ecosystem: Host-associated > Plants > Phyllosphere > Unclassified | place: USA...
AATGCATGGCCCGAAGTGAACTTGTCTTCATCGAAGTGCGACACAGGCACGGTCACGTGCTGTTCCTTGCCGCGGGTATCGGTGAAACGCAGGTCAACAAACTTGACCTCGTTCTCCTTCACCATCTTCATCACATCTGCAACGGTCTTAGCCATCAGGGTCTCCTGCAAAAACGGCTTGTTCAAAAAATGTTGCAATACTTCAAGCAGTTTGCGTGCCAGCTTTGCACTCGCCTTGCTTTCGGCATTCGCTGGTGCTGAGCCCACGCCGGGAGCCCAGGCACCGTACCGGAGCATCCGTGAACCTCACCAAAACAGTGCAATTCACGGACGCCAGAAAAAATCAGCCGTTACGCACCATTTCGGTGCTGTAATTTGCACCAACACAGTGCAATCCCTTTATCAGTGCAGGCCAGGCGGATTCCACCGCCGAGGCCAGGCCCTTGATCCCGAGCTCGATATGCGCGCCGTGCACCGCATGATCGACGCTGGGCAGGCTGAACACGCGAATCCCGCCATGGGCGGCTTCGAGTTGCTGCATCAGCGGCGTGAGTGTAGCCTCACCCACCCCAAAGACCAGCACCGAACGCTCCTGGCGCGCAGGGCCATGGAACAGCGGTGCATAGTGCTGGTCAAGAACGCTTTCCACCATGGGCCAGGCCATGACGGGAAAGCCGGGAACGAAATGCACGGCGCCACCGGCGCGACCCAGGCAGGAAAAACCGGGAATCTTGTTGTAGGGATTGGCAATGATGCTTGCGCCCTGCGGAAAGTTGCCCATCTGCAGGCGATGCACATTGTCGGGGCGGCCGGGCTCGAAGACTTCGCCCTTCTCGGCCGCCACATCGCGCATGCGCTGCTCGATCAGCGCCACGGCCTCTGGGTGCAGCGCCAGCGGCACGCCCAGCGCCTGGGCCGCGCATTGGCGCGTATGGTCATCGGGCGTGGCGCCTATGCCGCCAAACGAAAACACCACATTCGTGCTGGCAAATGCCCGCTCCAGCGCGGCCGTGAGTCGCGGGCGGTCGTCGCCCAGGTATTCGGCATGGGACAGGGACAGGCCGCGTGCGGCCAGCAACTCGATCAGCTTGGACAGGTGTTTGTCCGCCCTTTTACCCGAAAGAATCTCATCGCCAATGATGATGGCGCCAAACTGCAAATCCATGAACACTCACTTGTGGGGGGAGGAAAGAGGCGGCACCTGCGCCGCGGCTTCGGGCTGAGGCGCCAGCGGAACGACGACGTCGGCGGCATCGACCGGCTGCGGATTGACGCGCAAGGCCTCGAGCGCGCCCAGGCAGAAGTGCGCAAACCACAGCGACGAGAACGCAAACACCAGCGCGTAAATCCAGATGGCCAGCGGGATCAGCACCCAGAATGCGGCCAGAAACAGCATGCCCGAAGCCCAGACAATGGCCGGCGCCGCGCCAAGATAGCCGCAGACCACACCCATGGCCATCAGGCTGTAGCGGTGGCGCAGGAACAATACGCGGCGCTCGCGCTTGCTCGCGTGTTCGGCCAGCGCATCGAAAGCCATGACGCGGTAGGTGAGCCAGCCCCAGATCAGCGGTGGAATGATCAGCACCAGCGGCGGAACAAACCACAGCGGCACGGACACGACCAGCGCGATCAGCGCGATCAGCGTCGAGCCCAGCGACCAGGCCAGGCTGGCCAGCAGCGAGCCGCCCAGCTTGCGCTCGAGCAAAGGAAAGCGCCGCTCGGCCACCAGCCGCACCAGCGCCGGCGCCATGCACAAGGCAACCAGCAGCAGCGACAGCACGACGATGATGGGCATGGCCACCAGCACCACCAGCACCGGAGCGACTGCGGCAGAGCCAAAGCCCACGCCACGCGCCTGCAGCCAGCCCCAGGCGGTCTGCAGCCAGCCCGCGCCGTCCAGCAGCCCTTGCACCCACTGCACCGCGGGCCCCCAGAAGAAGTACCCGAGCACCGTGGACAGCAGGGTCATGAACAGCAAAGGAACGAGGGACCAGAGGATCACCCGTTTGTGCAGACAGTAAGCTGCTGCACGCCAGAAGGAGTCGATAAGCAGTCGCATGCCTCTAGGATACCCATTGCGGGCGTCAAGCGCGACCCATCAAACGCAGTACCCCACGCCACTGCTGGCTCCAGAAGCCCTTGCCATAGTCACGCAGGCGTCCGCCGGCGTCGGGCTCGACCTGATCCCGGACGCCGGTAGGGTCATAGCGCAGCTCGAAATTGGCCGTGCCGAACAGCATGTCCCACACCGGCAGCAGCACGCCGAAGTTGTTGCCGCCGCGGCGCGCGCGCGTGCCGGACTGCATCTCGTGGCCTATGCCTATGGTGTGATGGCGTCGGTGAAAGCGTGGACTGACCCACAGGCGCTCGCCCACGCGGCCGAACCACAGGCGCAGGTTGGCGTGGTGCAGGCTTTCGCTGAGCTGGGTGATGGCGACAATGGCGACAAACTGGCCCGGCGCCAGGCCGATGATCTGCGCCACCAGCACGATGATGCTGTCGCGCAACAGGTCGTCGAGCAAATGGTTGCGGTTGTCGCTCCACATCGTCATCTGGCGCTGCGAATGGTGCAGCGAATGCAGCTTCCACCACCAGCCGAAATGGTGCTGGCCACGATGTATCCAGTAATCCAGCAGATCGAACACCACCAGGTACAGCAGCAGGCTGACCCAGGCCTGGTCGGTCACGCCGGGCAGCAGGTTGTCGAGGTGGTAGGTCGGCATGCCCCACACGCGCAGCGTTCCAAACAGGTGGTCCCACAGCGGATCGATGGAAAAGAACAGCGCGATGCGAAACAGGCCCAGCCGGTGCAACAGCGTATAGAGCATGTCGACGCGGATCGCGCGCCGGTCGGTCACGGCTTCGACCGGCCACAGGCGCTGCAGCGGGGCAATCAGCAGCACCATGACCACCAGCTGGAGCAGGCCGACCAGCAGCCAGCCCGTGGCCGTGTAGCCATCCTCGAGCAGATTGGCCAGCCCCAGGCCAAACAGCAGCGGCTGCACCACTGCCTCGAACAGCCATTGTTGCGCTGCGTTGAACCAATCCACCAAGACCTGCATAAGCTCTCCACTCAACGCGTCTGCGTTATCCAATCACGGTAGTCAGGATGTGTGTCCAGCGTGCGAAAGCAAAAGCCCTGCTCTTTCAGCCCGACCAGCAGCGGCTCGAGCACCGCCGGTGCCCAGGCGTCCTTGCGCGACCAGATGCCCAGGTGGGCCAACAAGATATCACCGCTGCGTATGCGCTGCAGCGCCTGGGCCAGCAAGGCCTTGTTGCTGAAGCGCTCGCTGGGCAGCTCGTCGCCCAGAAATCCCGCGGGCGACCAGCCCACATGCGACCAGCCGCAGGCCTTGGCCGCGGCCAGCAGCGCGGGAGAAGTCTTGCCGCCCGGGGCGCGAAACAGCGCCAGCGGCTTCTTGCCCGTGATCTGCTGCAGCCGGTCGGCCGCCTGCTGGATTTCAGCGCAGTAGCCCGCGGCGCTGAGCGTGTAGCTCTCGCCTTCGCGCGGCCCGGCCGACGGCTTGACGCGAAACGCCGGTGCCTGGGGACTGCCGACATCGCCGCGCCAGTAGGCATGCGACCAGGTGTGCGAGGCAAACGCATGGCCTTCGGCGGCGCGTGCGCGCCACCACGGCGCCCAGTGCTCGCCCAGGCTGCCGTCGCCCTCCTTTGTGGCCTCGTTGGCGGCAAAAAAGGTCACGCGCACCTGCTGGCGCTGCAGCACTTCGGCCACCAGCGGGGCCACGCCCATGTGGCCGGTGTCGAAGGTCAGATACAGCGGCTTGCAGGCGTCCTGCGCCCAGGCGCCCAGGGACAGCAGGCTGGTGCCCAGCAGACAGGCGCCCAGCAAGGCGCGGCGGTGCAGCGGCATGGCGCTCAGCGCGGCGCGTGCGCCAGCGTCCACACGCCGTGCGGCGACTTGCCCACGTTGACCTGGCGCACGACCTTCTTCTCCAGCGTGTCGATCACCGACAGCTTGCGCGCCCAGCGGGAGCTCACATAGATGAAGCGGCCGTCGGCCGAGACTTCCATGCAGTCCGGACCGCCGGGTGCGGGATAGGTATCGACCAGCTGCTGGGTCTGCATGTCGATCTTGCCTATGGTGTTGGCCACGCGGTTGCTGACAAACAGATGGCGCTTGTCGCCCGCGGCGCGAAACGCATGCGCGCCCTTGCCGGTCTTGATCAGCGCCAGGTTGCGCGGCGGGCCGGCGGAAATGTCGAACACTTCCACGCTGTCGCTGCCCGTCAGGCCGATGTACAGGCGGCGGCCGTCGGGGCTGCCATAGATGTCGGCCGGCATTGCGCCGGTGCGCACGCGCGCCGTGATGACCTGCGTGGCCATGTCGATGGCCACCAGCTCGTCGCTGTCCTGCATGGTCGAGTACAGCGTGGCGCTGCGCGCGTCAATCCACAGATGGCTGGGCGTCTTGCCGGTGCTCACACGCTTGGCAAGCACCGGCTGCTGGCCGTCCCAGCGGTAGAAGTCAATGTGGTCGAGCCGGTTGGCGGCCGTCACCAGCCACTTCATGTCGGGACTGAAGCGCAGGTGATAGGGGTCGGAGATGTCGCGCACCACGCGCTGCACCTGGGCGCTGCGCGGGTCGAGAAACGTCAGCGAATCGCCCAGCGCATTGGCGACGATCAGCGATTTCTCGTCGGGCGTCAGATAAAGATGGTGCGGCTCCTTGCCCGTGGGAATGCGCTGCGTCTCGACCCAGCGCTCGGGATCGATCACGCTGACCGAAGCATCCAGCGAATTGAGCACAAAGATCGGCGGCGCAACCGGCGCCACCTTGGGCGGGGGCGGCTTCACCGCGGGCTGCGCCGCCGCAGCCGGTGCCGCAGGTGGCGCCGCAAAGGCCCCTGTGGCGGCCATACCGGCCCATCCGATCAATGCCAGGGCAGCACGTCGCTGCTCGAAAGAATTGCGCTTCACAAACCACCACTTTCTAGAGTGTCTGCAGTTTATCTGCGCGCCACACTGGTGCACGCCTGCGCAGCAAGCTTGTCACCAGATGTCATCTAAAACCAACAGTGGCATGCCCTGGCGGACAAAAAAAGACCGCCTAAGCGGTCTTTGACGGGGTCCAGTGAAAGCTCACAGCTTCCATTTTTCCAGCAGTTTCTGCGGGCCCATGTTGTCGTAGCTTTCAAACGGCTGGTGGATCCAGGGGTTGGTCGGCAGGAATTCCACCGAGTAGTCGGCCTTGAAGGTCGAGAGGCCCTTGGTCCAGATCACCGCGCTGCGCAGCTCGGTGATGGGCGCGTAGTTGCTCTTGAGCATGCCGACCACGGCATTGAGCGTGTGGCCCGAATCCGCGAGGTCGTCGACCAGCAGCACGCGGCCGGCAATCTCGCCCTGGGGGGTGGTGATGAAACGCGCGATGTCCAGGTGGCCCTGCACCGTGCCGGCTTCGGCGCGGTAGGAGCTGGTGGACATGATGGCCAGCGGCTTGTCGAAAATGCGGCTCAGGATGTCACCCGGACGCAGGCCACCGCGTGCCAGGCACAGGATGGTGTCGAATTCCCAGCCCGACTGGTGGATCTTGAGCGCAAGCTTCTCGATCAGGCCGTGGTACTCGTCATAGCTTACGTACAGGTGATTACCGTCTTCGGTCAACATGGTGCTTTCCTGTTTTCAGTCGTGGATACAGACGGCGGCGATCAGGCTGCGCTGTAGGGGTTGTGCATGAGGATCGTGTGATCGCGGTCAGGGCTGGTCGACACCATGGCAATCGGCACGCCGGTGACCTCGGCAATGCGGTCCAGGTAGCGGCGCGCCGAGGCCGGCAGCTTGTCATAGTCGGTCACGCCCACGGTCGAATCGGTCCAGCCGGGAATGGTTTCGTAGATCGGCTTGCAGCGCGCGATGTCGTCCGCGCCCATGGGCAGCAGGTCGATGGTCTCGCCGTCAAGCTCGTATCCCACGCAGAGCTTGAGCTCTTCCAGGCCGTCAAGCACGTCAAGCTTGGTGATGCACAGGCCGGACAGGCCGTTGACCTGGGCCGAGCGCTTGAGCAAGGCGGCGTCAAACCAGCCGCAGCGGCGGCTGCGCCCCGTGGTCACACCCTTTTCGGCACCGATGGTGCTCATGTGGTAGCCGGGCGTGCCTTCCTTTTCCCAATCGAGTTCGGTGGGGAACGGACCGCCGCCGACGCGCGTGCAGTAGGCCTTGGTGATGCCCAGCACGTAGTGCAGCAGGCTGGGGCCCACGCCCGAACCGGCGGCGGCATTGCCGGCCACGCAGTTGCTCGAAGTCACATAGGGGTAGGTGCCGTGGTCGACGTCAAGCAGCGTGCCTTGTGCGCCTTCGAACAGCAGGTTGCCGCCCGCCTGGTGGGCTTCGTTGAGCTCGCGCGAGACGTCGGCCATCATGGGCTTGAGCAACTCGGCGTGGCGCATGGCTTCTTCGTAGACCGCGTCGAACTGGACTTCGCCATCGGCGATGTAAGGCTTGAGCGCGTCACCGAACGTGAACTTCTTCGAGCCCAGCACATGCACCAGCACATGGTTGTGCAAGGCCAGCAGTTCGCGCAGCTTGGTGGCGAAACGCTCGGGATACTTCAGGTCCTGCACGCGCAGCGCGCGGCGGGCAATCTTGTCTTCGTAGGCCGGGCCGATGCCGCGGCCGGTGGTGCCGATCTTCTCGGTGCCGCCTTGTTCGCGCGCGGCTTCGCGGGCGACGTCCAGGGCGGCATGAAAAGGCAGGATCAGCGGGCAGGCCTCGCTCACGCGCAGACGCTCACGCACCTGGACACCGGCTTTTTCCAAGCCTTCGATTTCCTCGAACAGCTTGGCTGCCGACAGCACCACGCCGTTGCCGATGTAGCACTTCACGCCGGGGCGCATGATGCCGCTGGGAATCAGGTGCAGCGCGGTCTTGACGCCGTTGATGACCAGGGTGTGACCCGCATTGTGACCGCCCTGGAAGCGCACGACGCCCTGGGCGCTTTCCGTGAGCCAGTCCACCAGCTTGCCCTTGCCTTCGTCACCCCATTGGGTGCCGACCACGACCACATTGCGACCTTTGGTTGCTTTCATATTCAATCCGATGAAATGTCAAATGCCTGAAATGGCTTGTACGACCCATTGCCCGGCGACTTGCACCAGTTCTCGGTCGCAGTGAAATTCGTCCACTTCGCTTTCGTGGCCGGGCAGCACGCAGACCACCGTTTCGCCCTGCTTGCGCAAAGTGGCAATGGCGGCGCTCACGTCCTGCGCATCGCCCCAGGGCGCGCGGATCGCGGCCTTGAGGGCGCGCGTGGGCACCACGCTCACCAGTTGCTTGATGTCCAGGCTGAAGCCGGCAGCCGGCCGGTTGCGACCGAACACCGCACCGACTTCGTCGTAGCGCCCGCCGCGCACCAGCGCATCGCTGGCACCGGGAACGTACATCGCGAAGCGCGTGCCGCTGTAGTAGCCGTAGCCGCTCAGGTCGGCCAGATCAAACGTGACGTTCACGCCCTCAAGCCGCGCGGCCAGCCACTTCAGATGGGCCAGCAACTCGGCAATGCCGGGCACGCCCGCCAGTGCCTTCTGGGCTTCATCGAGCACCGTGACATCGCCATACAGCTGCAGCAAGGCCATCAGGCCGTTGCGCGAAGCCGCGGGGAAATCTTGGGTCAGACGCGCGAGTTCGCTTGCATCCTTGGTGGCCAGCGCGCCATGCACCGCATGCAGCACCGGGGTCTCCAGCGCGACGCCGGCCAGCAGACGGCGCACCACGCGCACATCGGCCATGTCGACACTGACGTTGCTCACCTGGGCGCTGCGCAGGCAGGCCAGCGCAAGCAGCAGGGCTTCGAGGTCGGCCTCGAGGCCTGCATGGCCATAGATTTCCGCGCCGAACTGCAGCGGCTCACGCGTGGCGCGTGGTCGATCAGGACGGGTATGGAGCACCGGGCCGCAATAGCAAAGGCGTGTCACGCCCCGGCGATTGAGCAGATGGGCATCGATACGGGCCACCTGCTGGGTGGTATCGGCGCGCAGGCCCAGCGAACGCCCGGAAAGCTGGTCAACCAGCTTGAACGTTTGCAGGTCCAGGGCTTCGCCGGTACCCGTCAGCAGGGACTCCAGATGCTCCAGAAGGGGAGGCATGACCAGCTCATACCCGTAGCTACGCGCCGTATCGAGCAATCCTCGACGCAATTCTTCGATGTGCCGTGCCTCGGAAGGCAATACATCGGCGATGTGATCCGGCAGGACCCAAGCAGACATGGAAAAAAGGGGAGGCTGTTAAAAACGTGATTCTACGGGATAGCTGCGCCATCCCACCCTTCCCCGCACCATGGCCTAGCCCTGGCACACAGTATTGCTTGCGCAATCCCCGGTATTGGCGTGCGAAACCGCGGCCTGCCCCGCAATGCAAAGAGGGGCCTGAGCCCCTCTTTTTTCTTGCTTGCGCCTGGCGCTGGAATCCTTACTTGGCCGCCGCGCCGCCGCGCATGGCCTTGAAGAATTCAGACGACGACGGATCCAGCACCATCACGTCGCTCTTCTTGCTGAAACTGGCCTTGTAGGCCTCCAGGCTGCGATAGAACTGCGCGAACTGCGGATCGCGGCCAAATGCCTCGGCATAGACGCGTGCGGCTTCGGCATCGCCCTCGCCCTTGATCTTCTGCGCATCGCGGTAGGCATTGGCCACCGTGACTTCGCGCTGGCGATCGGCGTCGGCGCGAATCTTCTCGCCTTCGGCCGCACCGGTGGAACGCAGCTCGTTGGCCACGCGCTTGCGCTCGGCGTCCATGCGGCGGTAGACCGACTCGGTGATTGCTTCGGCATAGTCGACGCGCGTGATGCGCACATCGACCACGTCCATGCCCCAGGGCTTGGCGCCGCGCACGGTTTCCAGCACTTCGCGCTTGACATCGGCCATCAGCGCTTCGCGCTTGTCGGCCAGCAGGTCCTTGACGGTGCGCTTGTTGATTTCCTCCTGGAAAGCATTGCGCACCACGCGGTTGAGCTGCTGCGTGCCCGCGGCCTCATCCAGGCCGACGTTGCGGATGTACTCCGACGGCTCCGAAATGCGCCAGCGCACATACCAGTCGATCACCACGCGCTGCTTTTCAGCCGTCAGCATGGGCTCGGTATCGGTGCTGTCAAGCGTCAGCAGACGCTTGTCGAGATAGCGCACGTTCTGGAACGGCGGCGGCATCTTGATGTGCAGGCCCGGCTCGGTGATCACGTCCTTGATCTGACCGAGCGCATAGACCACGCCGAACTGCCGCTGGTCGACGACAAACAGCATGGAGCTGAGCAAGGCCAGCACCACCAGCAGGGTGGAAACAATAAATCCGACTCTGTTCACAAGAATCTCCTAGCGGGCATCGCGTTCGCGCGAGCGACTGGTATCGCGCGCACGAACATCATTCGAGGGGGAGGAAGGCACGGTCACCGCGCCTGCGGCCGGGCTGCCTGCGGCGGCCGCCGCGTCGCTTGACGCACCCGCCTGGCCCGTGGCCTGCATGATCTTGTCCAGCGGCAGATACAGCAGGTTCGAGCCCTTGCTCGAGTCCACCAGCACCTTGGTCACGTTGCCGTAGATCTGCTGCATGCTTTCCAGGTACAGCCGGTCACGCGTGACCTGGGGCGCCTTCTGGTATTCGGCCAGCAGCGAGCTGAAGCGCTGGCCGTCACCCTGGGCCTGGGCCACGATGCGTTCCTTGTAGCCCGCAGCCTCTTCCTGCATGCGCGAGGCGACACCGACCGCGCGCGGCACGACGTCATTGGCATAGGCCTGGGCTTCGTTTTTCGCGCGCTCGCGCTCCTGCGCCGCCTTGAGCACGTCGTCAAACGACGCCTGCACCTGCTCGGGCGGACGCACACCGCTTTGCTGCAGATTGATGCCGACCACTTCCACGCCCACCTTGTAGCGATCGAGGATGGTCTGCATCAGATCGCGCACCCGCGGCGCGATCTGGTCGCGCTCGTCCTGCATTGCGGCATCCATGGACATCTTGCCAACCACTTCGCGCACCGAGGTTTCGGCGGCCTGGACCACGGCATCGGCCGGGTTCTTGCTCTCGAACAGCCAGGCACGCGCGTCGCTCAGGCGGTACTGCACGGCAAACTTGATCTCGACGATGTTCTCGTCGCGCGTCAGCATGGCCGACTCGCGCAGCCCCGTGCTCTTGATGACGTTGTCGCGGCCGACATCGGCCGAGCGGATCTGCGTCACGGTCACCAGTTCATGGCGTTGCACGGGATAGGGCAGGCGCCAGTTGAAACCCGCGCCCACCGTGCTCTGGTACTTGCCGAACTGGGTGATCACGGCCTGCTGGCCTTCCTGCACGATGAAGAAGCCCGTGCCCAGCCAGATCAGCACGGCCACGCCGGCAATCACGCCAATGCCCGCACCGGCATTCTTCATGTCGGGCTGGAAGCCGCCATTGCCGCCGCTGGGCGGCTGGCCATTGCCACCGTTCTTGCCGCGGAACAGTCCCGCCAGCTTGCGGTTCAGATCACCCCACAGTTCGTCCAGATCGGGCGGCGTGCCCTGACCCTGACCCTGCGGGCGGCGGTCGCGGCCATTGGCCGGCGGCGGAATCGGCCGGTCGGCGTCGGGCCTGGAGCCTGGCCCCGAACCTTCCGAGTCCTTGTCATCGCCCCGCCCCCAGCGGGGATCGTTCAGGTTGAACATCCCCCGAAGGCGCGTGGGCAGCAGCGCCCAACGGGACGCGCGGTGTGAAAAATTCATGCGAAAAGTCTCAAGTATTTTGCAAAAAGACAGGGATCCCTTCGGCATTTTGCCCAAACAGGGCTTGGCGCCTCATAAATCAGCGGGTTCATCGGGGATCTTATCCGTCCCCTTCGCTGCCAGCACGCTCTCGGTGAGCAGCTGGCGCAATGCAGGCAGACCTTCACCCGAGCGCGCGCTGACGAACAAGCGTGGCACGGGCTGGCCGTCCCACTCATAGGTGTCCTGCAGCAGCACCGGCCGCGTTGGCGCGGGTACGGCGTCGAGCTTGTTGAAGATCAGCAGCTGCGGAATTCCGTCGGCACCGATTTCGGCAAGCACTTTCTGCACTTCGGCGATCTGCTCGGGAAACGCGGGATTCGACGCATCGACCACATGCAGCAGCAGATCGGCGTCTATTGCCTCCTGCAGCGTGGCCTGGAACGCATCGACCAGGCCGTGTGGCAGATCGCGGATGAAGCCCACGGTGTCCGACAAGGACACAGATTGGCGCGCATCGCTCAAATACAACTGGCGTGTCGTCGTGTCGAGTGTCGCGAACAGCTGATCGGCCGCATAGGCGCCGGCCTTGACCAGCGCATTGAACAGCGTCGACTTGCCGGCATTGGTGTAGCCCACGAGCGAGACGTTGAACACATCGCGGCGTTCGCGCTGGCGGCGCTGCGTGGCGCGCTGCTTCTTGACCTTGATCAGCCGCTCGCGCGTGCTCTTGATCGACTTGTCGATCATGCGGCGATCAAGCTCGATCTGGGTTTCGCCCGGGCCGCCGCGCGCGCCAATGCCGCCGCGCTGACGCTCCAGGTGGGACCAGCGGCGCACCAGGCGCGTGGCCAGGTATTGCAGGCGGGCGAGCTCCACCTGGAGCTTGCCTTCATGACTGCGCGCGCGCTGGCCGAAGATCTCGAGAATCAGCAGGGTGCGGTCGGTGACCGGCATGTCCAGATGGCGCTCGAGGTTGCGCTGCTGCGCCGGGCTCAGCGCCTGGTCAAACAGCACTTCCTGCGCGCCATGCAGCTGCGCGAGCATGCGGATCTCGTCGGCCTTGCCGCTGCCGACAAACAGCGCCGCGTCGGGCACCTTGCGCTTGCAGGAGAGGCGCGCGACCGGATTGAGGCCGGCGGTCTGGGCAAGCAAGCCGAGCTCTTCGAGCTCGGCGTCAAAATGGGGAAGCCCGAAATCCACACCGACCAGAAGGACCGGTGTGGTGGGGCCGTTGGGAGTATCAGGAGTGCCCATGCAGACTCTCCGTCAGAACGCGACTCCCGGTCGCGGGGAAAAAGACTGGGGGGTGCAATCTCAAGCGCCAGCGGCTTCGTTGTCCGCAGCGGTTTCGGCTGTGGAGAAGTTCACGGCACGGCCGGGAACAATGGTGGAAATGGCGTGCTTGTACACCATTTGGGTGACGGTATTGCGCAAAAGCACAACGTACTGGTCAAAAGACTCAATCTGGCCTTGCAGCTTGATGCCGTTGACCAAATAAATGGACACCGGAACATGCTCGCGACGCAGCGCATTGAGAAACGGGTCTTGGAGGAGTTGGCCTTTATTGCTCACGATATTCTCCGTGTTCAAGGAGTGTTGTTGTAAACCGACACCTTACCACAAGCCTTGCGCACGTCGCATTACCGCGGGCCACCGGGGTCTTTTGCCCCCTTGCCGCCGCCCGGCAAAAGCAATGGGGGGCCCAGCCCCCCATTGAGATCCACACGAAGTGGGCAACCGCCCTCAAGGCCTTGCGGCGATTATTTATCCTTGTCGGCGTAAGGATTGGCCGAGGTTTTCATCTCGATGCGCAGCGGCGTGCCCACGAGGTTGAACTCCTTGCGAAAGCGCCCTTCGAGGAAACGCTTGTAGACATCGGTCACATGCTCGAGCGAATTGCCGTGGATCACGATCACCGGCGGGTTCATGCCGCCCTGGTGGGCATAACGCATCTTGGGGCGGAACATGCCGGCGCGCTTGGGCGCCTGGAACTGCACGGCCTCGAGCAGCAGGCGCGTGAGCACCGGCGTCGACATCTTGCAGGTGGCGGCCTTGTGCGCCTGGGCAATCGACGCCCACACCGGGCCCAGGCCCTGGCGCTTGCGCGCTGAGATGAAATGCATGGACGCGAATTTGAGGAAGGACAGGCGCGACTCGATGGAGCGCTGCAGCAATTCGCGCTGGTACTCGTCAACCGCATCCCACTTGTTCACGGCCAGCACCACGGCGCGCCCGCTTTCGAGAATGAAGCCCGCGATGTGCGAGTCCTGCTCGGTCACGCCCTGCGTGGCGTCGATCAGCAGCAGCACGACGTTGGCCGACTCGATGGCCTGCAGCGTCTTGACCACGGAGAACTTCTCGATGGCTTCAAACACCTTGCCCTTGCGGCGCAGGCCGGCAGTGTCGATCAGCTCGAACTTCTGGCCATTGCGCTCGAACGGCACGGAAATCGCGTCGCGCGTGGTGCCCGGCATGTCAAAGGCCACCAGACGCTCTTCACCCAGCCAGGTGTTGATCAGCGTCGACTTGCCCGCATTGGGGCGGCCGGCCACGGCCAGCCTGATCGGACCGAGTTCACCCTCTTCCAGCAATTCCTCTTCGGGATCGGGCAGGTGCAGCGGCTCGAGCGCGAGCTCGACCAGGCCGCGAATCCCCTGGCCGTGGGCCGCGGACACGGGGTGCACGGCGCCCAGGCCGAGTTCGTAGAACTCGGTGAGCTGCACGCCTTCAAGCATGCCTTCGGCCTTGTTGGCGATCAGCAGGCAGGGCTTGCCCAGACGCCGCAGGTACTTGGCGATGTCATGGTCCTGCGCCGAGACGCCGGCACGTGCATCGACCACGAAGATGACCACATCGGCTTCGGCCACGGCCTGTTGCGTCTGCTTGGCCATTTCCTTGAAGATGCCGCTGGATGCATCGGGTTCGAAGCCGCCGGTGTCAATCACGATGTACTCGTGCTTGCCCTGCTTGCCCTGGCCGTAATGACGGTCCCGCGTCAACCCGGCAAAGTCGGCGACGATCGCATCTCTCGACTTTGTAAGCCGATTGAACAGCGTCGATTTGCCCACATTCGGGCGCCCTACAAGGGCAATAACTGGCTTCATCCCAGAATACCTATCAATCCGGCCGGAAGCCGTACACGCCACCATTGCGTGTCACGACCACCAGCGTATCCGCTGCCACCACCGGTGCTGCAGCAATCCCGGAGTCATCGGTTGTCAGGCGGTTCAGCGGAGAACCATCCTCTTTGGACAACAAATGAACCAGACCATCGTCATCGCCCACGACCACCGAGCGACCCAACAGCAAGGGAGCTGTCAGCTTGCGCAGTTGCAGGCGATCCGTTGACCACAGACGGCTGCCATCGGCACGCCGCCATGCGATCACTGTTCCATTGCCTTCGGTGCCGACCAGACGTTCGGCGTCACCGCCCACGCCCTGGGCGCCCCGGGCCGGCTGGGCCCATTGCAATCGTGCACTGCCCACGTCCACGCAGGCCACCGAGGCCTGGAAGGTGCGCGCGCACAGCTGCCCGCCTTCGCGGCTCAGCGGCCCCACCAGATCGACCAGGCGCTCGACATCGTTGGTGCCGCGCGGGCTGGCCAGCGCGGCTTCCCACAGCACGGCGCCGTTGTCCGGGTTCAGGCCCACGAGCCGGCCCGCGAGGCCGGCCATCAGCGTGTCGCCAACGGCAGTCAGCACACCCGCCTGGCGCAGCACCAGCGATTCACCGGTGCGTTGCTGCACCCACAGCTGGCGCCCGTCTTCGGCATCAAAGGCCGTGAGCGCGCGGTCGGCCGACAGCACGAACACGCGGCCGCCGGCGACCAGCGGCGGCGTATACGAAGCCGCGGGCAGGCGCTTGCGCCACACTTCGCGGCCCTGCTCCAGCAGCACCACTTCGTTTGCGCGCGTGACCACGGCCTGCAGGCGCTCGTTGCCGCCCACGCCGGCCGTCAGCGGCTGGCCGACCTTGGCCTGCCACAGCGAGGCACCCGAGCTGGCGTCCAGCGCCTGCAGGCTGCCGTCGAGGCTGGCCAGCACCACGGTCTTGCCGTGCACATGCGCGACCAGCGGCAATTGGCCAAGCGGCGCGATTTTAGCCGTCCAGGCTTTCTGCACGGGCAGCAGGGCCACGTTGGGCCCCAGATCCGCGGGCTTGACCTTGCTGGAGTTCCAGAAGGCGCAGCCACCGAGGCTCACGATCAGGCCGAAGGTACAGAGGCTGCGCACCAGGCGCGTTGGCAGGCTGCGGGTCATAGTTTGGCTTCCGTTGGGCTGGCCTGGGCCTGGACTTGCACGCCCAGCGCATTGAGCTTGAATTCCACCAGGCGACGATAGTCGATCTGGCTGTCGAATGCCTTGTAGGCCTTTTGGTATTCGGCCACGGCTTCGGTCTTCTTGTCCTGCAGTGCATAGGCATCGCCGCGGCGGTCGGCGGCCACGGCCGTGAACTCTGCGGGAAAGGCCGCCGACAGCTGCTGCAGCGCGGCATCGGGCTGCTTTTGCTCCAGCATCACCGCGGCCAGACGCAGGCGCGCCAGCGATTGCAGGCCGTTGTCGCTGCCCTTGTCGGCAACCCAGGTCAGCGCGTCCTTGGCCTGATCCCACTGGCCCGCATCGGCATAGGCCTTGGCGGCCAGCAGGCCCGACTGCGCGGCCTGCTGGGTGCCGGCATAGCTGCTCTTCAGATCGGTCAGCGCCTGGCCTATGCGGTCAAGCTGCTTGCCTTCGACGGCCTGCGTCACCGCATCCGCAAGCGCTGCGGCCTGCGTCGCCTGGCGGGCCTGCCAGTATTGGTAGCCATTCCAGGCCGCGAAGCTGCCGAACACGACAATCAGGGCACCCGTGATCGGGGTGCCCCATTTGTTCCAGAAATGCTTGAGCTGGTCAAGTTGCTCTTGTTCTTCAAGATCGAAATGTTGGGCCATGGCTATGCTGGGTGTTTTTAGTCTGTCGATTGTAGAAGG
>Ga0308165_1003828_pt1 | contig 15652 bp, 13 predicted proteins | sample PhyWR2_FD_201032 | JGI IMG/M metagenome (GOLD analysis project Ga0308165, IMG submission 201032) | Phyllosphere microbial communities from UC Gill Tract Community Farm, Albany, California, United States - DLSLW.R2 | ecosystem: Host-associated > Plants > Phyllosphere > Unclassified | place: USA...
TAAAAGAATACGTAAAATATCCGTTTTCAGTTGACATTGCCCCTACAAATCCCGAGAATGCCGCCGTTTGCCGAAAATCCACTGGCAGCAAATTTGCGTTGCTTCATGACCTTGTTGTGAATTAATATGCAGATAAAGTGAGTGAATATTCTTTGGAGGGTGTTTTGATTAAGTCAGCGCTATTGGTTCTGGAAGACGGAACCCAGTTTATCGGTCGGGCCATAGGGGCAACAGGTTCGGCGGTTGGGGAAGTCGTTTTCAATACTTCAATGACCGGTTATCAAGAAATCCTCACTGATCCTTCCTATTCCCGCCAAATCGTCACTCTTACTTATCCCCATATCGGTAATGTCGGCACCAATGAAGCCGACGCAGAATCTTCCCAGGTCCATGCGCAAGGTCTGATTATTCGCGACCTGCCGCTGATTGCCAGCAACTACCGCAATACGGAAGACCTCTCTTCTTACCTGAAGCGTCACAACATCGTGGCGATTGCCGATATCGATACCCGTAAGTTGACCCGTTTGCTGCGTGAGAAAGGTGCACAGAACGGCTGCATCATCGCCGGGGACAACCTCGATGCCGCGCTGGCACAGGAAAAAGCGAAAGCGTTCCCGGGCCTGAACGGTATGGATTTGGCAAAAGAAGTCACCACCACCGAAGCGTACAGCTGGACGCAAGGTAGCTGGACGCTGGCGGGCGAACTGCCAGAAGCAAAGAAAGAAGATGAGCTGCCGTTCCACGTTGTCGCGTACGATTACGGCGCGAAGCGCAACATTCTGCGTATGCTGGTGGATCGCGGCTGCCGCCTGACGGTTGTCCCCGCGCAAACTCCGGCAGATGAAGTACTGAAGATGAATCCGGACGGGATTTTCCTCTCCAACGGCCCTGGTGACCCAGCGCCGTGCGATTACGCTATCGACGCGATCAAAACTTTCCTTGAAACCGATATTCCGGTATTTGGCATCTGCCTCGGCCATCAGTTGCTGGCGCTGGCAAGCGGTGCGAAAACCATCAAGATGAAGTTCGGCCACCACGGTGGTAACCACCCGGTGAAAGATATCGATAATGATACGGTGATGATTACCGCGCAGAACCACGGTTTTGCGGTGGATGAGGCGTCAATGCCTGCCAACCTGCGCGTGACGCACAAATCGCTATTCGACCAGACTCTGCAGGGTATTCATCGTACCGATAAGCCCGCGTTCAGCTTCCAGGGACACCCTGAAGCGAGCCCAGGCCCGCACGATGCCGCGCCGCTGTTTGATCACTTTATCGACCTTATTGAGCAGTACCGTCAGACCGCTAAATAATCAGGAGCCCAGAGAATCATGCCAAAACGTACAGACATAAAAAGCATCCTGATCCTTGGCGCTGGCCCGATCGTTATCGGCCAGGCCTGCGAATTCGACTATTCCGGCGCACAGGCGTGTAAAGCCCTGCGCGAAGAGGGTTACCGCGTCATTCTGGTGAACTCCAACCCGGCGACGATCATGACCGATCCGGAAATGGCCGATGCCACCTACATCGAGCCGATTCACTGGGAAGTCGTACGCAAAATCATTGAAAAAGAACGTCCGGATGCGGTCCTGCCTACCATGGGCGGCCAGACTGCGCTGAACTGTGCGCTGGAGCTTGAGCGTCAGGGCGTGCTGGCTGAATTTGGCGTCACCATGATCGGTGCGACTGCGGATGCGATTGATAAAGCCGAAGACCGCCGCCGTTTCGACGTGGCGATGAAAAAAATCGGTCTCGACACCGCACGTTCTGGTATCGCGCACACTATGGAAGAAGCGCTGGCGGTTGCCGCTGACGTGGGCTATCCGTGCATTATCCGTCCTTCATTCACCATGGGCGGCACTGGCGGCGGTATCGCGTATAACCGCGAAGAGTTCGAAGAGATTTGCGAGCGCGGTCTGGATCTTTCCCCCACCAAAGAGCTGCTGATTGATGAGTCGCTGATTGGCTGGAAAGAGTACGAGATGGAAGTGGTGCGTGATAAAAACGACAACTGCATCATCGTCTGCTCGATCGAAAACTTCGATGCGATGGGTATCCACACCGGTGACTCCATCACCGTGGCGCCTGCGCAGACCCTGACCGACAAAGAATACCAAATCATGCGTAACGCCTCGATGGCGGTACTGCGTGAAATCGGCGTCGAAACCGGTGGTTCTAACGTGCAATTCTCCGTGAACCCGAAAAACGGTCGCCTGATTGTTATCGAAATGAACCCGCGCGTGTCACGCTCTTCCGCGCTGGCCTCTAAAGCGACCGGCTTCCCGATTGCGAAAGTGGCAGCGAAACTGGCGGTGGGCTACACCCTCGACGAGCTGATGAACGACATCACTGGCGGACGTACTCCGGCATCGTTCGAACCGTCTATCGACTACGTTGTGACGAAAATTCCTCGCTTTAACTTCGAGAAATTTGCGGGCGCAAACGACCGTTTGACCACGCAGATGAAATCCGTCGGCGAAGTGATGGCGATTGGTCGTACTCAGCAGGAATCCCTGCAAAAAGCGCTGCGCGGCCTGGAAGTGGGCGCGATGGGCTTTGACCCTAAAGTGAGCCTGGATGACCCGGAAGCGCTGACCAAAATCCGCCGCGAGCTGAAAGACGCAGGTGCAGAGCGTATCTGGTACATCGCCGATGCGTTCCGTGCGGGCCTGTCCGTCGACGGCGTGTTCAACCTGACCAACATCGACCGCTGGTTCCTGGTGCAGATTGAAGAGCTGGTGCGTCTGGAAGAACAAGTAGCCGAGATGGGTATCACCGGTCTCGATGCGGACTTCCTGCGTATGCTGAAGCGTAAAGGCTTTGCTGATGCGCGTCTGGCAACGCTTGCTGGCGTGCGTGAATCAGAAATTCGTAAACTGCGCGATCAGTACAACCTGCACCCGGTCTACAAACGCGTGGACACCTGTGCTGCGGAATTCGCGACCGATACGGCGTACATGTACTCCACGTACGAAGATGAGTGCGAAGCGAACCCGTCAGTAGACCGCGATAAAATAATGGTGCTCGGCGGCGGTCCAAACCGTATCGGCCAGGGCATTGAGTTTGACTACTGCTGCGTACATGCCTCGCTGGCACTGCGTGAAGACGGTTACGAAACCATTATGGTCAACTGTAACCCAGAAACCGTTTCTACCGACTACGACACCTCTGACCGCCTGTACTTTGAGCCGGTCACACTGGAAGACGTGCTGGAAATCGTGCGTATCGAGAAGCCAAAAGGCGTTATCGTTCAATACGGCGGCCAGACGCCGCTGAAACTGGCGCGCGCACTGGAAGCCGCTGGCGTTCCGGTTATCGGCACCAGCCCGGATGCGATTGACCGTGCAGAAGACCGCGAGCGCTTCCAGAAAGCGGTTGACCGTCTGAAGCTGAAACAGCCGGCAAACGCCACCGTTACGGCGATTGAAATGGCCGTTGAGAAGGCAAAAGAGATTGGCTACCCGCTGGTGGTGCGCCCGTCCTACGTGCTGGGTGGCCGTGCGATGGAAATCGTCTACGACGAAGCTGACCTGCGTCGTTACTTCCAGACCGCTGTCAGCGTCTCGAACGATGCGCCAGTCCTGCTGGACCGTTTCCTTGACGATGCGGTGGAAGTAGATGTGGATGCTATCTGCGACGGCGAAACCGTGCTGATTGGCGGCATCATGGAGCACATCGAACAGGCTGGCGTTCACTCCGGTGACTCCGCGTGTTCTCTTCCTGCTTATACGCTCAGCCAGGAAATCCAGGACGTGATGCGCCAGCAGGTGCAGAAACTGGCCTTCGAGCTGCAGGTTCGCGGTCTGATGAACGTGCAATTTGCGGTGAAAGACAACGAAGTGTATCTGATTGAAGTTAACCCGCGCGCGGCACGTACCGTACCGTTTGTCTCCAAGGCGACCGGCGTACCGCTGGCGAAAGTGGCGGCACGCGTGATGGCGGGTCAGACGCTGGCGCAGCAGGGCGTCACCAAAGAAATTATCCCGCCGTACTACTCGGTGAAAGAAGTGGTGCTGCCGTTTAACAAATTCCCGGGCGTTGACCCGCTGTTAGGGCCAGAAATGCGCTCGACCGGTGAAGTCATGGGCGTGGGCCGTACCTTTGCAGAAGCCTTCGCGAAGGCACAGCTGGGCAGCAGCTCTACCATGAGAAAACAGGGGCGCGCGCTGCTCTCCGTTCGCGAAGGCGATAAAGAGCGCGTGGTGGACCTGGCCGCGAAGCTGTTGAAACAGGGCTTTGAGCTGGATGCCACCCACGGTACGGCTATCGTGCTCGGCGAAGCAGGCATCAACCCACGTCTGGTGAACAAAGTGCATGAAGGTCGTCCACACATTCAGGACCGTATCAAGAATGGCGAGTACACCTACATCATCAACACCACCGAAGGGCGTCAGGCGATTGAAGACTCCAAGCTGATTCGCCGCAGTGCGCTGCAGTACAAAGTGCATTACGACACCACCCTGAACGGCGGTTTTGCCACGGCGATGGCGCTGAATGCGGATGCCACCGAGAAAGTGATTTCAGTGCAGGAAATGCACGCGCAAATTGCGAAGTAACGCATCTCAGAACCATCCCAAAACCCGCTTCGGCGGGTTTTTTATTGCCATTCCGACCAATATTGGCGGTTGTGCCCTGCGCTAATTCATCGCACTTTGAAGGCTTCTGATAAAAAGGAGTTTTCTGTGACTCGTTCAATGACGCTGTTATCTCTGGCTTTGCTGCTGTCCGGCTGCGCGGATTTTGCTTCTTCCGTCACCAACACGATTGATGGTATGGGCATGACGCCTGATTATGCTAAAGGACTTCAGGACGATCTTCAGGCGCAGAAAAAGCTCATCACGCCGGTCATCAACGTGGCGGAAACCGTGCCGGAAGGGAAACTGATTGAGAAATATGACAACGGCGGCAAGAAGTTTGAGACCATTGTGAAGAACCGCTGCTTCAATGAATACATTGATATTTACTATCCGAACGGCACGTTAAGAACCCATACGCCGCTAGTGAACTGTAAGGCGGAAGGGGTTTCTCAGGGCTATACCCAGGACGGAAAACTGCGTACGACCATTACCTTCAAGGATAGCGTCGCGAACGGTGAAGCAAAAACTTACGATGCGTACGGCAAGGTTTTACAAACAGTTATGTACAAAGACGGTTTCCCACAAAAACGTTAAGACGCAGCTTCAGAGTGTTCTGCATTTTTCCTGGTGCACGGATATTGCCGCTAAAGTGTAGGGTCAGAAGGTAAAAAATGACTATCAACAGGGAGAACACCATGAAAAGTAAACTTTTGCTGACCTCTATTTTTGCAGCCGCAGCGCTCTTTACCGTAGCCGGTTGTTCATCGAATCAAGCGGTGAAAACGACCGACGGCAAAACGATTGTCACCGACGGCAAACCGCAGGTTGATGATGATACCGGCCTGGTCTCCTACGAAAATGCGGAAACCGGCAAGACCGAGCAGATTAACCGCGACCAGGTTAAATCGATGGGTGAACTGAAAAACTAAGTCAGTTTTATCCATTTGCCCCGTCAATAATATTCACTATTAGCCTGTTGAATTACTGACTACACTCTTTTGTAAAAGAGGCAGTAAAACAACAGGCTAATTGATGATTTTAATTATTTATGCGCACCCTTATCCGCGTCATTCGCACGCGAATAAGCGGATGCTTGACCAGGTAAAAGCGCTCGATGGCGTAGAAATACGCTCTCTTTACGAACTCTATCCCGATTTTAATATCGATATTGCGGCCGAGCAGGAGGCGATTTCGCGTGCCGATCTGATCGTCTGGCAACACCCGATGCAGTGGTACAGCACGCCGGCGCTGCTGAAGCTGTGGATCGACAAAGTCTTCTCCCACGGCTGGGCGTATGGGCATAACGGCCACGCGTTGAAAGGCAAAAGTGTGCTGTGGGCGGTCACCACGGGCGGCGGCGAAGCACATTTCGATATTGGCTCTCATCCTGGTTTCGAGGTACTGGCGCAACCACTCCAGGCGACCGCGCTTTACTGCGGGCTGAAATGGCTCCCTCCTTTCGCGATGCACTGCACGTTTGTCTGCGACGACGAAACGCTGCAGGCTCAGGCGCGTCACTACAAACAACGCTTACTCGACTGGCAGGAGACGCACAATGGATAGCCATACGCTCATACAGGCGCTGATCTATTTGGGTGCGGCGGCGCTGATCGTGCCCGTTGCCGTACGTCTCGGCTTGGGCTCTGTGCTCGGCTATTTGATTGCAGGCTGCATAATTGGCCCGTGGGGGTTCCGCCTGGTCACCGATGCCGAGTCGATTTTGCATTTTGCCGAAATCGGCGTGGTGCTGATGCTGTTTGTCATCGGCCTGGAGTTAGATCCGCGGCGTTTGTGGAAACTTCGCGCTTCGGTATTTGGCGGTGGGGCGCTGCAGATGATCGCCTGTGGTGCGCTGCTGGGCGGTTTTTGCATCTTATTGGGAATGGACTGGAAAGTCGCGGAGCTGATCGGCATGACGCTTGCGCTTTCGTCGACGGCTATCGCGATGCAGGCGATGAACGAGCGCAACCTGACGGTTTCCCAGATGGGGCGCAGCACGTTTTCTGTGCTGCTGTTCCAGGATATCGCGGCGATCCCGCTGGTGGCGATGATCCCGCTCCTGGCCGCAAGCGGCTCATCGACCACGCTGGGTGCCTTTGCGCTGTCTGCGCTGAAAGTCGCGGGCGCGTTGGCGCTGGTGATTTTGCTCGGGCGTTATGTGACGCGCCCTCTGCTGCGCTTTGTCGCGCGCTCCGGCCTGCGTGAAGTATTCAGCGCCGTGGCCCTGTTCCTGGTATTTGGTTTTGGGCTGTTGCTTGAAGAAGCCGGATTATCCATGGCGATGGGGGCGTTCCTGGCGGGCGTTCTGCTGGCGAGCTCCGAATATCGTCATGCGCTGGAAAGCGATATTGAGCCTTTCAAAGGTTTGCTGCTGGGGCTGTTCTTCATCGGTGTCGGCATGTCTGTGGACTTTGGCACGCTGGTGACGCATCCGCTGCGGATCCTCATCCTGCTGGTCGGTTTCCTGATCATTAAAATGGGTATGCTGTGGCTGATTGCTCGCCCATTGAACGTACCGAACAGACAGCGCCGCTGGTTTGCCGTGCTGCTGGGGCAGGGAAGTGAGTTCGCGTTTGTGGTCTTTGGCGCGGCGCAAATGGCAAATGTGCTGGATCCGGAATGGGCGAAGGCGTTGACGCTGGCCGTTGCGCTGTCGATGGCCGTCACGCCGATTCTGCTGGTGCTGCTGACTCGCCTCGAACAATCGGGCAGCGAGCAGGAACGTGAAGCGGATGAAATCGACGAAGAGCAACCGAGGGTGATCATTGCCGGGTTTGGTCGTTTTGGTCAGATCTCTGGTCGTTTGTTGCTCTCCAGCGGGGTGAAAATGGTGATTTTGGATCACGATCCTGACCATATCGAAACGCTGCGTAAATTCGGCATGAAGGTCTTTTACGGCGATGCCACGCGCGTCGATCTGCTGGAATCGGCAGGCGCGGCAAAAGCGGAAGTGTTGATCAATGCGATTGACGATCCGCTGACCAACCTGCAGCTGGCAGAACTGGCGAAAGAACATTTCCCGAATCTGAAAATTATCTCGCGGGCCCGCGATGTCGATCATTACATCAAGCTGCGTCAGGCGGGCGTCGAAACGCCAGAGCGTGAGACCTTTGAGGGCGCGCTCAAAACCGGGCGCATGGCACTGGAAGGCCTGGGACTTGGGGCGTACGAAGCACGGGAACGCGCCGACCTGTTCCGCCGTTTCAATCTGGATATGGTCGAAGAGATGGTGGAGATGGCAGACGGTGATGCTTCATCCCGTGCCGCGGCGGTAAAACGCACCAGCGCGATGCTGACGGAAATCATTAATGAGGACCGTAATCATCTGTCATTGACCCAGCGTCACGGCTGGCAGGGTACGGAAGAGGGCAAGCATACTGGCGATCCACGCGATGAGCCGGAGAGTAAACCGACGGTGTGAAGTGGCGTTGCCAGCAATATTGAAATATTTCCGCTTCTTTACTCTGGCTGTAGTCGACGAAAGATTAAGCTTTACGTATAGTGGCGGCAATTTTTTGCATCCGGGAAATTTTCAATGATCAGTCTGATTGCAGCGCTGGCGGTAGATCGCGTTATTGGTATGGAAAACGCCATGCCATGGAATCTGCCAGCCGATCTCGCGTGGTTTAAACGTACGACGTTAAACAAGCCGGTAGTGATGGGCCGCCTGACCTGGGAGTCAATTGGTCGTCCATTGCCGGGGCGTAAAAACATCGTGATCAGTAGCCAGCCTGGTACTGACGATCGTGTTGAGTGGGTTACCTCTGTCGATGACGCGATTGCGGCCTGCGGCGACGCCGAAGAAATTATGGTGATTGGCGGGGGGCGTGTGTACGAGCAGTTCCTGCCAAAAGCGCAGAAGCTGTATTTGACGCACATTGATGCGGAAGTGGAAGGGGATACCCATTTCCCGGACTACGATCCGGATGAGTGGGAATCCGTATTCAGCGAATTCCACGATGCTGATGCGCAGAACTCACACAGCTACTGCTTCGAAGTTCTGGAACGTCGCTAAGATTGTTATCCCTCTCCTGCTCGGGAGAGGGAACGTATCTGTCAGGAGGCGGCTGCCTCACCTTCCCCTAAATCCAGTTGCCGATTCGACGGCTGAATAAAGTAGGCTTTGTCTTCCCAACGCAGACAGGTCATATCGCCACCCCAGCAGCAACCCGTATCCAGCGCGTAAATATTCTCTGGCGTGCCTTTACCTTCTAGCGATGCCCAATGTCCAAACACCACGCTGTATTCATCGGTGACGGGCCCCGGAATTGCAAACCACGGTTTGAGCGGTGAAGGGGCGTTTTCTGGCGTGTCCTTGCAGTACATATCCAGTTGCCCGTTCGGGAAGCAGTAGCGCATCCGCGTAAAGGCATTGGTCACGAAACGCAGACGCGCCACACCGCTTAACTCAGGACTCCAGTTATTTGGCATATCGCCATACATCGCGTCCAGGAAAAACGGGTACGAGTCACTCGCCAGCACCGCTTCTACATCGCGTGCACACTCTTTCGCCGTTTGCAGATCCCATTGCGGCGTGATCCCGGCGTGGGCCATGACCAGCTTTTTCTCTTCGTCAATCTGCAACAAAGGCTGACGACGCAGCCAGTTGATCAGCTCGTCAGCATCGTGGGCTTCAAGCAGCGGCGTAATGCGATCTTTGGGTTTATTGCGACTGATCCCGGCAAAAACAGCCAGCAAATGCAGATCGTGATTGCCCAGCACCAGGCGCACGCTGTCGCCCAGCGATTTAACAAATCGGAGTACGTCAAGCGAGCCAGGGCCACGCGCGACCAGATCGCCCGTCAGCCAGAGAGTGTCTTGTCCTGGTGTAAAATCCACCTGCTTTAACAGCGCGATCAGTTCATCGTAGCAACCGTGAACATCGCCAATGAGATATGTAGACATGTTTTAATGGATAAATGTAGGAACAGCGAGGCGGAAAACAGGGACCGCAACACGGAACGTATTGCCGTCGACATCAACCATTTCATAATGGCCCTGCATGGTACCCATCGGTGTTTCAATAACGGCACCGCTGGTATATTGAAACTCTTCGCCAGGGGCGATGTGGGGCTGTTCGCCCACCACACCTTCACCCTGGACTTCGATTTCGCGGCCATTGCCGTTGGTGATAAGCCAGTAACGCCCGAGCAGTTGCACAGGCATCCGCCCCAGATTGCGAATGGTTACGGTGTAAGCAAAAACAAAACGTTCATCGTCCGGCGTGGATTGCGATTCGATATAGACGCTTTGTACCTGAACACATACGCGGGGCGAATCAATCATGGCTTAGCTCTCCTTTGGCGGCGCGTTATCGCTAATGTAATTCGCTAACTTACAGTACTGCTCAACGGAAATGTTTTCCGCACGCATGGCCGGATCGATACCTAATTCAGTCAACACGTCTACGGTAAAGGTGTTACCGAGGCTGTTGCGAATCGTTTTACGGCGCTGGTTAAAGGCTTCTGTGGTGATGCGACTCAGCACGCGAAGCTCTTTGACCGGATGCGGCATGACAGCATGTGGAACCAGACGAACAACCGCAGATTCCACTTTTGGCGCAGGCGTAAAGGCCGTCGGCGGCACTTCCAGCACGGGAATTATCTGGCAGTAATACTGCGCCATCACGCTTAATCGACCATACGCTTTACTGTTTGGCCCTGCAACCAGTCGGTTGACGACCTCTTTTTGCAACATAAAGTGCATGTCGGCAATGGCATCAGTATAGCTAAACAGATGGAACATCAGCGGCGTGGAGATGTTATACGGCAGGTTACCGAAAACACGCAGCGGCTGGCCCAGTTTTTCTGACAGTTCGGCAAAGTTCATGGTCATGGCGTCTTGCTGATAAATGGTCAGCTTTGGCCCCAGGAACGGATGCGTTTTCAGACGCGCAGCCAGATCGCGATCCAGTTCAATAACGGTCATTTCGTCGAGACGCTCGCCTACTGGCTCGGTCAGGGCTGCAAGGCCTGGACCGATCTCGACCATAGCCTGGCCTTTTTGCGGATTGATGGCTGACACGATGCTTTCGATAACGAACTGATCGTTAAGGAAGTTTTGCCCGAAGCGTTTGCGGGCTAAGTGGCCCTGATGGACTCTAGTATTCATTGAGTATTAACAATCATTTTGATGGCGAGATTAAGCGCCGTAATAAAACTGCCGACATCCGCTTTGCCTTTTCCTGCCAGATCCAGCGCAGTACCGTGGTCAACGGACGTTCGAATAAAAGGTAGGCCGAGCGTGATATTCACTGCGCGACCAAATCCCTGGTATTTTAGCACGGGCAGGCCCTGATCGTGGTACATCGCGAGCACAGCATCCGCACTATCAAGATATTTAGGCTGAAAAAGAGTATCCGCTGGCAGCGGCCCGCTCAGATTCATCCCTTTCGCACGCATTTCTTCCAGCACCGGAATGATCGTATCGATCTCCTCCGTACCCATATGCCCGCCTTCGCCCGCGTGCGGATTGAGTCCACAGACCAATACGTGCGGATCCGCGATACCAAATTTGGTGCGCAGATCGTGATGCAAAATCGTAATAATTTCACGCAGTAGCGCAGGCGTGATGGCATCGGAGATGGCTTTGAGCGGCAAATGGGTCGTTGCCAGTGCAACGCGCAGCTCTTCCGTCGCCAGCATCATCACGACGTTATCGCTGTGCGAGCGTTCTTCAAAAAATTCGGTGTGTCCGGTAAAAGGAACGCCTGCCTCGTTGATAACGCCTTTATGAACCGGGCCGGTAATCAGCGCCGCAAATTCGCCACTCATGCAACCATCGCAGGCGCGGGCGAGCGTATCGACAACGTAGTGGCCGTTATCGGTGCTGAGAACGCCTGGTGTTGCTGGCGTGCGAAGCGGAACGGGAAGAAGCGTTAGTGTGCCTTGCTGCTGTGGAACGGGTGGCCGATTCGCGTCATAGGGCAGGAGCCTTAAAGGCAGACCGAGCATAGTAGCTCGGTCTTGTAACAGTGTTGCATCTGCGCAGACCACCAGCTCTACCGGCCAGCTACGCTGCGCAAGCTGGACGACGAGTTCAGGACCAATCCCGGCGGGTTCGCCGGGAGTGATGACAACACGATGCTGTTGCATTAGTTGCTCAGGACTTTTACGTAAGCGCTGGCGCGTTGTTCCTGCATCCAGGTGGCCGCTTCTTCAGAGAACTTGCGGTTGAACAGCATACGGTAAGCTCTGTCTTTCTGCGCCGCGTCGGTTTTATCCACGTTGCGCGTATCCAGCAGTTCGATCAGGTGCCAGCCGAAAGTGGAATGTACCGGCGTGCTCATCTGGCCTTTGTTCAGCTTCATCAGCGCATCACGGAAAGCCGGATCGTAGATATCTGCTGCTGCCCAGCCAAGGTCACCGCCCTGGTTAGCAGAGCCGGGATCCTGAGAAAACTCTTTCGCAGCGTTAGCGAATGACGTTTTACCGCTCTTGATATCAGCAGCAATCTGCTCCATCTTCACACGGGCCTGATCGTCCGTCATGATTGGCGAGGGTTTCAGCAGAATGTGACGAGCATGCACTTCCGTCACGGAGATGCTCTGGCTCTGACCACGCATGTCGTTCACTTTCAGGATATGGAAACCCACACCTGAACGAATCGGACCCACGATGTCGCCTTTCTTCGCCGTGCTCAGCGCCTGGCCAAAGAGAGATGGCAGCTCCTGAATACGACCCCAGCCCATCTGGCCGCCTTTCAGCGCCTGCTGGTCAGCAGAATAGGTAATCGCCAGCTTGCCAAAGTCACCGCCATTACGCGCCTGTTCAACGATAGAACGCGCCTGGCTTTCAGCTTCAGCAGCCTGATCGGAGGTCGGGTTTTCTGGCAATGGAACCAGAATGTGGCTCAGGTTCAGCTCGGTGCTGGCATCGTTCTGATTACCCACCTGCTTCGCCAGCTGATCCACTTCCTGCGGCAGAATGGTCACGCGGCGACGCACTTCGTTATTACGCACTTCAGAAATCAGCATTTCTTTGCGGATCTGATTACGGTAAGTCGCATAGCTGATGCCGTCGTAGGCCAGACGACTGCGCATCTGATCTAACGTCATATTGTTCTGCTTAGAAATGTTAGCAATCGCCTGATCGAGCTGCTCGTCAGTGACCTTAACACCCATTTTCTGACCCATCTGCAACACGATCTGATCCATGATCAAACGTTCCAGGATCTGATGACGCAGCGTGGCGTCATCCGGAAGTTGCTGACCTGCCTGGCCCGAGTTGAGCTTCACAGATTGCATCATGCCATCCACGTCGCTCTCAAGAACAACACCGTTATTCACAACGGCGGCGACTTTATCAACAACCTGTGGCGCGGCGAAGCTGGTGTTCGCAACCATAGCGATACCGAGCAGCAGCGTTTTCCAGTTCTTCATACTTTTTCCATTTCAATTAACCGCAAAGCGGATTACGTTGTAAATCAAGCACATTACAGGGAACTACGGTATGGCAGAATGTTCGAGCGCAGCATCTGCTGAGTGCCCAGACCATAGTTGGAACTCAAACCGCGTAATTCGATATTAAAGCCAATGACGTTATCGTATTCGCTCTGATTGTTGCTGGTATCCCAGCCGTTAAGTTTACGCTCGTAACCGACGCGGATAGCATAGCAGCAGGAGTTGTATTGCAGGCCTAACATCTGGTCAGCAGCCTTGCTGGTATTGGTATCGAAGTAGTAAGCCCCGACCACAGACCAACGATCGGCGATCGGCCAGCTTGCTGAACCCCCCACCTGAGAAATACCTTCTTTGTACTGCTCAGCGGTAAAGTTCGGCAATGTCGCCTGGATGTATTCCGGGCTGGCATAACGGTAGGTTAACTGCACCATTCGGTCTTCATCGCGGCGATATTCAAGCGCTGTACTGCTGGTCGAGACATTATTCAGACGCGTATCGTATTGCACCCCACCGCGCAGACCCCAACGATCGGTCATACGCCAGTAGGTGTCACCCGCCCAAACCAGAGAACCGGTTTTGTTGTCTTTTTCCCAGTTGATATTGTCATCACCGGTACGTGATTCGGTGAAGTAGTAGATTTGACCCACAGAAACGTTAAAACGTTCCACGGCGGCATCATCATATACGCGAGTCGTGACGCCAGAGGTCAACTGATTCGCTGACGCGATACGGTCCAGACCGCCATAAGTACGGTCGCGGAACAGGCCGCTGTAGTCCGATTGCAGGAACGCCGAGTCGTAGTTATTGATTTTACTTTGATCGCGATAAGGCACATACAAATACTGCATACGCGGTTCCAGCGTTTGGGTATATCCGCTCGCCAGATTCATATCACGTTCGAAAATCAGCTTCCCGTCCATCTTGAACTGCGGCAGCGTACGGTTTACCGACTCTTCCAGATTTGCATCATTACTGCTGTTGTAATTATCGAGATTTTTTTGCTGATAATGCGTTGCCATCAGCTTGGCTTCAGTATCCAGACTCGCCCAATCGTTGGACCACGGCAGATTGACTACTGGCTCAATGTGCAAACGCGTCGCTTCCGGCATATTGGAATTGGTATTCACAAAATGCACAGCCTGACCGTAGATGCGGGTGTCGAACGGCCCGACATCATTTTGATACCAGTTAACGTCCAGTTGCGGTTCTGCACCGTAAACGCTGCGCGTCTGGTTGCTAAAGACCTGGAACTGTTTGGTCGATACCGTGGCGTTAAAGTTTTGTATTGCGTAGCCGGCGCTAAATTTCTGCGTCGCATAGCCGTCGGTACTGGAACCGTACTTAGAGGTAAAGTCGTTAAAGTAGTTAGAGTCACTGACTTTGGTGTAGTCGACGTTGAAACGCCACACCTGATCCATCACCCCGGCGTGTTGCCAGTAGAACAACCAACGATGGCGATCGCCTTCAGTAGGGTGCTCATCTTCATAGACTTTATCCGACGGCAGATAATCCAGCTCCATCAGACCTGCGCCTGCATGAGTCAGATAGCGGAACTCATTTTCCCACATGATATTGCCGCGCTTATGGATGTAGTGCGGCGTAATCGTGGCGTCCATGTTGGGCGCAATGTTCCAGTAATACGGCAGATAGAACTCAAAATAGTTCGTGGTGCTGTATTTGGCATTAGGGATAAGGAAACCCGAACGACGCTTATCGCCGACCGGTAACTGCAAATAAGGGCTATAGAAAACGGGGACGGGACCCAGTTTAAAGCGCGCATTCCAGATTTCAGCGACCTGTTCTTCACGGTCGTGAATGACTTCGCTACCGACCACGCTCCAGGTGTTTGAACCCGGCAGACAGGAGGTGAAAGAGCCGTTATCAAGAATGGTATAGCGATTCTCACCGCGTTGTTTCATCAGATCCGCTTTACCACGGCCCTGACGTCCCACCATCTGGTAATCACCTTCCCAGACGTTGGTGTCTTTTGTATTCAGGTTCGACCAGGCTTTCGGACCTTTCAGGATGACCTGATTGTCGTCATAGTGCACATTGCCTAGTGCATCCACTGTACGTACCGGATCAGCCGCGCCTTCGGGCTGCTTCTGATGCAGTTGAACTTCATCTGCCTGCAAACGGCTGTTGCCCTGGTTAATGTCGACATTGCCCGTAAACGTGGCGTTATCAGGGTAATTACCCTTCGCATTGTCGGCAGTAATCGTGACAGGCAGGCTGTTAGTATCACCCTGCACCAGCGGGCGATCGTAGCTCGGGACGCCTAGCATACACTGCGAGGCGAGATCGGCGGCCAGCCCCTGTTGGCTATACAGGGCCGCACCAATCATTGTGGCCAGGAGGGTGGGGATACGTTTTTTCATACGTTGTATTTATTGTTCCATCATCAGTGGCGTTACGCTGGCAAACGGTCAGAGACTATCTTACTCATCAGCGCAGTGCCAGCGTTAATCCTGCCCGTTTGCGAGTCAGAGTGTTAGGCTCGCTATCGAATGACGAGTATGATAATGCAAATTATAGGCGATGTCCCTCAATTGACCGTGGCTCGACCACTGAGATAATGGAGTTGAGTCGGACCAGGAACATGACCGTACGGGGAGTATATGCAGTATTGGGGTAAAATAATTGGCGTCGCATTCGCATTATTGATGGGCGCAGG
>Ga0308165_1003829_pt1 | contig 15652 bp, 12 predicted proteins | sample PhyWR2_FD_201032 | JGI IMG/M metagenome (GOLD analysis project Ga0308165, IMG submission 201032) | Phyllosphere microbial communities from UC Gill Tract Community Farm, Albany, California, United States - DLSLW.R2 | ecosystem: Host-associated > Plants > Phyllosphere > Unclassified | place: USA...
AAGAAAAACAACTGCACCAAAAAGGGCGTGTTGCGGATCAGCTCGATATAGGCATTGATGACAAAGCGCAGCGGCGCCGGGCCGGAGGTCTTGCCCCAGGCGCAGACGATAGCAACGGCCAGGCCGATGACCATGGCGAGAAAAGACAGCTGGATGGTCACCCAGGTGCCCTGCAATAGCTGCGGCCAGGCTGCCAGGACCTGGTCGAATTGGAACGTGTAGTTCATGGCGATGCGGCGCTTTTGAAACCGGTTTCAGTAGCGCCGCAGTTTAGCGCAAGGTTACGGAACGATTACTAGGGTTTGCCCTAGTTTGGTGCGTAACGCTGTTTTTAGTGGTTGTGAATCAATGGTTTGGAGATTTTGTCGAGCCGCGCACAATGATGGTGCCTGGTAACTCCACGGTGCGGGCGGGGCTTTGCAGGCCCTGGATGCGCTCGATGAGGCAGGTGGCTGCCGCCTGGCCCAGTGCATCGGTGGGCTGGGCCACGGTGCTCAGGCCCGGGCCCACCAGCGCGGCCCAGTCGGTCTCGTCCACGCCGATGATGCCCAGCTCGCGCCCGGGCACCCAGCCCAGCGCGTGCACGGCGGTGGCCACGCGCAGGCTGGCCACGGCATTGCCGGCCAGCACGGCGGGGTGGCGGCCCGTTTGCAGCGCCTGCTGTTGCCACTGCTGCAGGTGCTGCTGCAAGGCGCTGGCGTTGTGCGGTGTGCTCTCCCACACATTGCCCTGCATGCCGGCGGATTTGCCGCGCCGCGTGCCAGCCTGGCCTTGCAGGTAGCGGGCAAAGGCCTGCTGGCGCGCGGTGCGCGAGCTCACATCGGCAATCGGCTCGGTCACCAGCAGCACTTCGTCAAAGCCTTGCTGCTGCAGGTGGTCCATCGCGATCTGGACCACGCCGGGGTTGTCCACGGTCACAAAATCGGCGTCCATCCCTTCCTGGAAGCGATCCACCAGCACGATGGGCTTGCCGTGCAGTTGCGCGTCCTGCCAGAGCTGGGCGCTAGTGTCCACACGGTTGAGGATCATGCCGTCGAGCTGGTAGGCCGACAGCGCATGCATGGCATCGCGCTCGCGCCCGGCCTCATTGCCCAGGTTGAACAGCACCAGCAGGTAGCCAGCGGCCTGGCAGGCCTTTTCTGCGCCCTGCAGCACCGCCACCGAGAAGGGGTTGGTCACATCAGCCACCGCTAGGCCGATCAGGCGCGTGCGGCCATGCTTGAGCGCCTGCGCCATCGGGCTGGGCCGGTACTGCAGGCTGGCAATGGCCTCCTGCACGCGCTTGGCCATGTCGGGGGTGAGGATGTCGGTGCGGCCATTGAGGTAGCGCGACACCGTGGCCTTGGAGACCTGGGCCGCCAGCGCCACATCGGCAATCGTGGCCCGGGCCTTGGGGGCGGCAGGCTTGGCTGCGCCCGGTGGGCTGGGGCGCTGGGGAGTGGCAGGGGGCGCAGGCTTGGGCACGGGGCAGTCCAGGGTGGTCGTTACGGTAGCGATGGTAGCGCCGAACCGCACGCCTGCCGCATTGGCCGGCCTGCGGGCGGAGGGAGGCAGTCGCGCAGGTGCGACCCCGGGGGCCCGGTTGGCACCAGGCGTTTGCTGCAGTGCAAAAGCGGCAGTTTTCCGATTCTCACCCTGTGGATAATTTTGTGCAATGTTCTCGTTGTTGCGTGAGAAACTCCCTGCAATCTCCCTCTAGAGAAGAAATGCACACCGGGAAGCCGGTTTCTGTGGATAAGTTAATTTCATAGCAACTTAGTCAAGTGCTGTGTGGGCGTTGAGGAGGCAGTCGATGAAGGCTTGCGCCACACGGCTCGGCGCAGGCGATAAGCGCCACATGGCCACGAATTGGCAGCGGTATTGGAAGCGTTCTGGCCGCACAGCCCGCATCAAACCTTGGTTTTCAAAACTGGCGGCATAGTGGTCCGGCAGAAAGCCCAAAAAACACCCGGACAAAATCAAGGTGGCAATCGACTCCTGGTCAAACCCGGTGGCCGCACGCGGCAGGCGCACGCTGTGGCTCAGCTCCATATTGGGCGAGTGGTAACCCAGGCCGGCAAACGGGTAGCTGCGCAGCTGCTCCCAGTCCAGGTCTTCATGCGCCTGCTCCCACAGGTCATGGCCGGCGGCGCAGTACAGCTGCATGTTCTCGGCAAACAGATCGCGGTAGACCAGGCTGGCCGAGCTGCGGTGCGCCGGGATGATGCCCACATGAAAGCGCCCATCCATCAGGCCGCGCTCAATGGCGTTGATCGAGCTGACATGCAGCTGCAGGTTCACATCCGGCGCCTGGCCGTGGAACTGCGCAATCGCGCGGTGGATCTGGGCCTGCGGGTTGCTCACCGTCTTGTCGAAGATGGCGATCTCCAGATTGCCGCCCATGCGGGCGTGGATATCGTCAATGCGGCTGCGGAACAGATCGACGCCGCCCAGCAGCTGCAAGGTGGCCTCGTAGACCTGGTGGCCCTCCGGCGTCAGCGCAAAGCCCGCGCGCCCGCGCCGGCAAAGCACCATGCCCAGGCGGGTCTCCAGGTCCTTCATATGGCGGCTCAAGGTCGACGTGCCGATGTTGAGCTCCAGCTCGGCGGCCGACATGCCCCCGCACTCCACCACGCTCTTGAAGACCTGCAGCAGCCGCAAATCCATATCGCTGAGCTGGCCCAGCACCGCGCGGGCACGGCGGGCTGCAGCTGGGGGGTGGGGCGGGGAGGCAAACACGGGAGGGCGGGCAGGCATCCGCATAGCTTAGCGGCTTTGGCGGCTGCCGCCCTCGGTGTTTACAGAAGCTGTTTAGCGCACGCCCACGGCTGCGCCACGGAACAGTTTGCTGTACTCACGCGGCTGGCTGCGCCAGTACTGGCGCGGTGCATCCACCTGCGCGCCCAGGCTGGCGGCCGCATGCCAGGGCCAGCGCGGGTCGTACAAGGCCGCGCGGCCAATGGCGACGGCATCGGCCTGGCCCGAGGCCACAATGTGCTCGGCCTGTGCAGGCTCCGTCACCAAACCGACGGCAATCGTGGTCAGGCCCGTGGCCTGCTTGATCGCCTCGGCAAAGCCCACCTGGTAGCCCGGCTGCACAGGGATCTGCTGGGCGGTCGACAGCCCGCCCGAGGACACATGGATGGCGCTGCAACCCAGTGCCTTCAACCCCTGCGCCAGCGCGATCGAACCATCGATATCCCAACCGCCCGGCGCCCAATCCGATGCCGAGATGCGCACCCACACCGGCTTGGCCGCAGGCACTGCCGCGCGCACGGCGGCAAACACCTCCAGCGGGTAGCGCAGGCGGTTCTCCAGGCTGCCGCCATAGGCGTCGCTGCGGGTGTTGGAAAGGGGCGAGAGGAACTCATGCAGCAAATAGCCATGGGCCATGTGGATCTCGATGCCATCAATGCCCAGCGCATCGGCCGCCTTGGCCGCTGCCACAAACGCGTCCTTCACTTCTGCCAGCTCGGCAGGCGTCATCTCGGCCGGCGGCACCTCGCCCGCCGCATGGGCAATCGCCGAAGGCGCCTGCGCCACCCAACCCCGGGGCGCATCAGGCGCAATTTGCGCTGCCCCTTCCCAAGGCAGGTGGCTCGATGCCTTGCGGCCCGCATGGGCCAGCTGGATAGCGACAGGAATGGCCGAGAGCTTGCGCAGCGACCCCATCAGCCGCCCCAGCGCCTGCTGGTTGTCGTCCGAGTAAATGCCCAGATCCGCGTCGGTAATGCGCCCCACCGCCGACACCGCCGTGGCCTCCAGCACCAGCATGCCCGCGCCCGATACCGCCAGGCTGCCGTAGTGCATCAAATGCCAGTCATTGGCATTGCCGTCCTGCGCCGAGTACTGGCACATCGGGGCGATGACGATGCGGTTGGGGAGGGTGAGCTGGGACAGGGTGAGGGGCTGGAATAACTGCGAGGGGGTGGTGGTGCTGGCGGGGGTGAGGGATGGGTCGGTGGTTCTTTGCATGGGTGGGTGTCTGTTGAGTCAATGCTCTGCGAGGGCGATGCTTTCAGTAGTAGAGATTGCGCAGGGCAGATGCATCGACAGGTTACTGGAGTACAGCGTATTCGCATATTTAAACCTGGGTGCTGTGGAGGCTATGCGGGTGATGTTGGGGTGAGAGGGATTGAGAGGGATGGCCTATAGGGGTTAGGAGTCTGAAAGTATGGCCCGATTGGAGAGGGTGCCATCGATCGCAGATGAGGCTCCTATGGCGGCTATAGGGCAGTGATTTATCGATTGCGAAGCTCTCGTGAGGAATGGCATTCGTTGCGCAGCCTACATTGGCGTCAAGCGTAGGGATGCCAGCATCGGGCCGCCAGGCGACAGTCACTATTGGGCAGGAGGAACGAGTCTGCTGGAGGCTACCCGAGCTAGTTTCTACATGCGAGCGGCTAGTTTTTAGTCGAGCAGCCAACGGCAGTTCTGAAGAAAAGTAGAAAGCGTACTCTTTGTCCAGCGAAGATTGGGTGGGCGGCCTTGAAGCACATGAGCGTTAGCACTCTGCAATCCAGAGTGCTAAGGCGAAGTGGATAGAAACCGTTAAGATTCTGCGCCCGAGCTTCGCTAATTAAGCAGCTCTGGATCTCGTGGGATGCTAGCGGGTCAGCGACTTGTCACCACATGTAGCCACTTCACTTTTGATCACGCCATGTTTCAGTCTGCTGCAGTCTATTCCAAGGTCGGGATGTTCAAACTAGAGCTTCCTTCTCCTGATGTTGAGATTGTCAACGGAGTACGTTGGGGCGCAATTGACGCGTTCCCCACACCCGCCTATTGGCTGTTCCAGATCTTTGAGCGTCGCTTAACTGGCGGCCCCCCGAACTACAAGCTTGGCCGGAGCTTGGCAGAAGAGTTAGGGGCATGCATTCTCGGAGGGCACGGGATCCCCGCTGACGTAGGGATTGCCGCCTACAAGCGGCTTCGATCAGAAGGTGTTTTCGACTCGAATGCTACGCCCAATGAACAACGAATCCTTGACATGCTTTCGAGCCCACTGGATGTAGAGGGACGCCAGATCCGCTATAGATTTGCAGGTCAGAAGGCCAAATATCTTTCTAGTGCGCTCGGGTTGATCTCCCAAGCTCCTTCGAACAGTACTGGCCGAGTGCTTCGAGACTGGCTAGTGACGCTTCCGGGTGTTGGGTTGAAGACGGCATCCTGGATCGCCCGCAACTGGAAAGGCGCAGATGACGTTGCCATTCTCGATATTCATATCCTACGATTCGGCCAGTCAATCGGTCTCTTTGACAGGGCATTAAAGGTTGAACGTGACTACTTGAAGCTTGAGGAACTGTTCCTTGCGTTCAGCGCCGGAATGGATACCAAGCCTTCTGAGTTGGATGCAGTCATCTGGCACGAAATGGCCAACTCTCCTCTCGCGGTTCGAGAATTGACTAGGGCAGCGGAGCCCCAGCCTTCGCCATTGCGCAAGATGCGTCGACAGGTACAGGATCTGCACCAGCTAGCTCTGGTCTAAATCATTCCGGTCTTCCGCCAATCAATACTAGTCCCACCCCAACCATCACCCCTTTGAAAGCGATGGGAGAGACAAAGGGAGTGCCTGTTGCACCAAGCGGGCAGATGTTGAGACTTAGAGCTTCAGCTCCCCATGTAAGCGCTCCGATGATGACGCCTGCATCCCGCCAGACGAGGCTTTCAGGAAAGTGATATTTGGCTGCGGTCTTACCTGGCTCTGCTACTAGTGCTAAAAGGGTCGAATCTCCACTCGGAACGATTGCGTCGGCAGAATCTCGTGCAGCAATTGCAAAATCACTTGTACCCTGTACTTGAATCAAGGTGTGGCCAATGGGATCGTAGCGTTCCCATCCTGATTGGCGATTACGCTGAACTAGGACATGGATGGGATGCACGGCGCCTGCTGAGGGAACTCCCCTGAATTGTTGTTCGAAACCTAAATCAGAGGTGCTCCAGCTGTATGCGCGGCAGCACATTGACAGCAGCACTTCCAACTTTTCGAGAGATAGATGGGTAAAGGTGCGCCTCGAATGGCGTCCCAGAACCATTCGGTGAAAGTCCAGCATTTCCCCAGAGACGCTTTGTCCTAATGCGAGCGTGGAGCCATTTGGCCAGCTAAAAGGCTCATATGGCTGCACATGTTTTCTCGGCTCGGGCTCAGGAAGCTCGGTTGCCATATCCAAGCGCTTCCATAGACTCGATGTACTTGTTGCAGCCACGGCAGTTGGCGCACGGAATGTCTCCTTTGTGGCAGCTATGCGCGTAAGCCAGAATGCCTGCCGGTACCTTGGCTTCGTTAACCAATTCAACGGTTGTAAGATCGATGGCCGGCGCTTCGATACGAAGGCCTCCCTCCTGATACAAAACCAAATCGTTTATCAGTCGGATGAAGTCTTTAGTTCCATCACGATGCCCCTCGTCAGATGAGACGGTTCCGATATACAAGACTTTCGCGCCCAAGCCAATGGCCTTCATCGCTGCCAGTGTGATAAGGAGCTGATTGCGGTAGGGCCACCAGTCACTCGCTGGCGCAGCTGCGTCAGCAGCGGACCCGGCCATATCGCCTGACCCTAGACTGCGGCAATCCACACTCACAATGTGGTGCGCAATGCCTATTTCGGCACACAGAGCTGCCGACACTGTACGTTCGGCAATAGCAGCCTTTTGCCCATAGTCGATAGTAATAGCATGAGTAGGCTTCTTCCACCATGCAATGGACAATGAGTCCATGCCACCTGAGAGTAGTAATGCTGAATTCATTGCGATACAGCAGTCCAGAGAGCTGCATAAAGTGATGATGTGTATGAGCGACGAATAATGCAGTTAGTCCCCTCGGCCATTTTCATTGACTCCTCAGATTCACGTTCGCAAAGAATAACCACGGGTTTGTGCAGTGCGCGTGCGTACCCGACCTCGTATATAGTTCCAGCATCAAGGCCGTCAGCTATTGCAAAAATAATATCGGATTTTTCAATTCCCAAAATGTCGAGCTTGACTACGTCCGCAGCAGACCCCATCCCGATATCGTGAAATGGTGAAAAAACATCAAAGCCCATCTCTTGAAGATTCTTGCGCGCTTCTTCGATAAGCCAGACCTGCGCCGTATCGAAGAATGGCCCAGCAAGGTAAACCCTAGGGCGCTTGCCATCCAAAAAATCTTGTTTTACGCGTATTGCATCGGGGTTAAACTCCGATAGGTATTCACGGCACGGCAGAATCTTTTTATCGCAATAGTATGCGGTTGCTAGTGAAGCTTGGGCAGCCGCTTCGTGTGCTGAAACGCCGTCGTTCATCCACGCTCTTGCAAAATGCGCCACAAACGTATCTCCCGACCCAATCTTCCAGACGTTTTCAGTCTTGTAAGCAGGAACAGTTTGCACAGTCCCTTGCGACCATACAAGCGCTCCTGCAGGCCCCATCTTGATAACAATGACTTCGGCCGATTCGAGGGCTGCCAGTATGTGTGCACACTCCTCTGCGCTAGCCGTCGGACTCGAACTCATCACGCGAGCTTCATAGAGGTTTAACACCAATGCTAGGTGCTTAGCACTAGACCCATTCTGTCCAAACAGTTCAGCAGAACCGGCGTTTTGAGGGTCATAAACAGCCCACTCTGCATTTACTACTGCAGAGCCTTCCAGCATGCCAAATCGGATAATTTTTTCAGCTTCTAGGTAAATGGCATCCAACGGGGCATCTGGCACACCATAAATATCCGGGTGTGATGAGTCGTGTAGATATCGAAAAAGGAGCGTACTTTCGCAAGGAACTGCCTCTAATGTGAGAGTTGAAGGAAGCTGTGCCGCATAGCTCCGAAAATCTTCTACCACGGCGGAGCTTGCGTACGTATGTAGATAGACCTCATTTCCCATCGTAGCAATTGCTGCTGCAGCGCGACCTGCTGAGCCATAAAGTTGGTCCCACCACGGACGTACACAAAGCTCTTTGTATAGGCCCCCAACTACATGAATAGTCATATCTTAAATAGAGTCAATCTTCACAATGATCTGGGCCCCTGATACGGCTGTAACTACAGCTTGGTATTGGGTTCCGCTCAAAATGCATTCTCGTAGCCGATTCGTCTGACCGCCAACAAGCCCACCAAGATATGTTCCATCATTTCTCACAACAGCCACTACCTGTGAATTATTTATGAGCTGAACCTGCACCGTACACAAATCTCCGACTCGTACTGTCGAAACTGCTGCTGGGTTAGGTGTGGATATCTGCGCGCTGAAACTCAGAAATTCGCAAGCAACCGGGCTTCCTCCACCTCCACCAGCACTGTACGTACTGCTACCACCTCCGCTACCGGACATAAAAAGCTCCCAGGATTGAAACAATTGTTTGGTTATCTTACCAAATTAATTTGGTTTGACAATTGACATGCGCGCTTAGGTCGCGTTGGCGGAAAAATAGTCCGATACCTACTCTAAGATAGTTTTCTTACAAGATCAACGTTGGAGGACCAATCCGGCGCGAGGCTTGTGCTTACAAGAGAAGATTGCCAGAACAGCAATCTCATATACGTGGATTGAAAACTTAGACACCATACGCCGGACATTGGTGATATCTGGATATCGGCCATAAGTTGACCTACTCATAAAGCATCAAAAAATGCTGAGCCAACCGGCCTAATGAACGCTCATATCCAACCTAAAATCCTGCGTGTCCTCATGCAACAGCACCCGTCCATGCCTGCCCTCCTCCTAATAGACATCCAACAATCCCTCTGCACCGGCCCCAACGCCGCATGGGATTGCACCACCCTGATCGCCCACATCAACCAGGTCACCGCCGCCGCACGCCAAGCCAGCACCCCCATCATCTGGGTGCGCCACGCCGAGCCTGGCCTGGAGGCCGGCACCCCAGGATGGCAGCTGGCCGATGGTTTGCAGGTGGACAACGCTGACTTGACCCTGGACAAAACCACCGGCGATGCGTTCTGGAAGACCGACCTGTTGCCCATGCTGCAAAACCTAGGCGTGCAGGAGTTGGTGATTGGCGGGATGCACACGGAGTACTGCGTGGATGTGACCACGCGCGCGGCGCTGCGCCATGGCTACCCGGTGGTGCTGCTGGAGGATGCGCACACCACCTGCGGCAATGCCGCCGTCACGCCGCAGCAGGTGATTGCGCACCACAACATCACCCTCAGCACCACCAGCAGCTTTGGCCCGCGTGCGCGGCTGCAGACGGCGCAGCAGTGGGCGGACTCGGTGACCCAGGCTTAAGAAAACCCGGCTTGGCTGGGGTTAGCCCAAGACACTAAGGATGCGTTCTAGCTCCCAAAGTGGAAGCGGCCCAGCCCGGTGCAGGCTGGTGCTGCACCGATGCCCTTCATGCTTGGCCCCTGTCAAGCGCGCAGATCACATATGCATCTGCGCATTCCTCAGTTGGAGTAGCTGCTTGCAACCTGCACAGTGCAAGCAGGCCCTGCCGTGATGGCAGCCTTTTCTCCCATGACCTGAAGGACGACACAGCATGACTATCCGCACAGCAGCGCCTTGGCGCGTTTTGATTGCCGGCACCATCGCGGCAACCGTTTGGGGCGCGAGCCCTGCCTTTGCCAACACGCCGCAAGCGGTGCCTGCGGGCGCGCTGGTCAGCACCGAATGGCTGGCGGCCAACCTGCAGCGGCCTGATGTGCGGGTGATCGAGGTCAGCGTGAACCCGGGGCTGTATGAGCGGGCGCATATTCCGGGGGCGGTCAACTTCTCCTGGCACAACGACCTCAATGACAAGGTGCGCCGCGACATTGTCAGCAAGGAGGCGTTTGAGCAATTGCTGTCCAAGGGGGGGGTGAGCGACAACACCACCGTGGTGCTCTACGGCGACACCAACAACTGGTTTGCGGCCTGGGGCGCCTGGGTGTTTGATGTGTATGGCGTCAAGAACGTGAAGCTGCTCGATGGCGGCCGCAAGAAGTGGGAGGCGGAGAACCGTACGCTGAACAACCGCGCACCGGACTACGCCGCCACCACCTACCGCGTGGGCCAGGTCAACACCGATTTGCGGGCCCGCCTGGGCGATGCGCTGGCGGCGGTGGAGGGCAAGGGCGCCACGCAGTTGGTGGATATCCGCTCGGCCGATGAATACCAGGGCAAGGTGTTTGCACCAGCGGGCGTGCCCGAGCTGTCGATCCGCGCCGGCCATATCCCTGGCGCGGTGAATGTGCCCTGGGGCAAGGCGGTCAATGAAGACGGCACCTTCAAATCGCGGGCCGATCTGCAAAAGCTCTATGCCGATGCTGGCATCGACGGCAGCAAGCCCATCATCACCTACTGCCGCATTGGCGAGCGCAGCAGCCATACCTGGTTTGCGCTCAGCAAGATCCTGGGCTACCAGGTGAAGAACTATGACGGCTCCTGGACCGAATACGGCAACAGCGTCGGTGTGCCGATCAACAACCCGGCCGGCACGATCTGGGCAGCCAAGTAAGCCGATTCTTTGGTGTATTGAATGTCTCCGCATGGGCTCGGTCCTGTGTTCACTGCCCGCCTAGCGCGGGCATTTTTTTGGATGTAATGCCATGACTGATTCCAGTGGGAGTTTGGGAGTTGCGGGCACTGCTGCCGGGCAGCGCGCGGCCGGGGCTGCCAGCGCTGCGAGCGCTTATTGGCAGCCGGTGGCGGCCGCCGTGCTGCTGCTGGCCCTGTGGCCATTGCAGCAGGCCCTGCTGCAGCGCGATGGCGGGCGCACCCTGGTGTTTGCGCTGGCGATTGGGCTGGCGCTGGGCGTGGTGCTGCAGCGCTCGCGCTTTTGCTTTTACTGCCATGCGCGTGATTGGCTGCAGCGCGATGACCCGCGCGGGATTTTGGCGATCATTTTGGCGCTGGCCGTGGGCGTGGTGGGCATGACCGTGGTGCAAAGCAGCTGGGTGCCCAACCCGCAGGCGGGGCAGTTGCCGCCCGACATGCACATTGGCCCGGTGAGCTGGGTGCTGGTGCTGGCGGGCCTGGCCTTTGGTGCGGGCATGCTGGTGTCGGGCTCCTGCATCAGCGCGCATTGGTACCGGCTGGCAGAGGGCTCGGCCGCATCGCCGTTTGCGCTGCTGGGCACGGCGCTGGGCTTTGCCTTGGGCTTTCAGACCTGGAACCCGCTCTACAGCCTGGCGGTGGCCGATGCGCCCGTCGTCTGGCTGCCGCAGCACCTGGGCTATGGCGGCGCGCTGCTGCTGCAGCTGGGCGTGCTGGCGGCCTGGGCGGCTTGGGTGTGGCAGCGCCATGTGCAGCAGCGCCAGCGTAGCTTGCCGTTGCCTGCAGTACCCGCAACGGCCGCCCCGCGCAGCCTGGCCGCGCTATGGCGCAGCCTGTGGCAAGGGCGTTGGAACTATGCCTTGGGCGGCCTGTTGGTCGGCCTGATCGCCACCGCCGCCATTGTGCGCATGCGGCCTTTAGGCGTGACGGCCTTGCTCGGCAGCCAGGTGCGCGGCGCGTTGCAAGGCCAGGGCTGGGTGCCTGAGCGGCTCAATGGCCTCGATGGCTTTGCCGGCTGCGCCACCTTGCCCGCAGCCACCTGGGCCACGCCCAATGCGCTGGTGCTGCTGGGCCTGCTGGCCGGCGCGTTTATCGCCGCCTTTGCCAGCCGCCAGTTCCGCCCGCGCCTGCCCACCGGGCGCGATGCCGGCCGGGGTTTGCTCGGCGGGGTGCTGCTGGGCTGGGGCGCCATGACGGGTATTGGTTGCACCGTGGGCACCTTGTTGTCTGGCGGCATGGCGGGAGCGCTGAGCGGTTGGGTGTTTGGCGCGGCCATGCTGCTGGTGCTGTGGCTGGGGTTTCGGCTACAGAGCTGGTGGGCGAGCCGGGCTTGATGGGGTAGGGTGCTCATGCCGGGTTAAAGCCGGTTGCTTGGCTGTGATCTGGTGGCTTGATGCTAGGGATTTGATAGTGCATTGAGCCCCTGCGCCAGTCGGCTGTCACACCCGAGCTGTGGTTTTGGCGCTATATTTCCACTCGCTTGCCACACCCACGGGATTGACCATGCTTTTAGGCCTTGCCGCCAACCGTTTGCACCACCAGAACGAGGATGCTGCACTGTTCAGTTTTTTGCGCGCCTGCGAGCAGGGCATTCGGGAGCTGAACATCGGGTTCCATGCGGTGGGCCGCACCTATGACGCGATTGCAGCGGCAGAAATGCTCAAGGGCCACAAGGGACTGGTGCGCTACCCCTATGGCCGCGAAGGCGGCCTGATGAAGCTGGTGGCCGAGGTCGTGGGCATGCCCGGTGACAACCGCGTGCTCGATGGCGCCATCTACCTGATCGACCCGGTGGACCCGTCGTCGATCTTCCCCGAGGCGCTGGCCTTGAAGCGCCAGTGCGTGATCCATGGCAAGCCCTTTATCTCAACAGCCGCCAGCGCGCGCGACTGGGTGGAGATGGAACGCATCCACGCCGGGCTGGCGCCTGATCGCCAGGCAGACCGCCTGCACGACTATGGCAACCAGACCCTGGCGCTGATCGCCCACGATGCGATGAAGCCGGCGATGCTGGACTTTTGCGAGCGTAATTTTGCGCTGCTCTCGCGCTACCGCCGCCGCGTGGGCACCGGCACCACCGGCCAAAAGCTCAACGAGCTGGCCTGGAGCAAGGGCTGGCCGGCTGACAAGCCCTGGGTGGACCGCTTCAACAGCGGCCCGCTGGGGGGTGACGCACAAATTGCCGACCTGGTGCTGGAGCGCCGCTGCCAGCGCGCGATCTTCTTTGAAGACCCGCATGTGGCCCGCCAGCATGAGGCCGATATCCAGCTGCTGGAGCGCGCGGTGACGACCGTCACCCAGGAGGTGGTGTGCATGACCTCGCCAGCGGTGGCTCAGCGCTGGTGCGATGCGGCCGTTAAGCGGGCGTAGGCACTCGCCTATCGGCGGTTAGTCTGCTTTTACCGTGTCAGTCACCTCGTTCGCGACCTCAATCAGGTTCTCATCGGGGTCGTAGAAATACAGCGATTGCAGCGTGGCCTGCGCACCCGTCGCCCGCACCGGCCCCTGCACGATGGCGACCTGCTCGCGCTGCAGGTGGGCGATGACATCGGCCAAGGGTATGCGGGTCAGAAAGCAGATATCGGCAGAGCCAGGGGTTGCATGCTTCACGTTCGGGTCGACGACATGGCCGACCTCGTGCAGGTTGATTTTTTGCCGGCCAAAGTGCAGTGCATAACGGCCGGGCTTGAACTCCTGGGCCTCCATGCCCAGGACCCGCTCGTAAAAGGCAATGCTGCGCGGGATGCTGTGCACGGTGAGCACCAGGTGGTCCAGGGCATCGACCAGAGAGGTGGTGGTAGGCATAGGGCTTGCTCCAAAGGTGGACTCCAGGGGGCAGTATGCGCCCAAGCTGGGCGGTGCTCTGTGCTGCGCGTTGCAAGCGGTGCCCCATGTCAAAGAGCCGCAGCGCCCTCATGGCGTCTGCGGCTGGCCGTTATGGCGCGTGGCCCGTGGCTCAGGCCTGCTGCGGCGCCAGCGTCTTGGTGTAGAGCGCGGCGCCGTTGAGGTCCTTGAGCACCACGGTCAGCGCGCGGCTTTGGTGGTCGATATCGAGCTGGCCAAAGAACTGGTAGCCCTCGCTGGGGGCGGAGTTGGCCTTGGGTGGCGCCTTGTGAAAGACGACATCAAGGCCAAAGGTCTGGTCGGCCTCATTGGGGCCAAAGCCGCCGGCATTGAGGGGGCCGGAGACAAATTCCCAGAACGGTGCGAAATCCTTGAACTGCGCGCGCTCGGGGCTGTAGTGGTGGGCGGCGGTGTAGTGCACATCGGCGGTGAGCCACACCACGTTGTGGATGCCCGCGTCCTTGATGCCCGTCAACAGGCGCGCCATCTCCAGCTCGCGCCCCTTGGGCACGCCGTGCTCGCCATTGGCAATGGCCTCCCACTGGTCGCGGCCTTGGGCGTCCTTGCCGTCGGGCACAAACAGGCCGATGGGCATGTCGGCGGCAATCAGCTTCCAGGTGGCGGTGCTGGCCTTGAGGCCCGCCAGCAGCCAGTCGAGCTGGGGGCGGCCGAGGAAGTCGGTCTCGGCGCTTTCGGCGGCCTGCAGGTTGTGGCTGTTGGGGCCACGGTAGCTGCGCATATCCAGCACAAAGATATCGGCCAGCGGGCCTTGGGGCAGGTGGCGGTAGACGCGCTGCTGCTCGGCCGCGCCAAAGGGGCGCATCGGTGCGTATTCCATAAACGCGCGGCGGCCCCGGGCGGTGAGCAGCTGCACATTCTTTTCGGAATAGCGCTTGTCGTTGGCCACGCTCTTGCTGTCCGAGTAGTTGTTGGTGACCTCGTGGTCGTCCCACTGCCAGATCTGCGCGACCTCGCTGCCCAGCGCGCGCACGTTCTGGTCCATCAGGTTGTAGCGGTAGCGGCCCCGGTACTCGTCGAGCGTTTCGGCCACCTTGGCAACCTGGGGCGTGACCAGGTTCTTCCAGGTGCTGCCATCGGGCAGCGCGATGGTCTCGGGGATGGGGCCGTCGGCGTAGATGGTGTCGCCGCTGTGCAGAAAGACATCGGGGTTGGTCTTGCGCATCTCGTCATAGATGCGCATGCCGCCGATGCCCTCATTGATGCCGTAGCCCTGGCCGGCGGTGTCGCCGCTCCACACCAGGCGGAAAGGGCGGGTGGCCGGGCCCTGGCTGGCCAGCGGGGTGCGGAAATGCCCCAGCACTGCCGGGCTGCGGGTGTTGCTGCTGGCCAGGTCATCGAGCACCACGCGGTAGAAGATGTCCTGCCCGGCGGGCAGGCCCTGCAGCTCGACACGGCCAGTGCCATCGGTATCGGGCAGCAGATCGGGGCCGCGCACCAGCGTGCTCTGGGCAAAGTGGCTGGTGGTGGACCATTCCACCCGCATGCGCGCCTCGCGGCTGGCCCGGGCCCAGACGATGGCGCTGTGGGCCAGCACATCGCCGCTTTGCAGGCCCGACAGCAGCAGGGGCCGCGCCGCATCCTGCGTGATGGCCGCAGGCGCCGTTTGCGCGCGCAGGATGCCGGGCAGCAGGCCGGTGCCGGCGATGGCGGTGGAAGAGAGCAGAAAGCGGCGGCGCGCAGAGGGATCGTGGGAGGTCATGGGGTGGTAGCAATGGCAGAAAAACCGCCACGATAGCCGGGCTGTGTGACGCCGGGATGAAGCGTGAAACAGCGTGTAAACAAGCTCTGTGTCTGCATTCGAAGCTATTTATTCAGTAGCGCTTTTCAGGCAGAAGGGCCCTGCGTACGGGCGGGAGGAGCGGCGCGTATAGTGCGAATGCGTCACCCGCTTTACTTGCAAAATTCAGCAAGTGAGCTTTGATATGTCAATATTTGAATAAGAAAAGAACCGGCCCACAATCGCCTATCAACACTGGGAAAATGGGACGCCGCCGTTCCAAGGAGAAAACCATGAGCTTTGTGCAGATCGACGACCAAAACGCAGGCACCACGCTGCGCACCGATGCAGCCTGGCTGGACGCGCACTGGATGCCCTTCACCGGCAACCGCAACTTCAAGGCGCAGCCCCGCATGATCGTCAGCGGCCAGGGCGCCTACTACACTGATGCCGATGGCCGCAAGATTTTTGACGGCCTCTCGGGCCTGTGGTGCTCGGGCATCGGCCATGGCCGCAAGGAAGTGGCCGAGGCGATTGGCAAGGCGGCGTTGCAGCTCGATTACGCACCGGCTTTCCAGTTTGGCCACCCTGCCTCGTTTGCGCTGGCCAACAAGATCAAGGAACA
>Ga0308165_1003832_pt1 | contig 15641 bp, 12 predicted proteins | sample PhyWR2_FD_201032 | JGI IMG/M metagenome (GOLD analysis project Ga0308165, IMG submission 201032) | Phyllosphere microbial communities from UC Gill Tract Community Farm, Albany, California, United States - DLSLW.R2 | ecosystem: Host-associated > Plants > Phyllosphere > Unclassified | place: USA...
GATCCGCACCGTGCTGGCCAAGGGCCAGGTCGGCGAGACCTACAACGTCGGCGGCAATTCGGAAAAGCAGAACATTGAAGTGGTACAGGCGATCTGCGCGCTGCTGGACCAGCGCCGCCCGCGTGCGGACGGCCAGCCGCGCAGCAGCCAGATCACCTACGTTGCCGACCGCCCGGGCCATGACCGCCGTTACGCGATCGATGCCTCCAAGCTGAAGAACGACCTGGGCTGGGAGCCGGCCTACACGTTTGAACAGGGCATCGGCTTCACCGTCGACTGGTACCTGGACAACCAGGAATGGGTGAACGGCGTGCTCGACGGCAGCTACCGCCTGCAGCGCATCGGCACCGCGGCCTGAACCAAGGACACGACATGACCCAACGCAAGGGCATCATTCTCGCCGGCGGCTCCGGCACCCGGCTGTATCCGATCACCAAGGGCGTCAGCAAGCAGCTGCTGCCGGTGTATGACAAGCCGATGATCTATTACCCGCTCAGCGTGTTGATGCTGGCGGGCATCCGTGAAGTGCTGATCATCAATACCCCGCACGAACAGGCCTTGTTCCAGCAGTTGCTGGGCGATGGCTCGCAGTGGGGCATGGACATCCAGTACGCCGTGCAGCCCAGCCCCGATGGCTTGGCGCAGGCGTACCTGATCGGCCGCGATTTCGTGGCCGGCAAGCCGAGCTGCCTGGTGCTGGGTGACAACATCTTCCACGGCCATGGCCTGCGCGAGGTGCTGCGCAATGCCGATCAGCGCGATCACGGCGCGACGGTGTTCGGCTACTGGGTCAATGATCCGGAGCGTTACGGCGTTGCCGAGTTCGACAAGTCCGGAAAGGTGGTCGACCTGGTGGAGAAGCCGGAGAACCCGCGTTCCAACTATGCCGTGACCGGCCTGTATTTCTACGACGGCAACGCCAGCCACCATGCGGCCGAGCTGAAGCCGTCGCCGCGCGGCGAGCTGGAGATCACTGATCTGAACCAGCGCTACCTGCGTGAAGGCAACCTGCATCTGGAGGCGCTCGGCCGCGGCTACGCGTGGCTGGATACGGGTACCCACCAGTCGCTGCTGGAAGCCTCCAACTTCATCGAGACGATCCAGACCCGGCAAGGCCTGCAGGTCTGCTGCCCCGAGGAAATCGCCTTCGGTCAGGGCTGGATCAGCGCCGAGCAGTTGGAAGCGCTGGCTGCACCGCTGATCAAGAATGGCTACGGCCAGTACCTGCACAAGCTCGCCCTGCGTGGAGTCGTTCCGTGAAAGTGATTGAAACCAAGCTGCCCGGCTGCGTGGTGATCGAGCCGGCCGTGTTCGGCGATGCCCGTGGTTATTTCTTCGAAACCTGGAATGCCGAGCGCTTCGCCGCGCTGGGCCTGCCGGATCGCTTCGTGCAAAGCAATGTTTCCACCTCGGCGCAGGGCGTGCTGCGCGGCCTGCATTACCAGTGGCCGCGGCCGCAGGGCAAGCTGGTCAGCGTGCTGGAAGGCGAGGTCTATGACGTGGCCGTGGACATCCGTCGCGGCTCGCCGACCTTCGGCCAGTGGGAAGCGGTGGTGCTGAGCGCGGAGAACAAGAAGCAGTTCTGGATTCCGGAAGGTTTCGCGCATGGTTTCGCGGTGCTGTCCGAACGCGCGGTGTTCAGCTATCTGTGCACCGAGGTCTACCTCAAGGACTTCGATGCCGGTGTGCGCTGGAACGATGCGGATATCGGCGTGGATTGGCCGGTCAGTGCACCGACGCTGTCGGCCAAGGACGAGAGCGCTCCCTTCCTGAAGGACATTGCTGAAGACCGCCTGCCGGTCTACCTGCCATGACCGTTCTGGTATTCGGCGGCAACGGCCAGGTCGGCCAGGAGCTGCTGCGCGCGTTGGCACCGCTGGGCAAGGTGGTTGCGACCACCCGCAGCGGCGTCCTGCCCGATGGCAGCGCCTGCGAAACCGCTGATTTCGGCCAGCCTGACAGCCTGCCGGCCCTGCTTGACCGGCTGCAACCGTCGATCGTGGTCAATGCGGCTGCCTACACTGCCGTCGACCGTGCCGAACAGGAGGTCGACGCCGCCTTTGCGGCCAACGCGCAGGCGCCGGGCGTGATCGCGCGCTGGTGCGCGGCGCATGGCGCGCCGTTCGTGCATTATTCCACCGACTATGTGTTCGATGGTCAGGGCACGGCCCCGTACCGTGAGGACGAGCCGACTGCGCCGCTGGGGGTCTATGGCACCAGCAAGCGTGATGGCGAAGACGCCGTACGCGCTGCGGGCGGTCGTCATCTGATCTTCCGCACGGCGTGGGTGTATGCCTCGCACGGCGCAAACTTCCTGCGCACGATGCTGCGGGTGGGCGCTGAGCGCGATCAGCTGCGTGTGGTGGCCGACCAGATCGGCACGCCGACGCCGGCGGCATTGATCGCGGATGTCACCGTGCAGGCGCTGCAGCATCCGGGCGCGCTGTCGGGAACGTGGCATCTGACAGCGTCGGGCCAGACCAGCTGGCATGGCTTTGCAGAAGCGATTTTCGCTGAAGCGCTGGCGACGGGCGTGCTGGCCAAGGTGCCGTCGGTTGAAGCCATCCCCAGTTCCGAATATCCGACCCCGGCCAAGCGTCCCGCGTGGTCGGTACTCGACAACCGCAAGCTGCAGCAGGATTTTGGCATCGCGCTGCCGGCGTGGCAGGACGGCCTGTCGCGCGTGATCGGCGAGGTTGCTGCAGCCCGCGGCTGAGACAGTGCAGGCAACGGGGCGCGTCAGCGAGCAGGTTTCGCGGCGCGCCTTTTTCTTTGACAGCTCCTGCAAATGGTTCCACCATCGCGCGGCGCATTTATCGACGAGAAGGAAATCATGAGCAGAGTGTCCGCTGCGCCCGCCGCAAGGAATGGACTGTCCCCGCTGGCTGTGGCCGCAGGTGTCGCAGCGATCGCGCTGCTGGTGCGCTTGCTTTACGTACAGTTCTTCAGCACCCCGATGCCCTTCTGGGACCAATGGGATGGGGAAGGCGCCACTGCGCTGCAGCCCTGGTTGAACGGGACGCTGCAGTGGAGCACGTTGCTGACCGCGCACAACGAGCATCGCATCCTGCCGACCCGCCTGGTGGCGCTGCTGTCCTATCTGTTTACCGGACAATGGAACAACGTCTACGAAGCTCGCATCAGCGCTGTCGTGTTCTGCTTCATTCCTGCGATGCTGGTTTGGTACGCGCTGCGCGATGCTGCAACTGCCCGGGGGCGCACATTGCTGGTCGCCTTCGCGCTGCTGATGGCGATACTACCGTTCTCCTGGCAGAACTTCCTGGTCGGGTTCCAGAGCCAGTTCTACTTTCTGATCCTGTCCAGCGTCGTCGCTGTAGGACTGGTTGCGCGCCATCATCAGAGCGTTCCCGCGTTGCTGGCGGCCATCGCGCTGAGTGTTTTGGCAGCTGCCACTATGGCATCGGGCATGCTGACCAGTATTGCTGTCGGCATCACCTGCGTGGTCGCCTGCATGTGCCTGCCTGGCAAGCGTGCCCCCGCACTGTGCGCGACGGTGGTACTGGCCGTGCTGGCTGTCTTCGCTTACCGCGCGATCCCGGTCATCGACAGCCATGGCATGCTGCGTGCCCAGTCACTGGGAGAGCTGCTGCTGGCGGCGACCTACACGCTGGCATGGCCGGTGCGCTCGAACTGGGGAGTCTTCATTGTCTGGTTACCCAGCGCGTTGATGATCACCCGAATGCTGCTGCGACGACAGGCGAGCAGGACCGATGTAGTGATGGCAGGCCTGTGCATCTGGACGGCACTGCAGGGTCTGGCAATTGCCTACGGCCGTGGCCACCAGACGCACGTACCCTCGTCGCGCTATACCGAATTGTTCGTTCCTGGCCTGTTTGGTACTGCTTGGTTTGCCTTGCAGCTGTGGGGCCTGTTGCCGCCATCGCGGATGCGGGCCGTCACACGTACTGCAGTGGTGCTCTTCTCGCTGGTTGTGGTGGTTGCGCCGCTGACCCAGGTGGGCAAGGATTTTCGCAGGATCCGCACGTTCGCTGCCGATTGCCGTCTGCAGCAGGAGAACGCCATTCGCTATCTGGTTACAGGTGATCCCGCCGCGTTGGACGTAGGCGAGTTCGAACTGCCCTATCCGGATGCGGCCAAGCTGAAGGCTCAGCTGGATGATCCCAGGCTTCGCAAGATCCTGCCAGTGAAGCTCGATGCTCCGGGTACCGGCACGCGTTGACGAGACCGGCGGGTCGTCGATGTCCGCCGCCCGCCGGCCTGTTCGTGCTGTCAACTGCGACCGTAGGTATCCTCGAACCGCACGATGTCATCCTCGCCGAGGTAGCTGCCGGACTGCACTTCGATCAGTTCCAGCGGCAGCTTGCCGGGGTTGCGCAGGCGGTGGGTCACGCCCAGCGGGATGTAGGTGCTCTGGTTCTCGCTCAGCAGGATCACCTCGCTACCGCGGGTGACTTCAGCGGTGCCGCTGACCACGATCCAGTGCTCGGCACGGTGGTGGTGCATCTGCAGGCTCAGCGTACCGCCGGGCTTGACCGTGATCCGCTTGACCTGGAAACGCTCGCCGTTGTCGATTGAATCGTAGGCTCCCCACGGGCGGTAGACCTTGCGGTGCCACGTCGCTTCGCTGCGGCCGTCAGCCTTCAGCTTCGCCACCACCGTCTTGACCTCCTGCATGCGGTCGGCCTTGCCGACCAGCACCGCGTCGTCGGTCTCGACCACGATCACGTCATCCAGCCCGACCATCGCCACCAGGCGTTGACCATAGGCATAGGTGTTGCGGCAGTCGATGGCGATCACATCGCCCTGATGGGCATTGCCGTCGCCATCCTGCTGTGAGACATCGCGCAGTGCCGTCCACGAGCCAACGTCATTCCAGCCCGCATCCAGCGGCACCACCACCGCATCGGCGGTCTTTTCCATCACGGCGTAATCGATCGAATCGGACGGCACGGCTGTGAACGCGTCCTTGTCCAACCGGGTGAAATCGGCATCGCGGCGTGCGCTCTGCCATGCGTCGCGGCAGGCCGACAACATGGCCGGCTGCAGGCGTTCCAGCTCCTGCAGGTAACGCGAGGCCTTGAACAGGAACATGCCGCTGTTCCAGTAGTACTGGCCGCTGGTCACATAGCCGGTGGCGGTGTCCAGATCGGGCTTTTCGACGAAACGTTCAACCGCGCGCACGCCTTGGCCGTCGGCGGCCTTGATGTAGCCGTAGCCGGTCTCCGGGCCGGTCGGCACGATACCGAAGGTGACCAGCTTGCCGGCTTCAGCGGCGCCGGCAGCCGCCTGCACCGCAGCGCGGAACGCGGCTTCGTCGGTGATCACGTGGTCGGAGGGCAGTACCAGCAGCAGTGCATCGTTGCCATCGCGGGTCGCCTCAAGCGCGGCCACGGCAATGGCCGGGGCGGTGTTGCGGCCGACCGGCTCGAGGATGATCGCCGCGGGATCGGCGCCGACCTGCTGCAGTTGTTCGGCCGCAACGAAGCGATGTTCCTCATTGGCGATCACCAGCGGTCCACGTGCGGCAATCGGTGCTACGCGCCGCCAGGTCGCCTGCAGCATCGTCAGTTCACCGGCCAAGGGCAGGAACTGCTTGGGATACGCTTCGCGCGAGAGCGGCCACAGACGGGTACCGGAACCACCGGAGAGGATGACGGGCTGGACGGTGTTCATCGGAACATCTCCGCTCAGGCCTTCAACAGCGTGGCGATTTCGTCGGTGCGTGCCTGCATCAGCGCCGCATCCCCACGCGATTCCACGTTCAAGCGCAGCAGCGGCTCGGTGTTGGAACTGCGCAGGTTGAAGCGCCAGTCGCCGAAGTCGGCACTGATGCCATCGGTATGGTCCAGCGCCGGCGACTGCGCGGCGAAGTGTTCCATCACGCGGGCCACGGATGCCTTCGCATCGCTGACCTTGAAGTTGATCTCGCCACTGCACGGATAGGCGGCCATGCGGTCCTCAACCCAGTCGGCCAGCGAACGGCCGCTTTCGGAAATGAGCTGGGCGATCAGCAGCCAGGGGATCATGCCCGAGTCGGCATAGGCGAATTCGCGGAAGTAGTGATGGGCACTCATTTCGCCGCCGTACACCGCGTCCTCTGCGCGCATCTTCTCCTTGATGAAGGCATGGCCGCTCTTGCACAGCACCGGTACACCACCCGCCTGTTCGACCATCTCCACGGTGTTCCAGACCAGGCGTGGGTCATGCACGATCTTGCCACCCGGGTTACGGTCCAGCGCCGCCTTGGCCAGCAGGCCGACCAGGTAGTAGCCCTCGATGAAGCGCCCGCTGTGGTCGAAGAAGAAGCAGCGGTCGAAATCGCCGTCCCAGGCAATGCCGAAGTCGGCGCCGTGCGCGCGGACCGCCTCGGCCGTGGCGGCGCGGTTCTCCTGCAGCAGCGGATTGGGAATGCCGTTGGGGAAGCTGCCATCGGGTTCGTGGCAGATGCGGATGAACTCGAACGGCAGGTGCGGTGCGAGCAGGTCGACGATGGCGCCGGCGCCCCCATTGCCTGCGTTGACCACCAGCTTGAGGGGCTTGAGCTTGGTGCTGTCCACATAGGACAGCAGGTGCTGGATGTAGGCGCTCTTGTCGTGCTCGCTGCGTTGGCCTGCGGTCGGCGGCTGCGGTGCTGCGCTGTCGGCCGCCACGGCATCGGAGATTGCGAACAGGCCGGTATCGGAACTGATCGGCCGGGCGTTCTCCTTGACCAGCTTCATGCCGTTGTAGTCCATCGGGTTGTGGCTGGCAGTTACCATCACACCGCCCGCTGCACCGCGATGATCGGTCTGGAAATAGACTTCCTCGGTGCCGCACAGGCCGATGTCGATCACTTCCCGGCCCGCGCCGCGCAGGCCGGCTGCCAGGGCATCCTGCAGCGCCGGACTGGTCAGGCGCACGTCGTGCCCTACCACCACGGGCCCGGGTGACAACTGATCGGCCAGGGCCACGCCGATCCGGCGGGCGAGGTCTTCGTTCAGTTCTTCCGGCACGCGGCCGCGGATGTCATAAGCCTTGAAGGCGGGCAGGGGCATCGCTGGAATCCTTTGTCAGATCAGTCGGCTAGTGTAATCCCAGCCTTGTATGGGAATCGTTTGCATAGACCCAACGCTGCCTGACCGCCGAAGTGGTCACGTGCGGGTGTCCCTGCGTCTGCCTGCCGCGCGTTTAGCCGGCGCGCCGGGTAGCGGTGCCAGCAGCGCCTCCAGGTCGGCAGCGTCGAAGCGCGGTGCTGCGCTGCCGCTCCCTTCCAGTATGGAGTCGGCCAGGTCGGCCTTGCGCTGCTGCAGCTCGGCGATCCGTTCCTCGACGCTGCCCGCGGTGATCAGCTTGTAGACGAACACCGGCTGGTCCTGGCCGATGCGATGAGCACGGTCGGTGGCCTGGTTCTCGGCGGCCGGATTCCACCAGGGATCGAAGTGGATGACAGTGTCGGCAGCCGTCAGGTTCAGGCCCACGCCGCCGGCCTTCAGGCTGATCAGGAACAGCGGAACCTCGCCCTGCATGAAGCGCTGCACGGGCGTGATCCGGTCCTGGGTATCTCCGGTGAGCTGCACATAGGGCAGGCTGAGTTCCCGCAGGGCCTGGCCGATCAACGCCAGCATGCCGGTGAACTGCGAGAACAGCAGGATGCGCCGCCCTTCCTCGACCATGGCAGGCAGCATCTCGCGCAGCAGGTCCAGCTTGGCCGAACCGGCAGCGCGCGCGGGTGTCTCGCCTGGCAGCAGGCGCGGATCGCAGCAGACCTGGCGCAGCTTCAGCAACGCGTCCAGTACCACGATGTGATTGCGCGCCAGCCCGCTGCCGTTGATCGCATCGCGGACCTGTTTTTCCATTGCCGCGCGCACGGTTTCGTACAGATCGCGCTGGGCGCCTTCCATTGCCACGGTGCGGGTGATGACCGTCTTCGGTGGAAGCTCGGAAGCGACCTGGTCCTTGCGCCGGCGCAGGATGAAAGGTCGCAGCCGCTGGGCCAGCAGCTGTGCACGCCGCCGGTCGCTGCCGCGCTCGATGGGATGGCGCCAGTGCTGGTTGAACTGTTTTTCGCTGCCGAGCAGGCCGGGCAGCAGGAAGTCGAACTGCGTCCACAGCTCGCCCAGATGATTCTCCAGCGGGGTACCGGTCAGGCACAGGCGATGGCGCGCCTGCAGCGTGCGCAGCGTGGCCGCCGCGCGCGACCTGGGATTTTTCACCTGCTGTGCCTCATCCAGGATCAGCAGATGGTAGGAATGTGCCTGCAGCGCCGGTTCGTCGCGCCAGAGCAGGGGATAGGTGGTGAGTATCAGATCATGTGCGGCAATGGCGTCGAACTGCGTGTCACGTGCGGGGCCGTGCAGGGTCAGGACACGCAGATCCGGGGTGAAGCGCGCCGCTTCGCTCTGCCAGTTGTGCAGCAAAGAGGTTGGCACGACCACCAGCGCCGGCTTGTCCAGGCGGCCACTCTGCTTTTCAAGCAGCAGATGGGCCAGGGTCTGCAGTGTCTTGCCCAGGCCCATGTCATCGGCCAGCACGCCGCCCAGGCCCTGCTGGCGCAGGTACTGCAGCCAGGACAGGCCCTCAAGCTGGTAGCTGCGCAGCGTCGCGCGCAAACCCTCGGGCGCCGGGACTGCGGTCATCGCCGGGGCGTCCAGCAGGCGCTGCACGCGTGCACGGGTATCGTTGCTGCTGTGCAGTCGCAGCTGCGCTGTTTCCTGCAATGCCTGCAGGCGTCCGCGATCATGCGCCTGCAGGCGCAGCGGTTGCCCACGGTCGCCGAACAGATCCGCAAGCAGCGCGATCACCGGCTTGAGCCGCGCCGCCCGCAGGGCAAGACGTTCATTGTCTGCCGTCGTCAGCAATACGTTCTCGTCATCGCCAATGGCATCCAGCTGGCCGCGCAGCCAGCGCGGATCGGACTGCAGTACACCCTGCAGCAGCGGAACCAGCGCAATGCTGCGGCCATCGACGTCGATGGTCAGGGCCAGGTCGAGTTCGTTGCTGTCGGCGGACACCGAGCGGACATCCAGGTCGATTTCCTCCACCCGGGTGATGCGGTGGCGGAAGGCATCGTCAGTCTCGATCTTCCAGCCCAGTGCTTCCAGCCGCAGCACGTCCTCCAGCAGGAAGCGGGTCCAGTCGAAGCTGCGCAGCTCGAACAATGGCCCGCCGCCGTCCAGCACGATGCGCGGTTGCCGCTCGCGGTGCAGGTGGACGCTGTGCAGTTCATCCTCGCGCCGTGCCTCCCCGGCCAGGTCACGCGGCAGCAGGTAGAGCTGGCCCTCGGCGTCGTGCACGAACAGCGAGGGGTCGTCGAGAAATCGCACGTGTTCGTCGTACTCGAACGCGACGGTGGCAACGTCGAGCCACTGCGAGGGGTCACGTTCGGTGAGCCAGGCAGGTCGATATTCCATGCTGTGCAGATGCAGGATCGGTGTCATCGCCTGGATCTGCAGGGTAGGCAGTATCGGATCGGCGGCCGCACGCAGCGAACCCGGTTTACCCTCCAGTGAGTTCTGCAGTGCGGCCAGCAACACCGCGGCGACATGCTCGCAGTGCGTGCCAGCCGGGCAGGTGCAGCGACTCTGCAGGGGGCTGTGCGGGGTGCGGGCGCTGGCATCCAGATCGATCGCCACCTGCCAGCCCTGGACCTGGGCGGTCAGCAGCGGTGACCGGTAGCGCAGTTCGCGCACTGCCGGCATGTGGTGGTTGCCCTTTTCCAGCGTCCCGGCATCCAGCCAGCGGGACAGTTCCCCTCCGGTGAATACTTCGGCCATGCGTCGTCCTGTCCTCTCCATCTACAGCACGCGTTGCCAAGGGCACCGCAAGCGGGAAAGGGAACATTCTACGGATTGGCAGCCCGGCATGCCGGTTCATGCTGCGGCGCATCCCAGCCGGCGTCGGGTGTGCCGCTAGAATGGCGGCATTCTCACCGGGTAGGGCAGTAGAGATGCAGCAATCAACTTCCAGCGGCACGCGCAGCAAGCGTTTCGCCTCTGCGGCGCAGGCCCTGCAGGGTGTGGTCGCCGATGGCCAGACCCTGGCCGTGGGGGGCTTCGGCCTGTGCGGCATTCCCGAGGCACTGATCGCCGCGTTGCGCGACAGTGGCACCAAGGGCCTGACCGTGATCTCCAACAACGCCGGCGTCGATGGCTTCGGCCTGGGCCAGCTGCTGGAGACCCGGCAGATCAAGAAGATGATTTCGTCGTACGTGGGCGAAAACAAGGAATTCGAACGGCAGTTCCTGGCCGGTGAGCTGGAGCTGGAGTTCAATCCGCAGGGCACCCTGGCCGAGCGCCTGCGTGCCGGCGGTGCGGGTATCCCGGCGTTCTTCACCGCCACCGGTTACGGCACCGTGGTCGCCGAGGGCAAGGAAACCCGCGAGTTCGATGGCAAGCACTATGTGATGGAAACCGCGCTGCGTGCCGACGTTGCCCTGGTCAAGGCCTGGAAGGCCGACGAGGCCGGCAACCTGGTGTTCCGCAAGACCGCGCGCAACTTCAACCCGGCCTGTGCGATGGCCGGCAAGGTCTGCATCGTGGAAGTGGAGGAGGTGGTGCCGGTCGGCAGCATCGATCCGGACCAGGTGCACCTGCCGGGCATCTACGTGCACCGCATCGTGCACAATCCCACCCCTGAAAAACGTATCGAACAGCGCACCATCCGTGCGGAGGGCAACTGACATGGCATGGACCCGCGATGAGATGGCGGCGCGCGCTGCGCGTGAACTGACCGATGGCGCCTACGTGAACCTGGGCATCGGTCTGCCGACGCTGGTGGCCAACCACATTCCCGAAGGCGTGGACGTGTGGCTGCAGTCGGAAAACGGCCTGCTGGGCATCGGTCCGTTCCCCACCGAGGCCGAGGTGGACGCCGACCTGATCAATGCCGGCAAGCAGACCGTCACCGCACGTGCGGGCGCCAGCTACTTCGGCAGCCATGACAGCTTTGCGATGATCCGCGGTGGCCACGTCAACCTCGCCATCCTCGGTGCGATGCAGGTGACCGACAAGGGCGACCTGGCCAACTGGATGGTGCCCGGCAAGATGGTCAAGGGCATGGGCGGGGCGATGGATCTGGTGGCCGGCGTGCAGCGCGTGGTGGTACTGATGGAGCACACCGCCAGGAACGGTGAACACAAGATCCTGGCCGAATGCACGCTGCCGCTGACCGGCGTGGGCGTGGTCGACCGCATCATCACCGACCTGGCGGTATTCGATGTGACCGATGACGGCCTGGTGCTGGTGGAGACTGCAGCGGGCGTGGGCGAGGATGAGTTGAAGGAAAAGACCGGCGTCGCGTTCGTGCGCGCCTGAGTCGTACCGTTCTCAGCGCCTACGGGCGAAGGGGTATTCCGTAGGCGCTGGTACGACCGCCGCCCCTGCCACCTGGGAGGTGTCGCCGATTCGATATCCGGCCGCGATGACCACCGAGCCTGTGGCGCGCTCAATGGCATGTGCCAACGTGCCATCGATCTGACCGGCCTCGGGTTCGAAGGCGCTCGGTAGCAGGTGCGCGTCGAGCAGCGGGCGCAGCGCTTCCAGCCGGGCCCAGAACATGCTGCCGGAGGCGAACTGCGCGTCTGCCTTCAGACTGTCCAACCCCAACTGCGCCCATAGGCGCTCCATTCTTGCGCTGTTGCCGCCCAGGTAGTCCGCCACCGGCAGCAGGTGGCCCGCAGGTGCCAGCAGTCCGATATCCGGATGGCCCTGCAGGTGGGCGAGATTCGCTGCAGCGCGAGAGGGACCAAGGAGGGCTTCCACCATGTCACGACGCCATTGGTCGCCGTTGTCACGGTGGGTCGAGCGTTTGGTGTGAAGTTTCAGTACCAGCGATTCGTTCTCCTGCAGCAGGCGATCTGCCGCATGCAGGAACGGCAGGATGTCGCGACCGTGGTTGTCATGGCACCACACCTCCGCCTCCACCCCGTTGGCCAGGGCGATTGCCTGGACCTCCTGGTGCCGTTCATGGCTGGTGGTGATGACAACACGTGCCTGCAACCGGCTGTCGAGTACCGCCTGCAGCAATTCCTGCAGCGTCTCCACATACCAGGCATGGATGACGATGCAGGGGCGTGCAGGTGGCGCGACCGGCGGCTGCAGGGCGCGACGGGTGGCATGCAGCCAGGCGTGTCCCAGTCGAGCATCGGGTTCCAGGACTGCGCTCTCGGCCCATTCGTTCCATGCGTTCACGAAGACCAGGCGCTGCGCGCGCGGCGTCTCGCGCAATCGTTCATGCACGGTGTCCCGCAGCCAGTCACCGTAGCCACGCGGCGAGGCATGCAGCAGTACGCGCCCTCGGCCTGGGCGCCGGGCTTCATTGTCCCAGCCCGGATTGACGCCCGGATACAACGGATACGCCGGCAGCGGCGCGCGACGCATCTGCGCGGCCAGTTCGCGCCAGTCGCGCACATCGCCCTCGTAACCGGGATTGAGCAGGAACTGCGTCGTGTTCAATTGTCGTGGTGCCGCGATGTTCGGCGGAAACTCGACCGCGGCGTCAAAGCCGATGTCGCGTGGGTCAGGCCGTTCGAAGCTCTGCACATAGGCCAGGTGGATCTCGCCGATGCCGTTGTCTCGGCACCACCTGCGCCAGCGCGTCGCAGTGGCCTTCGGGTCCGGCAGCAACTGCGGGCGATACAGCAGCAGGACAGGTCGCCCATCGACCTTCAATGCACGGGCATCGCGAAGGTAATCGGCAACATGGGCGATGAAGGCGAGGTCGTCTTCTTCGCTGTGCTGTTGGCCCATCAGCACATCCTGGTTGCGCCCATCCCAGCGCCGGGTCCAGTTCTCGTTGGCCCAGCAGAGGCAGAATGGAAGGCTGATCGTGCTGTCAGCCAACCACTGACGCAATGGCTGCTCCATCAGTGTGCGGCCACTGAACCAGTAGAAATAGAAGCAGAACGCACCAATGCCATGGTCGGCGGCCAAGCGTGCCTGTGATCGCATGACGTCAGGCAGGCGCAGGTCGTAGAAACCCAGATCGCCAGGCAGGCGAGGCTGGACGTGGCCTTCGAACTGGGGCAACGCACGACAGACGTTGCGCCATTCGGTGAAGCCCTTGCCCCACCAGGTATCGTTCTCGGTGAACGGATGGAACTGCGGCAGGTAGAAGGCGACCAGGGTTGCCGGCAACGTTGCGGGCAAAGGGGCATCCTGGGCTGGCACGTAGCCGATCGCGCGTTCATCGGCACGCTGCAGTGCGCGAGCGCCGTCGGTGGGTGCGCCAGTACGGCCACGCGGTGGCGCCGGACTCCAGCTGCCGATACTGTCTAGCCCTTTGTTGCGCAGGCGGTCACGCAGCGAAGCAGGCAACGGTACCGCGCGGAACAGGGCGCGCAGGACCGAAAAAGTCAGTTGCCGGGCACCGGATGCGGCATTGCTCATGGAAGAAACCTGGGACAGTGGGCGCAGAGCATCATTCGGGACCAGCAACGGGATAAGGGCCATTTTCCGGTAATCGGCGCTGCAACGGCAAATCGATTGGATGCTACCGTGACGCCATGCTGTTTTCCCCCGACCTGCCCGATGCGGACGTGCGCCACCTGCCGGGCTGGGTGCCGGCGGCTGCGGCTGATGCCCTGCATCAGGCGCTGCAAACCGAAATCCCCTGGGAAACCCACCGCATCCGGATGTTCGGCAACTGGGTGGATTCACCGCGGTTGAGCTGCTGGATCGGTGATCCGCAGGCGCGCTATCGCTATTCAGGTGCCGAGTTCGTGCCGCATCCGTGGCCGCCACGGCTGTCCGCGCTGCGCGACCGGCTGCAGGCCGAGGGCATCGGTCGATTCAACAGCGTGCTGCTCAACCGCTATCGCGGCGGCGCTGACTACATGGGCTGGCACCGCGACGACGAGCCCGAGTTGGGGCCGGCGCCCTTGATTGCTTCGTTGAGCCTCGGCGCCGCACGGCGCTTTCTGCTGCGCCGCCGCGATGACAACGCGCGCAAGGCAGAATTCCTGCTGGCTCATGGCGATCTGCTGCTGATGGGCGGCGCTACCCAGCGCCACTACCAGCATGCGCTGCCGAAGATGGCACGGGTGCAGGGCGAACGCATCAACCTGACATTCCGGTGGATCCATCCGCGTTGACCGGGGTTCGCCGGGCATGGCCCGGCGCTATCAGGAACAGGTGGCGGTAGCGCCGGGCCATGCCCGGCGTGCGAAACGGGCAACCTCAGCGCTTCAGCGCCTGCTTGTCATTCTGCCCACTGGTCAGCGTCCAGCCGACCACATCCTGCGCCACCTGCTGCAGGCCACGCTCGAACGCCGCTGCCACTGCCGACACCTCGGTGCTGCCCACCGGCTGCAGCTGGCGGAAGGTGCGGTCGGCGACCACGCGCTGGTTGGTGACGTCGATCAGCTTGGCGTTGATCTCGATGACGACCGTCGGCGTTGCCTGGCCCTGGTAATCCGATTCGAAGCGGCGGATGTCGGTGGACAGCTTGTAGTCGGCGCGGATGCCGGCGGCAACGCGGGCCACACCGTGGATGCGGCCGGAATCCTCGAAGCCACGCAGCAGGGTGTCCTCGATCATGTCGGTGGCCGGCTGCGCCCAGCTGGCGCCCTTGTAGATCTCCAGCTCAGATGGCGTCGGCCGTACGTTGATACGCGGGCTGTCGACCATGCGCGCGGCGCTGGGCTTGGCCAGCACCAGCTGCCAGTCGGCCTGCGGCCAGCTGGGGTCGACCTTCACCTGCACGGCCGGCGAATACAGGGTGACGGGGTTCTTGTCGCCGCTGCCGAGGATCGAGCAGCCACCCAGCAGGGTGGCCAGCGACGTTGCCAGCAACAGGCGCGGAAGAGTGGTCGGGCTCATTTGGGTTCGAACTCCTTCGGGGCGTCGCGGCCGAGCAGGTAGCGTGCGGGATTGTTCTCGAGGCGGTCGCTGACCCGGCGCAGGTCGCGGATCAGGCCACGCAGTTCACCCAGGGTCGGGCCGAGCTGGCCCAGGCCGTCATTGGCAAAGCTGTTGATGGCGGCGCGGTTCTCGCCAAGGATCGAATCGGCATTGCCGGCGGCCGAATCAAGCTTGGCCAGGGTGGCGTCGAGCTTGTCGATGATGCCCGGCAGCTGCTGCACCAGGTTCTTGTCCAGGCGCTCGATGGTGCCGTTGGTGGTCTTCAGGGTGGTGTCCAGGCTGCGTGCTGCATCGCGCGCGCTGAGCAGCAGCGCCTGCGTACCCTGGTCGCGGTCGGCCAGGCCGCCACTGATGGTTTCCAGGTTGGCCAGGGTGGCGTTGATCGAGGCGACGTTGCGGTCGCTGAGGATCTGGTCCATGCGCTCGACGATGCGGTTGGCCACGTCGGTGATGTTCTGCAGCGCCGACGGCGTGGTCGGGATGATCGGTGCCGGGTCCTTGTTGACCGCGGTCAGCGCGGCGGACTGCGGCGTGCCGCCACTGAGCTGGATGATCGACGGACCGGTCAGGCTGGTGATCGCCAGCTTGGCGCGGGTATCGGTCTTGACCGGCGTGGTCGAGTTCAGGCGGATCCGCGCGACCACCTGGCGCGGGTCATCCGGTACCAGGTTCAGTTCGGTGATCGAGCCCACTGCGATGCCGTTGTACTGCACCGGGCTGCCGACCGACAGGCCGGTCACCGCTTCGCGGAACACCACCCGGTATTCCTGCCAGGTACGGTCGGAGGAGTACTTGGCGGCCCACAGGCCGAAGGCCAGCAGG